>MDTE01136131.1_pt1 | contig 100887 bp, 91 predicted proteins | sample 811231 | NCBI WGS metagenome assembly MDTE01 (sample SAMN05326651, study PRJNA326480) | marine metagenome | isolation source: seawater | place: Indian Ocean: Red Sea | collected 2010 | reverse complement strand
TTCTGGTGCATCTGTGGGTTCTGGTGCATCTGTGGGTTCTGGTGCATCTGTGGGTTCTGGTGCATCTGTGGGTTCTGGTGCTGCTTCCAGGTCTGAACTGTCGCTCATCTCCCCAACAGCAGGGGCAACTTCCAAACTTGCGGACTCAACGGTTGCAGTATTAGCGGTCTCGAGTGCTGATGAATCGACGACGGATTCGCCTGGATTGGCACCACAAGAAGCAATGAGTAACACGGCAATTAGAAATACAGAAAACCGTCTCATTCCTCGATTCTCCCAGAATCAAGATGTAAAAGCCCCTTGCGGCGGACAAGTCGGCGAGGCATGCGATAGAGGTGTGAGGCTGGAGGCCATTGAAAATGGGGATGCCGATGACCAATGGCGATTATTCAATGGCCACGTTGAGCGGAGTGCATGGAGTTTCAAGTTCACCCGGACAGGGGGTGTAGGTCTTTTTTCAGTATTCACCTGTCGAAGCGAAAGGTATGCCTGCACAGGCACGGGCCCGGCTGCTTTCTGGCCCGGACCGAGACGCCGCCGGTAGGGGTCTTGCTGGAATCGTTTTGATTGAGGGGTGGCCTGGCTCTGTAGAACCGAAGCTTGGACCAGTCTCGTGACGGAATTTCTCGATCCCTAGGACACGCCTGTGCCTGAATTGGTAGGTGTGAGGTATCAGTCAACGGGCCTGACCGGGAAGTGCCGAGCGAGCCAGTCCTCGAGAATTTTTCGGACAAGACCTTTGTCGTCGGCGAACATGAAGTGATCGGTCCCAGATACCAAATGCATGTCGCAGGGCTGCTTTGCGTTGGTGAAGAGTCCGAGAGCCTGAGAGGTCGGGGTCACGGTGTCGTTCGCCGGGTGGAGGATCAGGTATGGGCGAGGCGAGATGAGACCGACTACATCATTCGCTCGGAAGTCCATCATACTCATCGCCGTTTCTGCCGGGAACTCCATGATGGAGTCATGGGCGAGCAGGTGTCGCATGGATTGTGGGATCGGAACGATGTCGAAACGAGAGATCATCAGAGGTTGGCCTGTTTCCTGTCGATGATGTCGACCCTGTTCGAGTTGCGCAAGGAAGTTCTGCCACTGTTCGGGCGTGGGATGTTGTTCGCGGAACTTCGCTACTCCGTCACCCCAGCCCGCCACAGAGACACAGGCTGCGATTCGCTCGTCGGTGGCGGTCGCATAGGGAGCTACTGCGCCCCCGAATGAGTGGCCGATCACGCCGATCCGATCGGGATTGACCTGCTCGACACTGTTGAGGAAGGTCACCGCATTCTGAGTGTCTCGCACCTGGTCCTGACAGAGAATAAATGCTGGTTCTCCGCCACTCTCGCCACATCCGCGAGCGTCGAACCGGAACACGATGTAGCCCATTTCCTCGAGCACTTCGGAGACCTGCGTCGGAGTCGTGCCGTTCTTGTTGGTCCCGAATCCGTGCAGCACGATGAAGCACGGCCGTTGTTCAGTTGGCTTCAGTCCGTCGGGAAGGTGGAGAATGCCGGAGAGATCTAATCCATCCGATTGAAAGGTGACCTGTGTCTGCATGGAGTGACTTCTCCTCGATACTTGTGGCGAGGTTACGTAGTCGATTGAAGCAAAGGGTTACCGTACGGGAAGAACCGCGGCAGTGCGCGAGGGGTATCGATGAGTGAAGCGGTTCGTTTGCCAGCTGATGTTCTTCAGAACTTCGCCTACGAAATCTTTGTTGCGGCCGGTCTGCCTGAGGACTGGGCGCTTTCTGAGGCCGAGGTTCTGGTCTGGGCGGACATGCGCGGCCTGTCATCACATGGCGTGTTGCGAATCCCGCCTTATTTGACGTGGATGGAGGATGGCCTCCGTAATCCCAATGCTGACGTGCGCATCATTGCCGAAAAGGGAGCGATGGTGCTTCTCGAAGCCGATCGTGCGCCAGGACTTCACACCATGCGCATGGCCATGGATACTGCGATCGAGAGAGCGCGGGTGCACGGTATCGGTTGGGTCAATGTCCGCCAGACGACACATACAGGCCCGATGGGCTTCTATGTTCGGCAGGCGGCAAAAGCCGGCATGATCGGAATCGCTACGTGTTCGTCTCGACCGCTGATGGCCTATCACGGGACACGTGATATGGCGTTGGGGACGTCTCCGCTGGCTATTGCAGCGCCGAGGGCCAACAGCGAACCGTTGGTGCTCGACATGGCGAGTGCTGCGGTGTCGATAGGGGCTATCTGGGCAGCTCGCCAGTCAGGGGCTGCCCTTCCCGAAGGATCCGCGGTCGATGAAGATGGCCATCTCACGACTGATCCAAATCGTGCCGTGACGCCGCTCCCCATCGCTGGTCCAAAGGGGGCCGGTCTCGGACTAATGATCGAGTGCTTGGCTAGTTTGATGAGTGGGTTCCCCCTGTTGGCCAGCGCCTACGAGGATCATTCACAGCGCACCGACTATGTGGTGAACGCCGTTGCAGCTGCGCTTGACCCCGGGGCATTTCCATTCGCCGACGAGTTCGAGCTGGAGGTCGATCGGCTCGCTCGTGATCTCGCCGCCGAGCCGTTGGCGGATGGCTTTGACGAGATCTTGATGCCCGGTGAACGTGGCGACCGAGTGATGAAGCGAACGTCACGCGAAGGAATCACCATTACTGCAACGCTGTGGGAGGAGTTGTCGGTGGTGGCTGAGCGCTTAGCCGTGCCGGTGCCCGCTATTACAGCGCGAGTTAGCTAATCGTGAACAGTCCGCGTCAGCAGTGGAAACTGACGACGTTCTCAAGTTGTTCGCGGTCGGTGCGATGCCGGTTGATACGTGCCTCCGGGTCGGGATAGCCGAACGACATACCGCACACGATCCCGTGGCCCTCAGGAATCTCGGCGATCTCATGCACGGGTCCGGGATGTGCGGCGAGGGAGCCTTGGAGGCAGATCCCGATGCCCCGCGATGTGAGTTGCATAACCACCGCATGGATGAACAGGCCGAGGTCAACGCCATTAGCGACGCTCATCGATAGAGGTAGCGAGTAGAACGCCACATGGGGTGCTCCGTAGAAACCCCAGTTGAGTCGCATGAGCTGAGCTCGGGCCTTTCCGTCGGCGGGGTCAATGTTCATCAGCGCGCCGAGATGCTCGCCATTTTGCTTAGCGCGGGCTTGGTGCTCGGGGCCGAATCCGGCAGCCGATGGCAGGAACGCAGGCGCTGGTTGTTCGCCGGCATCCACCAGCGCAAGGAGCAGGTCTACGAGCGTGTCTCGGGCCGCGCCTGACACCACGGCAACGTGCCACGGTTGGGAGTTGTTGTTCGATGGTGCCCATCGGGCCGTGTCGAAGATGTCGGTGATGACCGCCTCCGGCACGGGGTCGGGTAGGAAGCTCCGGACTGAGTGGCGATCACGAAGCAGATCGCCAAGCCAGCGGGCTTGTTCTCCACTGTCCGGTCCGTTGCTGACAGTGTTCATTCAGACGGGAAGAGAGCGAAGCACTTGTTGGATTGGAAGATGAATGTCTCCACGTAGTCCAGGATCTCGGCGGAACGATTGAGTTGGTCCATCGCCCCGATCAGGACGTGCCAGTTGAGCAACTCGTGGTGCCCGGAAGCCTCAACTTCGGCAGTTGTGCGATTCCTCCAGTAGTCGTAGTCACCGGCCCGCAATGCCTTCAGCATCGCCCGGTCGGCCTCGTAGTCGGGTACGACGTAGCCCGAGTTGGGTGAAAGGAAGCAGTGGGACCAGCTCGATGAAGCCATGACGACCGACCGGTAAGGGCTCTCGCTAAGGACCTCAGCGAGCCGCGCTCCCACCTCATGGCACATCGCGGGATTTGGTCCGGGAGGGTCGGGAAGTTCGTTGTCATCGTCTAAAGGCTTAAATAGGTGAGAGAACGCGCCATCGGCCTTGATGACCATTTTGCCGTAGCAGTTGACATGGAGAGGGACTATTGGATGGTCGAATCCCTGTCGATCCACATCAAGGAACAGCGCCGTGTAGTTGAAGCCGTGCGCCAGCGTGGGGGAGTGCAGCATCTTGTAGGCGTAGGGCATGGCGATGTTGCGCTCAAGTAGCCCGGCGGTGATGAATTTGGCACCCTCGCGGTGGCCCCTCAGTCGAACCTCGTGGTCATTGGGTTCGCCCCAGTAGTTGCCGATCTTCGACAAGGGACCGGTACTCCACACTTGCTGTTCAAACTCGTCGTCGAGGCCAAATACGCAAAAGGGTGGAATGATGTCCTCTTTGAAGTTTTCGTACTGGTCGTCGGCAATCACCACGATGAAGTCCGGGGCGAAGTCATCGATGATCTCGCGCTGTTTGCGAAAGTTGGCCCACATGCGCTCTCGGTAGCGAGCTGCGGATGCGACTCCCTTATCGTCGCCGATCTCTTCCGCCATACCCTCGGGCCAGTTCGCTTCGTCCCGCCAGTCGTCGTCGACGAGAGGGGCGTTGATGATCGTCTGCCACAGGGAGCACATCCCCTCGTCAGTTGCGGTCAACCCTGGGTAGTGCGTGGTTCCGATTCCGAGGATCTCTCCCATGTCCCTCTCCAGCGGTGATTTGGTCTCAGTTGTCGAACTGGTGGGGTGGGACCACCTTCTGGCGGCCCCACCCCAATCCTTGTTCAGTGAGTGTCGTTAGGAGCCGTAGCCGTCGATATCAGCCTGGACCTTGCCGCGGTCCCAACTATTGGCGGCATCTACAAGGCTTTGATCGATGAAGTCGTTGACATCAATCTCGGCGGCATCGAGCTCGCCGGCTGCAATCAACTGGTCGGCGACGGCCTGCCAGACACCTGTCTGCACGACACCGTAATCTTTGCCGTTGACGGCCTCCTGATAAGCAACTGACTCATGGTACGAGGCTGCGCCGACTGCCGCGTCCTCCCATTCCTCAGGCACAGCGGCTCGACCGATGGCCTTGGTGTTCTCACCGTTGTGTATGCCGGCGTAGGTGCCCTTCGCCCATGCACGCAGGAAGCCTTCAATGCAGTCGCTGTTGTTGTCGAGAGTCTCGGGCGTGACGATGAAGGAGGCCGTCGGAGAGGCCTTGAAGCCTTCGGGAGAGATGTCGACCAGATCGATACCGGCCGCCCCCATCCCAATGAAGTCCATGATCGCTCCAGCGATGGCATGGACATCGCCGCTCTCGAGAGATTCGGCGAGAATCGCCGGGCTTTCTCCCAGCACGACGGTGTCTACCGAAGATGGGTCCAACCCGAGTTCGTCGAAGATGATCGTTACCGTGGCGAGGTCACTGTCGGTCACGAGACCAATGGTTCCACCAACGAGGTCTTGCACGGATAGGCCTGAATCGGCCAAGGTCACGAGTCCTTCGGCAGCGATGTTCCAGTAGTCGTAGACGACGACGAGATCGGCTCCGGCGTCCATCGCCTGCAAGACCTCGGGGCCGCCGGCTGAGGCGATATCGGCCGTTCCGTTATCGACGAAAGCGGTCTCGGGGAGATCACCGCCTGGTAGGAGGTTCACCTGGATGCCCTCATCGGCGAAGTAGCCGAGCTCGTTCGAAACGAGAAGAGGCCAAAATATGATCGACTCGGGGATCGGCTGCAGGAAGTCGATTGTCCCGCAGTCGGGCGTGGCCGATTCGTCGTCACTACCGCACGCGGCAGCCAACATGGCTACCGCTGTTAGGAGTGCTAGGAGCTTTCTGGTCATGGTGCTTGGTTGTCCTTTCCTATTGGTTCTTAGAGATTCGGATGAGCGCCGCTGCGTGCTTCGAGGCGGCATGTTCGGTGCGGTGGTGTAGTCGGTCGTCACGGTTCCAGTAAACAATCCACCGGTCGGCCAGTTCCATGAGTCCGTAGAGAACGAGCCCAATGACGGTCAGGGTGAGCAGCACGGCATAGGCAGCGGAAGTGTTGAGCTGGAAGGAGAATCTTTGGATTAGTAGGCCGAGTCCTTCCTGGGCCGAAACGAACTCACCGACTATGGCACCGATCAGTGCGAGGGAGATGGAGGTCTTGAGCCCAGCGAAGATTACTGGGAGTGCACCCGGCAGTGCGAGACGAAAGAATCGTTGGGAGCGAGTCGCACCCAGCGACCGGAAGAGCTGGTCGGCCTCCTCATCCACCAGCATCAAACCTGTCAGGCTGTTGATGAGCACCGGAAAGAAGCAGATCGTCGCGGCGAGCACTATTTTCGGGAGCGCGCCGAATCCGAGCCAGATGAACAGCAGTGGGGCAATTGCCACACGCGGTGTCACCTGTAGGGCGACCATGTAGGGCCAGACAACAGAGCGGAAGTCGGCCCAGAACGAGGCGACAACGGCGATCAGGAAGCCGCCTGCCGCGCCGATGACGAAGCCTGCAAATACCTCCCAGAGCGTCACGCCGAGATGGTCCGCGAGTATTCCTTCGCTCGCTAGGTTCCACCATGACTCCAACACCTCAGCGGGCGGTGGAAGGATCCGCTCGCTGACCCACCCCTGATTGGACGCTACGGCCCACACGGCGAGCACCGCTGCGAACGTGAGCAGGTGCACGACGACGCGAATTGGCCACCGCCTGGTTGACGCGCCGGATTCGATCTCCAGGGTGGAGATTGGGTCTGTCATATCGTCGCTCCCAGCATCTCACGGACAGCGAAGACAGTGTCGGTGAACTCAGGAGTGCGCATGAGATCGATGTCCCGTGGACGGTCGAAGGGTGCCTTAACCACACCTGCAAGGCGCCCGGGGCCCGGCGTCATGACGAGTATCTCGTCAGCGAGGAAGACGGCTTCGCTGATGCTGTGGGTGACGAACATCGTGGTTGCCCTGACCTCGGTGTGAATGCGGAGCAACTCGATGTTCAGGCGCTCGCGTGTGAACTCGTCGAGGGCGCCGAACGGCTCGTCGAGTAGCAGCACATCTGCACCGGTCATGAGCAGGCGGGCTAATGAGACCCGCTGTTGCATTCCTCCTGACAGGTGCTTTGGGTACGCGAACTCGCGACCCTCTAGCCCGACTAGATGGAGATAGTGCAGGGCCTGCTCTCTGTCACCCTCGTCCCGGCCTCGGATCACTGCGGGAAGAAGGACATTTTCCAAGGCTGACCGCCAGGGCAGCAGGGTTGGTGTCTGGAACATCATGCCGACTTCGGGGCGGGGTCCTTCGACCGGCTGTTCGTGGAGTGTGAGAGAGCCTTCGAATGGGATCAGGCCGGCAACCATGCGCAGAAGGGTCGACTTGCCGCAGCCACTGGGACCGAGTACGGCGCTGAAGTAGCCGTCGGGGATCGAGAATGACACCTGGTCGACTGCGACCACGGAGCCGAAGCTCTTGCTTACGTTGTCGGCCATGACACAGTCGGTTTGGCGCGGGCTCCTGGGGTGCTGGTCCTCCAATGGCCGTGATTTTTCCACAGATGCGATTCTCTAACATTGCAATGATGCATGCAAATAGACTGTTAGGCAGCCAATCTGCAGTCGCAGTCAGAGATTTGCCGGCATAATCCTCGGGCCTTTGGCTTGCATAGAAGATTCAGGAACAACTTGATTCGACAGAGGTGGCAGTGTGGTGATTCGGGCAGGGCCTGTGGCGTTTCATGACATCAAGGCCAGTAGTTACATAACACTATTTAGATACTCGTGTTGGTTTTGTTAGTTTGAACTTTGATACTCGACCCATCGGGGCAAGAATATGATCGAAATCGGTATAGGTCGGGCCCGTGACCCGCAGTCGGGGCTTGTGGCGGTAGTGGATGATCAGGTTTTTGACCTGTCCACAAGCCTGGTGTTACTTGGTCGGACCGATGCGCCTCCACCTGAGTTGCTAGGTGACGTCCTCCTCGATTGGGAACGCTGGAGTGACCAACTCCTTTTAATGAGGGATCTCGTCAGGGCTGATCGAGAGCGCATCCTCCCACTCGGCCCTCTCAGCGATGTCACCCTCGACGCCCCGGTGGTTCCTGATGCGCTACTACTCTTCGCCGCTGCCAATTACGCGGAGCACACTATTGAAGCCGAGAACTCCGATTGGGTTGGCAGCAAGGTCGGAGCCGGAGCCACCGATCCCTACATGTTCCTCAAACCGAACCGCAGTGTGGTGGGCCCGACCGACCCGGTCTTGGCACCGTCCAACGCGTGCATGGTCGACTGGGAGGTAGAGCTCGGAGTGGTGATAGGTAGGACCGGTCAGCACATCTCGGCCGATTCGGCGATGGACTACGTGGCCGGCTACACGATTTGCAACGATGTGTCCGCGCGAGATCACGTTCAGCGTGAGGAGTGGCCCCTCTTCTCTTCGGATTGGTTTGCGCAGAAGGGTTATGACACCTTCACTCCGATTGGTCCCGTGATAGTTCCGGCTGCGGCTGTCCCAGACCCCTACGCACTCGCCCTGCGCCTGTGGGTCGACGACGAGCTCAAGCAGGACGGGGTCGCCTCGGACATGGTGTTCGACATCGCCGATCAGATCGAGTATGTCAGTCGATTCTCAACCCTGCGTCCAGGTGACATCATCTCGACCGGCACCCCGGCAGGTGTAGGGATGGCTACTGGCCGATACCTCGTGGTTGGTGAAACGATGCGAGCGGAGATCGATGGTCTTGGGTGCCAGCGAAGCCCTGTCGTCAGCGAGGACTTGTGAGCCGGGCCTCATTGGCGGAAGTTGCTGGTCCAGTGGTGCGGTTAAAGACGCGGTCGATTGTTTTCGATGTGTTCGGGAGTTACATCAGATATAAGGGTGGCGCCGTAGCGATCGGCGATATGGCGTCGATCCTGTCGTGGTTCGGGGTTACTGAGGATGCGACGCGGGTGACGATGTCTCGTATGCGCCGCGAGGGTTGGTTTACGTCGCGTCGCCATGGGCGCAACTCGTACTACGAGCTCAGCGACAGGGCTTGGACACTGCTGCAGCAGGGTAGACGCCGGATCTTTGATAGGAACCGCGATGCATGGCGCGGAGAGTGGCACATTCTGGTTCTAAAGCACGATGCCAATGCGGCGGTCGACCGGGAACGGACACGTAGGGAACTGGCCTGGCGGGGGTATGTGCCGATGGCTGCGTCAACGTGGATTGGTGCTCGTGATGAGACCGATGGACTCAGAGACACTTTGGCCGAGGGCGTACATCTTCAGGGCTTCGCTGCTCGGACGCCGTTTTCGCAGGACGATCGTGAGTTCGCTGCCCAGCACTGGGACCTCGATGAGCTTGTCGGCGACTACCGGTCGTTTCTTCGCCGCTACGAATCCCTTGCTGCTGACGAGACCTTGGCTGCGTTGTCTGACGAAGAAGTGCTGGTCAGGCGCACTGTGATCACGCACGAGTACCGGATGTTCCCGTTTCGCGACCCGGATCTACCGAGCGATTTGCTGCCTAACGATTGGCCGGGGTACGAGGCTCACGGGCTCTTCCTCCACATTGTCGAGGCGCTGAAGGACCGATCGTGGGCAGCCTTCGATCGTGTCTGCGACCGGCCACTACCAGCATTGAAGAGAACCGAGCCTGGTCTCACAGTCGCGTGAGGCCAGCGCGAATGAGGAGCAAGCGATGACCGTCAGCGAACCATCTGAGACCGTTGCCAGCGATGAGCAAAGAGCGCTGGACCAGCTCTATGCAGAGTTTACGGCTGCGAACCTCGCTCCTCTTTGGACTCAGCGAGAAGGCCTTATGCCAAACGTTCCAAAACCTGATGCATTCCCTGGCGTATGGCGCTGGTCGGTTCTCTACGAGCTCGCCGCCCGTTCAGGCGAGCTCGTCCCGGTTGGTCGGGGAGGGGAGCGGCGGGCGATTGCGCTCGCCAACCCCGGCCTACCCGGTACGGCCTATGCCACCCCCACACTGTGGGCGGCGATCCAGTATCTCGGTCCCGGAGAGGAGGCCCCGTCCCACCGTCATTCGCAATCGGCGTTCCGTTTCGTCATCGAAGGCGAGGGAGTGTGGACCAACGTGGACGGCGATCCGGTCGCCATGCGTCGTGGTGATCTCCTCCTTACGCCAGGAATGCGCTGGCACGAGCATCACAACACCACTGACAGGCCGATGTCCTGGATCGACGGCTTGGATATCCCATTCGTGCGGCAACTGGATGCCGGATTCTTCGAGTTTGGTTCGGAAACGTTGTCGACACGCGACACTCCCACACGAGCCCGCAACGAGCGGCTCTGGGGGCATGCAGGTCTCTCGCCGGTTGGTGTTCCTAGGACAAAGGCATCGCCGCTCATGGCCTATCGATGGGAGTCGACCGACGCAGCGCTCACCGCACAGCTCGAACTCGAGGACGAGGGTTTCCCCGGTGTTGTCGAGCCAGGTCATGCCGTCGTTCGCTACACCAATCCCGCGACGGGCGGCGATGCCCTCACGACGATTCGAACAGAGATGCACCGTCTGACTGGTGGCTGTCAGACCGCCAGCATCCGCGTGGCTGGATCGTCCGTCTGGCAGGTCTTTGCAGGTGAAGGTGAGATCGAGCTTGAGGGAGAACGACACACTCTCGAGACGGGGGACCTGTTCGTCGTCCCTTCCTGGGCCGAGCTTTCGCTCGCCACCGCGACAGGTCTTGATGCTTTTCGTTTTTCTGATGACCCCGTGTTCGAACACCTCGGCCTCGACCGAGTCAACCGAAAGGAGGAGGCATAATGCGCCTCGCTACGATCCGCCTCGAAGACCGGACTACAGCTGTCCGTGTTGATGAGGAAGCTGCCGTCGAACTCGGCGCTGACGACCTGAGAGAGTTCCTCAGTCGCAGTGAATGGAGGTCTGACGCTGCTGTGGCAGATGGTCCCCGGCATGCTCTCGATTCGCTCGATTACGCGCCGCCTGTTCCCCGGCCGGACAAGGTCATCTGCATCGGGCTTAACTATCGGAAGCACATTGAGGAGATGGGTCGGGAGTTGCCTTCATATCCAACGCTGTTTGCGAAGTTCTCGGGGGCCTTGATCGGGGCGTTTGATGACATCCAACTTCCAAAACTTTCGGACCAGACAGACTGGGAAGCTGAACTCGGTGTTGTGATCGGTAACGAAGTCCGCCACGCGAGCGCCGACGAAGCCGCTGCAGCGATCGCCGGATATACGGTCGTCAACGACGTGAGTGCCCGCGATTTCCAGAACCGCACCCCACAGTGGCTCCAGGGAAAGACCTTTGAGCGTTCTACACCGGTGGGTCCATGGATCGTCGTAGACGAAGGCTCACCCGGTTCGGTGGCATGCCTGGTTGATGGTGAGGTCGTCCAGGAAGCCGAGACGAGCGATCTGGTGTTCAGCCCGACTGAACTGGTGTCCTACATCTCTCGGATAATCACACTGGTGCCTGGTGATCTGATCTCCACCGGTACACCCGGGGGGGTTGGTCACGCCCGGAATCCGCAGCGCTATCTCGCTGAGGGTAACGAACTTGTGACGCGCGTCGAGGGGGTTGGTGAACTGCGAAACATCTGTAAAGGGGAATCCTGACAGTGCGCGTCGCCGTGGCCGGTGGTGGGCCCGGGGGGTTGTTCTTCGCGACCCTGCTTCGTCGCTTTGACCCGTCGATCGAGATCACGGTATTTGAGCGCGACCGGGCCGATGACACCTTCGGCTTCGGAGTCGTCTTCTCCGACCGGACGCTTGAGGGAATCCACGAGGCGGATCCGGTTCTCCGCCGGGCTCTCGACGCCGGTGGCTGCCACTGGGACGACATCGAGGTCCGCCTAAAGGGAGAGCGGATTCGCTGTGGTGGTAATGGTATGGCGGCCATCGTTCGCACGACCCTGCTTGATCTACTTCAGGAACGGGCCACCACCCTCGGTGCTGACTTGCGGTTTTCCACAGAGGTGTCCCTCGATGACCTCGGTGACTATGACCTCGTTGTTGCTGCCGATGGCACGGGCTCGAGGATTCGTGAGCAGGTCGCAGACTGTCTCGAGGTCAGCGTCGAGACTTCAGAGGTCAAGTTCATCTGGTTCGGTACCGACTACCTCTTTGATGGTTTGACCTTCGTCCACGAACAGGGTCCTCATGGTGCGTTCGCAGTGCACGGATACCCGATCAGCGACAGCGTGTCGACCTTTATTGTCGAAGCCGACGAAGCGACCTGGCGTCGAGCCGGACTTGACGAGTTCGATGTAACCCAAACCCCAGGTCCGAGCGACATGCGAACCAAGGAGTATTTACAAGAGTTGTTTGCTAACCAGATCGACGGTCGTGAGTTGCTTGTCAACAATTCCCGCTGGTCCAACTTCGTTACTCGCCGTACTCGTCCTTGGCACGCGTTCGTCCCCCAGGCGGTGGCGTTTCTTGGCGATGCTGTCCACACAGCGCACTTCTCAGTTGGTTCCGGAACCAAGATGGCCATGGAGGATGCTGTTGCCCTCGCTTCAGCGGTAGCCGCGCACAAGCACGATTTGGAGGCTGCATTCGAAAAATACGAGCGGACGGCCCGGCCTCCGGTCGAACGTGTCCAAGACGCAGCCCGTCCGAGCCTGTCCTGGTGGGAGCGTTTCAGTATCTATCACGATGCCTTCGAACCGTGGCAGTTTGCGTACCACTTTCTCACCAGGAGCATTAGTGACAGTCGTCTGGGGAGACGTGATCCGGACTTTGTTGCCTTGAGTCACAAGGCGTGGCACGACCACTTCGGTTCTGCGCCGCTTGAAGCTCCCGTGATGCATGGCGGATGGTCAACTCCGAGTCGGGTCGTGAGTGTCGGAGAGGAGGCTGGGGTACCGGTTTCTTTGACAGCAGAGGGGATGGTCTTGCCACTGGGTGCTGAAGCAGCCGGATCCGGCCGCTGGGGGGCACTCCTAGAGGCGCCTGAGGACGAGTCTGGCCTAACGGCAGTAAGGGCAGATCTGGCCAGCCTGGCGGATCGGAAGCCGGATTGTGTAGCCGTTTATGGCGGCACGAATCTCACGAGAGTCCTCCTCACGGAGGAGACACGGTTTCACTACGGCCTGCCGGCGGTAATCATCGATCCTGAGTTAGATCGAGATAACGCCGTGACCACCGTCCTGTCTGGTCGGGCAGATCTTGTTGGTGTAAGAGCACAGGTCGCGGCCGAGTGGGGAGTGACGCGGTGATCGCTGCAGGCGCTGACCTGACGCCGCTGTTTGCTCCCCACAGGGTCGCTGTCGTAGGTGCGTCGCGCACGCCTGGAAAGATCGGGGCGTCCATGGCGGAGTCGCTCAAATCCTTCGACCAGGGTAAGTGCAGTATTGCGCTGGTGAATCAGCAGGGGGCCGGCTTCCATACCTCGCTCTCGGATGCAGCCGAAGAGGGACCGATTGATCTCGTGATCATGTGCGTGCCAGCGCCGGCTTGCCCGGACCTTATTGAAGAGGTTGCGGCCGTTGGAGCGAGTGCTGCCATGATCTGCAGCGGCGGTTTTGCAGAGATCGGCGGCCTTGGCCTCGATCTGCAGGATGACCTCATCGCTCGTGCAAAGGAGAAGGGAATACGACTCCTCGGACCCAATACGAGTGGCTTCATCGATCCACGGCGCAAGTTGATCGCCAGCTTCGTGCCAGGAATCGCGGCGATTCAACCGGGCCGCGTCGCGATCGTGGCAGCCAGCGGCGGCGTCAACCACGCCCTGGCATTCCTGTTCGCCGAGGCCGGGCACGGCCTCAGTCTCGCCGTCGGACTGGGGAACGCCGTGGACGTGACCGCATCGGACGTGCTGGACTATCTAGCCACCGATCCGGAGGTCGGTGCGGTGGCTCTCCACCTCGAGTCGGTGGACGACGGGCCGCGTCTCGTCGACGCAATCACTCGGCTGGTTCCGCAGACACCTGTTGTAGCTCTGGTGGTTGGGCGAAACGACGTGGCTGACTTTGCCGAGTCACACACGGGGAATCTTGCTACGTCTTGGCGGACGACACGCGCCGCACTTTCTCAGGCCGGCGCTGTCCTTGTCGATGACGAACGTGAGTTGGTGGACGCTGCCGGGGCACTATCGGTCACGCGATCTCGACCACGAGCGAGTGCCTCCGTAGGCATGGTCACCGCACAGGCCGGCCCCGGGCTGTTGCTCCTCGATGATCTCCGTGGACGTGGGATTGAAGTACCCGAGTTGTCGAAGACGACCCAAGAGGTTCTCTCGGACCTTTTGCCTCCGTTGACGTTCCAACGAAACCCGGTTGACACGGGTAGACCTAGCCCCGAGTTCGGCAAGGTGCTGGCTGCGGTCGCTGCCGACTCGGCCTCTGATGTCGTCGCTGCGTATGCGCTTCATGAGCCGAAGGCTGTCGACCTGGTTGCTGCCGGGATTGAGGGCCGGCTAGACGGGGTGCCCCTGGTCGTTGGGGTCGGTGGAGCCGCGGTGGCGGCTGGTCAGACACGTGCTGCTCTGCTGGATGCAGGAATTGCAACAGCTGCCGATCCTTGCGGCGTGGCTGCTGCCACAGCTGCGTTGTTGACAGATGCACAGGCGCAGCATCGTCGAGTAAGTGCCGAAGCCTTCGAGGATCACCCAATGCCCTGTTGCGACGCAGAAAGTTTCGATGAGGCACAAGCCAAAGACGTGGTCGATCAACTCGGCATTTTGACGATGCCGCGCAGGGTGTGCGCCGATCGACTTGAGGCCCTGGCTGCCCTAAAAGAACTCGGACCACCGGTCGCGGTCAAACTGCTCGATGCAAGGATCTTCCACAAGACGGAGATTGGTGGCGTCCACCTCAACGTCCGGACGCCCGAAGAGCTCGATGGAGCGTGCGAAGCCCTTGAACGGGTGGGAGCCGAGCGGTTCCTGGTGGAGGCAATGGCACAAACTGGGGTTGACCTAGTTGTTGGTGCGCACCGCGATCCGATCTTCGGTCCCATAGTCGCTCTAGGTTTGGGAGGCACCGCAGCCGAAGCGCTCGACGACGTCTCGGTCCGGCTAGCCCCTCTCGGCAGGGCTGACGCTGTGACGATGCTCGCTGATCTTTCCGGACGGCGCCTCCTTCATGGCTGGCGTAACGGACCGACGCTGAACGACGAGGAGATAGTGGAGATAGTGATGGATATTGGGCGGCTTCTGGCCGAAAATCCGAATCTCGATACGATCGAAATCAATCCACTTCGATTGACTGGCACCGGTCTGGTCGCCCTCGACGCGGCCATCACAACTATTGGGAGGTTCAACGACAGATGATCAGCCAGATCAACGAGCACACCGTGCCGTGGCCGGCTGAGGTTGCCAGGCGCTATGCCGCCGAAGGTTATTGGGCGGGTGTTGCGATCGGCACTGAGTTCCGGACGGTTGTTGAACAATCACCCGACGCACCAGCTCTGGTTGATCCGGCCGTTGACTGCCGACTCAGCCGACAGGAATTGGCCGACCGTGCTGATGCAGCGGCCGTTCGCCTGCTCGATCTAGGCCTAACAACCGGAGATCGCATCGTGGTTCAACTCCCCAACGGCTGGGAGTTCGTCGTACTCACAATGGCCTGTCTACGCGTCGGCATTGTGCCTGTGATGGCGCTTCCTGCGCATCGCCGCATGGAGCTTTCGTATTTGGTTGAACATGCCGAAGCAGCGGCGATTGCCGTCCCAGATCGGCTCCGCGACTTCGACCACGAGGCGCTCGGTCACGAGCTCGCCTCGATCGCCGAACCGATCACTGGCGGAACGTGGCACGTCTTGGTCGCCGGTGAAAACGTGATGCCGAAAAGCGTCGACCTTCGCTCTCTGTGCTCTCCCAGTCAGGACACCGTCGCCGATCGTGCCCGGATCGATGGGTTCGAGCCACGTGCTCAAGATGTCGCAGTGTTCCTCCTGTCGGGAGGGACAACTGGACTGCCGAAGCTGATTGCCCGCACCCACGACGACTATTTGTACAACGCCCGAGTGAGCGCCGAGGTCGCTGGAATTGCGGAGGACTCGGTGTACCTCGTCAGCCTTCCAGCTGGTCACAACTTTCCGCTTGCATGCCCTGGTATTCTCGGCACGCTCTTAGCTGGTGGTCGAGTGGTGATGTTGCCCTCCGCCGAGCCACAAGGAGCATTTGCGACAGTTGCTGCTGAGGGTGTCACCCACACCTCGGTGGTGCCCGCCGTGGCAGGTCGTTGGCTTGAATATGCCTCCGAACACGGCGCTCAGCAACTTGCAAGCTTGCATGTGCTGCAAGTCGGAGGAGCGCGCTTAGCGGACGAGATGGCCCGCCGTGTCGGACCTGAACTCGGTGCCCTTCTCCAGCAGGTGTTTGGTATGGCCGAGGGCCTTTTGAACTACACCCGCCTTGACGATCCGATCGATGTGGTCTGCTCTACGCAGGGCCGCCCCGTATCGCCCGCCGACGAAGTCCGCCTTGTCGACGCGGAAGACAACGATGTACCCATTGGAGAGCCTGGTTCTTTGTTGACGCGCGGGCCCTACACGCCCCGTGGCTACTACCGGGCGCCCGAGCAAAACGAGCGAGCGTTTACGGCGGACGGTTGGTATCGCAGCGGCGACATTTGCGAGCAGACATCCGATGGCTATCTGACTGTTCTGGGTCGCGACAAGGACATGATCAACCGGGGTGGTGAGAAGATCTCGGCGGAGGAGGTCGAAAACCTCACCTACCGACTGCCCAGCGTGAGCCATGTCGCTGCGGTTGCCATGCCTGACGCCGATCTCGGCGAGCGAGTGTGCCTCTACGTCGTGCCCAAGCCAGGGGCAGAAGTCACCCTCGAAGAAATTCGGGCGTCAATGGAGGAGTCTGGAGTTGCGCGGTTCAAGCTTCCCGAACGGCTGATAATCGTGGAGGAACTCGCTGTCACCAACGTTGGAAAGGTCGACAAGAAGGCTTTGCGGGCGAATATTGCCTCAAGACTCGAAGAGGAACGGGGCGCATGAGAGAGAGACACGATCCTGGGTTGACGTTGCCGTTGATGCGGCAGGGGACCGAGCGTTTCCTTGACGCTGTCGCATCCATGGTCGACGACGACTTTCAGGGAGCCAGCCGCCTACCGGGCTGGAGTTCTGCACATGTCGTCGGCCACGTCGCCCGCAATGCTGAGGCGCTCATGCGATTGGCGAGTTGGGCACGTACCGGCGTCGAGTCACCCATGTACGAGAGCCGGGAGCAACGAAAGGCGGAGATTGAGTCGACTGCGGCCGCGGGATCGGATGTGCTTCGGAGGTTGCTCGTCGATACTGCCGCCGATCTGGATGGGGCGCTGGAGGAACTCGAAAGCGCGAGTTGGATGTCGACAGTCCGTAGTGCGCTCGGACGGACTATTCCAGCGGCCGAGATTCCTTGGATGCGTATCCGCGAGGTTTGGTTACACGCGGTCGACATTGGTGGAGATGTCGACTTCTCTGAGTTCCCCCCTTGGGTTGTCGACCTCCTGCTAGACGATACGGCCAGCGCACTGTCTGCAAACGACGGATGTCCGTCGTTGGTCCTAGCGCCAAGTGATCGGACGCAAACCTGGGCAGTGGGTCCCGAATCGAGCGAGCCTCGCGTGCTCGAACTTCCTGCCGCCATTCTGGCTGAATGGATGACGGGCCGGTTGTCCGATGCGGATCGACGGTCGGCGCTCCCAAAAATTCCCTCTTGGATGTGAGCTGAGAAGCGTTTGACCTGTCTATAGGGGATACGGCGCACTGCGGCTGTGGTCGCTGGAGTTCGAGACTCCTTCCGATGTGACGAATTGAACCCGATTACTTACGCGAGTCGACCCGTTAGTGGTCCTCGTGAGGCAGGAGGCGGTCGATGGCGGTTTTTCAGGCGTTGAGTGTCTGGTCTGGAGTTCGATGGAGGTTCCGGCGAAACTTTTCCCACGAGTCGACTGAGGTGAGTACGGAGATAGAAGCAACTATTTCGTCGCACTGAGTGTGACTGAGCGCGTGTAGCTCTGTGTGAAAGTGGAGTAGGACCTGGATCGACCATGGTTGTGCGGACGTTGTCGACGATCCCAGTGGTCGCCGGGTCGGCTCTGCAGAGCAACTGGAGAGGGCGGAGGTTTTCGTACAGTGTCACCCGGGCTGAGGAGAATGAGGCAATGCGCTGTTCGCGCGTGCCGGTACCGAGTTCCCGGACGGTTAGTAGCTCGGGAAAGCGGTCGACTAGGCGGGATACTGCTTCCCGCCGGAGTTCGCCCAGGTCGTTGAAGTACCGGTAGAGCGAGGCTGTGGACCGTCGGCCCTCTCGGCAACCTCCTCGGGTCGAGGCGGAACTTCGTGTTCCAGCACCAGGTGGATAAAGGCATCGACCGTTCGTGTTCACCGTTCTGATCGACGGAGTCGATGCGCATTCCTCGGTGAATCCGGCTGCGGGGCAGCAGTCACTTGGTCTAGCGCTCGCGTCAGCGGTCTCCCGGCGTGAGGTAGAACCACATCGGCTGTGGCGCGTCCTGTTCCTGCATCGCCTGACGGGCGGCCATCATGACCTTGCCGGTCTCGGTCTGGTCGTAGAACCAGCGGGTGCTGGCCCACGCCGCGGGTGCGTGGTCGACCATCGCCAGTGCAGCGGTTTCGTAGTAGCTGCGGATGTCGTGACTCACCCGCATCGGCAAACCGGGGATACCCGCCTCCTTCCAATCGGTGCCCTCGGCGACACGGATGAACGCTTCGATGGTGGTGGGGATGTCAGCAGCGTCGACGACTCGACCTGCGCCGAACCGTCCGTCACTCATAGCCATACCGCGGTCGTAGGCAGCGCGAAGTCCCCGTGCCTCATCAACTGCTGGGTGCACGTCGGGATCGTGGTGTGGGGGCACAGGGCAGGCGAGCATCTCGTCACCGCTGTCGGGAATTGCCTGGTCGAAGACGGCGAGCACCGGTTCGGAGGAGTCCAACAGGGCGAAGGCTGCCTCTAGCACACGGTGTTGGAACTCCGGATCGCCTGGCTTGCCCAGCGGCCGGCCGAGCGGGAAGTCACACCACAGGCCGCGTGGCGGGGCACCGGACTCGATCTGTTTGCGGATTGAACCGAGGGCAACGGTTGCCATCCCGGTAGCTTCAAAAACGTGGGCGAGCACACTCACGGTGCGCGTGCAGAGCGGTCAAACTGGGGTGAGCAGGACGATGTCGACGCCCTTCTCATGCATCCACTTGGCTCCGGCCGGACCGGAATCCATCCGGATAGTTGACAGGTCAAACTGATTGCCGGCATAGGCCAAGTGCTGGTCGGCGACCCGGCCGATCACGCCCCGCTCGGCTAATTCTTCAAGCCGGTCGAGTGGGAAGACGGTGTTCATGTCGTATGCGAATCCGGTTCCATCGAAGTTGGGACTCCAGTGCCCGGTTACAAAGTCACGTCGATTGCCGTCGAGGATCCGGTAACTGGTGTCCATCACCTCGAAGTCGTCCTGTTCGGGATGATGCAGCGATGCCGTTGTGACGATCGCCACGGTCGCCTCCGAGAGCGGGATCGGAGCTGTGAAGGCGGTTACTTCAAAGGTCTGGCCTTGGAGTGCTTCGGTTAGTTCTTTGATGTCGGAGTCAGCGATGAGAGTGACAATAGCAATAGCAATAGCAATAGTTCAGGTGCTCTAAAAGGGGATAGAGATGATGATTTGCAGACGTGCGTAGGTCATGTCGAACCCTCCAGTCGATTTTCGCGTTTCGGCAAGCTGCCACGTCGGTGTGGTTGGAAGTATGTGGCCCTGTGCGACAATCAATCGCTGAGACCCTGTGTTGCAACTAGAAGATCGTGAGCCACAACAAGGCAATTGTTTAAGATCAACGTCCAGAACCGCTCCCATTCTGTCCGCGAGTTGAGAAGCCAATCAGGGCTGACAAAATGGATGTTGCATACCGCCGTCGACTTCGAGAATTCGGCGTCGCATAAAGGTGCGATCCCGGAGGAGTGTTCCAGTGACTGAAAGCTTCAAGAATCTCTGGCACCCGATCGCTAGTTCGGAGGACCTGCAGTATCGACACATCTTTCAGGGCCAGTTGCTTGGCCGTGAACTTGCCCTTTGGCGTGCTGATGACGACTTTGTCAATGTCTGGGAGAACCGCTGTCTACACCGAGGCCTAAGGCTCTCCATTGGGCAGAACGACGGGCTTGAATTGCGATGTCAATACCATGGCTGGCGGTACGCCAATAGGTCAGCCGGCTGCACGTATATTCCTGCCCATCCAGTGGACGCTCCGGCCCGCACTATTTGCAATAGAACCTTCCCATCTGTCGAGCGCTACGGCCTGATCTGGTCGGGCGAAGATCCCGTGGGCGAGCTTCCCGAGATTGAGGCGCTTGAGAATTCTGAAACGCTGGTGCTGCGGAGCATCTCTGTCAATGCTCCGATCGAGCTTGTTCTTGGACACCTTGCCAACTATCGCTTTTCCATTACCGGTGACCCGGACAACTTCGCGACGACTTCTAGGAATTTCCTGGACGAGCGATCCATCTCGTTGACAGCGACCTCCGATGACGGTGAGTTGACAGTCGTCTTTTTCGTTCAGCCGGTTGACTCGAACCGATCGGTAATTCGAGGAGCTCTCTGCAACAATCCGCTGGGTGCTGAGCGACTTCGGACGCTAAGGCATCACAACGAGGAATTGTCCCGTCTACGTGACATGGTCGAGTTGGAGGCGCTTGATGGACCTCCGCTGGAGCCGATGGTCGCCACGATCGAACAGGTTCCGGTTTCTCTTTCAGAAGTCGAGACTCCCTCAGGACGCAAGGCTCCGCTTCGCGTAAAAGTGCTTCGCAAATGGGTGACTGCCGAGGACATTGTTGGCCTGGAGCTTGAATCCATCGGCGAACCGTTGCCGACACACCAGCCAGGCGCACACATTGACGTGCATTTGCCCAATGGATTGGTTCGGCAGTATTCGCTGACAAATGCGCCGGGGGACGGATTGCTGTATCGGCTCGGCGTCAAACTGGAATCTGATTCACGTGGTGGTTCTGAGTTCCTGCACGAAACGGTCAAGGAGGGCGATGTCCTGGCCATCTCTGAGCCCCGCAACAACTTTCCACTACGTCGCGACACAGTAAAGACAATTCTGATAGCTGGCGGGATCGGCATAACGCCCCTGTTGTCGATGGCTCAGACGCTGCGAAAGGACAAGTTGGATTGTGAACTCCACTACTTCGCCCAGACCGAAGGGCATCTCGCCTTTCCCGAGATACTTCGCAAACTCGATGATTCAGTAGTCCTGCACCTTGGCCTAACACCAGATGAGACGAAAGGGGAACTGGCAGTACTGCTCGCTGAGTATGAGACAGCGATGCACATCTATGCATGCGGGCCTGGCCCAATGCTCGAGGCCACGCGGCATATCGCCTCTGATTTTGGATGGCCTGATGAGGCCGTCCACTTTGAGTATTTCCAGAACACCATCGAATTAGACAGTTCGTCTTCGTTCGAAGTCAGCCTGGCCAGATCGGCTCTCACCCTTGAGGTTCCAAGTGGCAAAACAATTCTTGAAGTACTTCGTGACAACGGGATAGCTCTGATGTCATCTTGCGAACAAGGAGCATGCGGTACGTGCGAAGTGGCCGTAATTGAAGGTGAGCCCGAACATCAAGACGTTTATCTGAACGATTCAGAGAAGCTTGCCGGCCAGAGAATAATGACTTGTGTCTCAAGGGCAAAGTCGTCTCATCTGGTTCTTGATATCTAGGGCGCTGTGATGATCAAACTTTACGACTACGTCCTTTCCGTGAACTGCTACAAGCAGAGACTGATGATGAGCATCCTCGACGTTCCCTTCGAGTCGATACTTGTCGACTTCTACCCCGGGTGGGAGCACAAGGGCGAAGAGTTCAAGAAGATCAACCCGCTTGGTCACATACCGGTCATCGACGACGACGGCTTCGTGCTCAGGGATGCTCACGCAATTCTCATCTACCTCGCTTCAAAATACGACCCCACTGGTCTCTGGTACCCGACCAACAATCCAGAGCTCATCGGCGAAACTTCTCAGTGGATGCTTTTTGCTGAGGGGACGACCAATACAGCCTCGGCAGCCCGTCTACATGTGAATCTCGGCTACGAATTCGATATCGAAGCCTGCAGGACTGGGGCCCATCGTCTGTTCCGTGTACTCGATGAGCATCTTTGGTTTCGAGAGCAAGAAAATCTCGATTGGGTTTGCTCAGGCGAACACCCCACCGTTGCCGATATAGCCATATTTCCCGACGTAATCCTCTCCGAAGAAGGTGGTATTGCTCGTATGGATTATCCCGCTCTTCGGAGGTGGACCGACCGGGTGAAGCGAATTCCCGGATTCGAAACCATGCCTGGAATATTCCCAGCGTCTGAACCTCGCTCTCTGCCACGAGAAGGAGAGGTGCATGTCTGAGCTCAAAGAGTCGGAGAGTGACCGGTTTTCTGGCCAAGTCGCCGTCATCACAGGCTCAGCAATGGGCATTGGCCGAGCAGCTGCCATCCGGTTCGCTTCTGAGGGCGCATCAGTCGCGTGCCTCGACATCGAAGAAGAACAGAACGAAACGACGGCTACCGACGCCGCAGCGTTTGGAGCGCAGACCACGGCGATTGCCTGTGACGTGCGCTCTCATGCCGAACAAGCGGAGGCGTTTGAAGCGATCGTGGAAGAGTGGGGGCGCGTCGACGTGCTGGTTGCCTGTGCAGGCGTGTATGTCGGAGGTCCGCTGCCTGACATACCACCCGAACGTTGGGAAGATCTAGTGGCTGTGAACCTCACAGGCGTGCTTGTGTCGAACAGTCTTGTTGCGCCAATCATGATTAAGCAGGGCCACGGTGCCATCGTCAATATCTCGTCAATGGCAGGCAAGACCAGTTGGCCCAATTCGGCGGAATACTCTGCGACCAAGAGCGGTGTGGTTGGCGTGACCCGCTCGGCAGCAATGGAACTTGGACCCCACGGGATCACAGTAAATGCTGTTTGCCCAGGTAACACGCTTACGGGAATGGTTCGTCAGGTGGCGGAGGAGATTGGGGAGACTCTCGATATGACGGGGGATCAATGGCTAGCCATGCGTGCGGAGGACACCGCCCTAAAACGTCTGGCTGAACCTGAGGAAATTGCCGGGGTGATCGCCTTCTTGGCGAGCGAAGATGCTCGCTATATCACCGGACAGTCGATTGAAGTCGATGGGGGCATAATCCTCGCCTGAACGGTGCCAAACGGCAGGCGTATTCAGGCGATGCGGTCCAGCATGTCTCGGCGGATCTCGTAGATCGCTGGTTCGCCCATCAAGTGGCGCCGCACCTCTTCCACTGCGAGTTCACCCATCCGAGTGCAATTTTCGATGCATCCCGCGATGTGCGGGGTGATGACGACGTTTTCGAGTCGCCGGAGTTCACTGTCGACCGCAGGCGGCTCAGGGTCGGTGACATCGAGGAACGCGAAGATCCTGCCAGTTTCCAACTCGTTGATGAGCGAAGTCTCGTCGACCAATCCGCCGCGAGCAGTGTTGATGAGGAGCGCGCCATCCTTCATTGCGCCGAGTACCTCAGCGTTCAGCATGTGCCGTGTGTGTTCGTTCTCGGGGCAGTGAAGCGACACCACGTCGGCCCGTGTGACCAATTCGTGTAGGTCGACCCGTTCGACTCCGAGACTCGCGGCCTCCTCATTTGTGAGGTATGGATCGGCAACGAGGATGGTGGTTTGGAAAGGAGAAAGAAGTTCGATGACATGGCGGCCGACGTTGCTTGCCCCCACGAGACCAACAGTCGAGCGGGTGAGCTCTCGGGCGTCCCACTGCTCCCAAGCCAGACCGTCACGCCACCCGCCGGCTGCCACGTGACGTCCGAGCGGCCAGATCCGCTTACGTCCCACAATCATGAGGCCAAGGGTGGTTTCGGCGACATCGCGCGCCAACGTGATTCCTGCGCTCGTTACCCGGATGCCGCGATCCCACAATGAATCCGATACGAAACGCTTGATGCTGCTACCCATGTGTGACATCAACTCGAGCGAATTGGCCGACGCTATGACTTCGGTATCCAGTTGGGCGACGCCCCAACTCGTTATGCATGCCACTACTCCTGGCAGGAGATCGATCAGTTCCTGACGACTTGCCGGTTCGTCTCCCTTGTGATGGACGACGGTGGAAACCTCCTCGAGAAGTTGCCATGCCTCCGCGCTGAACATTCGGTCGTAATGCGATTGACCGATAGTCACCGCAACCTTCGGCTTGGTCATCGTCTATCTCCTGAAGTCAGTCGGCAGTACTCGGCATAACGCCTGTTCATGGTGTCGGCGTGCCGACATGACGGGCGGATCATCTCGACCGACGTTTTTATGTCAGTGAGAGTTGGCCAACCGCAGGCGCGGGCGGCGAGCATTGCTGCTCCCACGGCGGGCTGGCTGGCTTCGCGTCGGACAGTAAGAGGCATACCTGTTGCATCAGCGATCTTCTGAGTGAGAAACCGGCTATTTGTGCCGCCACCGGCAACCGTCAGATCGTTTATGGGAACCGATGACGAGGTTTGCTCGATGGTCAGGCGAGCCTCGAAGGCACACGCTTCCATCACGGCTCTTAGCCGCACTATTGGGTCGGTAGTGGCCGGACCTGCGAAGTGGCCAACTTTGTTGCCTTCTAGGTCGGGGAGGCTGAGCAGGAAGTAAGGGTCGTCGATGTCCGGGCTGCGATGAGCGAGCTTGCTGTCCAGTTTGTTTGCTTCTTTTGGCATTGCCGAAGCCAGTGTTGTACCGAGGTCGCCAAGATGGCTGGAGACAGTCCAACGGCCTGGCACTACGTGTGGGCTCAAGTTGAAGCTGTGAGGTAGAACTGCCGTGTCGCCTCGATCGGTGATCGTTGTGAGCACCCAAGCGGTGCCTAGGGAGAGCAACGCCGAACCGGGTGTTGTCAGACCAAGGCCGAAAGCAGCGCACGATTGGTCGTGGCCGCCGATAACCACTGGTATTCCCTGTGGGAGTGCCATCGTCTTGGAGGCAATAGCCGTGAGATGGCCTGCTTGCTCTCCCGACGGAGAGAGGGCGGAGAGTGCAGACATCTCTACTTTGGCGATCTTGCAGAGTTCGGAACTCCAAGACAGCGAGGACACGTCCATGAGTTGCATGCCGGCAGCGTTAGACGGATTCGTGATCCACGAACCTGTCAGCTCGTGGACAAGAAAGTCGTCGATCGACGCCCACCTCGATGGCTCGAGACCCGTCTCGGAGCGAAGCCAAGAGATTGTCGATAGCCCGAGGCCTGGCGACGGCGTCCAGCCGCTAAGGGCTCTAATCGCTCTCCGTGTTTCGGCATCCCAATCGCGAACGAGATCTTGCGAGCGTCTGTCCATCCAAGTGATGAGATTGGGCTCAACGCCTCCCTCAAGTTGCTCAACGGGGACTACCGATCCGCTCTGCGTAGCGAGAGCGAGCGCTGCTACAGGGGTGGAACTATCCAGAGAGGACATCCCTCGTCGACAGGCCGTAACGAGTGCATTCCAGATCGTCGACATCTGCTGGAGACTCGCCCCAGGTGATGGCACAAGTGTTGGGATCGGGTCAGAGTCGGCACTGGCCTGAATGACTCCCTCATTATCGACAGCAACCATTTTCGTCGACGTGGTGCCAGCGTCGAGGCCGATGACGATGGCAGAGGAGGGGGACATGATGGATCATCCGTGAAGAATCGAGAGAGCGTCGTCGACCGAGGCGTTCCCGTGAACAATGGCAACAATTGAACGTGTCATAGTCTCCGGATCATCGCACTGAAAGACGTTGCGACCGATGGCGACGCCTTTGGCGCCTGCGGCGATTGCTGCATGAATGTTGGAAAGCATCAACCGCTCGTCTCCCTTTGCGCCACCCAAAATTACGACGGGTACAAACGTCGACGAGGTGACGGAGCCGTAGTCATCGCAATACGGGGCTTTGATGAAGTCGGCACCAAGCTCTGCTCCGAGGCGAACAGCGAGCGCTATGGCTTCGGTTCCTCGAGTCTCTGGGCCGCTGTTGAAGCCTCCGGGAACCATCTCTCCGAGTACGGGAAGACCCCAGCGGTGCGCCTCGGAAGTCACGTTCGCGAGGGTTTCGAGGGTTGAGGCCTCCCTATCCGAGCCAGGCATTGCTGTCACTACGAGCGCGTCGGCACCTATCCGTAAGGCATCCATCGGTCCGAAGAATTGTGACAGCGACCCGGCGCTCGGTTGTCCGAGATTGGTTTCGGCACCATCGCTGCGCACGATGAGCCCTACATTCCCGAGTTCGGCAGCGAAGCGCTCAGCTATTCCAAACGAAGTCAGAATGGCGTCGGCTCCACCAGAGATCACAGCGGAGATGGTCGTCGCCGGGTCCTCGAATCCCTCGCATGGGCCGTCGATCAGACCGTGGTCGAGAGCGATGATTACTGTTCGCCCGTCGGAGGCGAAGATGCGACTGAGACGGCGGATTGTCATGTCAGCGTTCCTTTGATGATTGGTAGCGAGTTGCCGATAACACTCAGGTTTTCGTCGAGGTTCATCGAGAGGGCATCGATGAGAACGGCGTGAAGGTCGTGTTCGGTCGCCATTCTCTGCACCTCTGCTGCGCATTCGGTTGGTGATCCCGCTATTTGATAGCGACGAAGAAGTTCGTCGGTCACGAGTGGGTCCACACGACCGGGGTCGTTTGTGCGCGCTGCGTGCTCAACGATGGCAATGCTGTCCTCGTCCAGGTTGAGCGATTTGAGGACCCGACGCGGCGAGTCCATAAGTACATAAGACAGCGTGCGTCGTTGGCCCTCGAGAAGCTCGGCCGTGTAGCAGATGCGGCCAAGGTACATCGGTCGAGGGGGGGGCCTGCCGGCTCGTTGGGCTGATCTCTCGACGAGCTGTCGAGCAGCAGCAACATCTGGCTTCACCGTGCAGATCACACCGTCTGCCACTTCACCAGCCAGCCCGAGAACCAAAGGGCCGCGGCCGGCGATCCAGATCGGGATGTCTTGGGCGCCCATTCCGAGTTGTGCTTCGTTGAGAGAACAGTGTTCACCGTGCCAAGAAATGGTCTGACCCGACCAGAGCTTGTCAAGCACTGTGATGGTGTCGGCGACGACTCGAAAGGGCTTTCTTCGCTCGATTGCCATGGGTCCGAGAACCATCGAACCCCCGGCCAGAATAGTTGCTACTACTCGGCCGCCCGAGAGTTCGTTGACGGTCGCGAGTGCTGCCGCAGTGACCGCTGGATGCCGGGTATAACCATTTGTCATCACGCCGAGCTGTATTCGTTCGGTTTCACGAGCTGCCGCTCCGAGACATGCATAGATGTCGGGATGGACTCCCTCGTCCGCAACCATGCAGTAGTCATACCCGAGACGCTCTGCCTCGACCGCCAGTGCGATGACGTCTGGCGACGGCATCAAGGGAACTATGTGGACTCCTGCGGCGACCATATATTCAGCCGTGTTCGCGTTTGCGGTGGCCGAAGCGTTGGCCACCATCTACGGTGATTACCTCGCCGGTTATGTAGTCGGCCTCGACGAGAAAAAGCACCGCATGTGCCACCTCCTCGGGAGTACCCCACCGGCCGAGGAGCGTGTCGTCTGCGACACGTTCAAATTTGGCGTCGTCATAATCCAACGGTCGGAGAGCAGGGCCGGGAACCACGGCATTCGCGCGGATTCGGGGGGCGAGCTCTAGAGCGAGCTGGCGAGTGAGGGATAGCACGGCACCCTTGCCCACTGCATGTCCTGCGAATCCTGGCCATGGTTCAAAGGCCGAGAGATCACCGATACTGATGATGACGCCTCCGTCGTTTTCTAGCATCACGGGAGCTATACGGTTGGCGCAGTAGAACGGCCCGTGCACGAGTGTGTCGATGGAGCTGTGCCAGATTCTCAAGTCATTGGTGGGAAGCGGGTCAGCTAGGAACATCGAAGCGTTATTCACGAGGACATCGATGGTGCCAAATCGTTTGACCGCTTCGTTCACCATGTTTCCGACAGCGTCGTAGTCGGCAACGCTCGCCTGAATCGGAAGTGCGGCGACCCCGAGGGCTTCAGCCTCGGCAGCGGTCTCGTCGGCCTGGGTGGACGAGTTGTTGTAGTTAATTACGACGTTGGCGCCTGCGCGAGCAAGTTCGAGGGTGATGGAGCGTCCAACTCGTTTGGCTCCGCCAGTAACAAGCGCAGTCTTTCCCTCGATGTTCATTGACCCTCCCGAGCGAGGCGATTAGATCAACGGCAACTGGAGGGTGCGTCACCCCGAAGAGTGACCATGCTTCAGCTTCTTCATCATTTTAGCGGGATGGACGCGATCCATCACCAAGGGTGAGCGAACGGCTTCCTCAACTCGATTCTGGTGCTTGCGGCAATAGAAAACTCCCAAGACCGATCAGCATGGACTACGTCCCTGCGGATGCCGCTACTGTCAGCGACATGCGTTTCTCGTATTGGGCAAATTCCGGCCAGACTTGGGCGGATCTCCTCCAAGGCTGTCAACATGCGGAGTCGACCGGTTGGGACGGAATATGGGTGCCCGACCATTTCATGCCTCCGCCAGAGGGTTATGGCCCTGAGAAGGACTACGGCTCACCTGAGATGGGTGCCATCCTCGAGGCCTGGACGATGTTGGCCGCCCTTGCGGTCGCAGTACCTCGGATTCGACTTGGCGCGATGGTCTCGGGCAACACCTACAGGCATCCAGCGGTCTTGGCCAACATGGCGGCAACGGTCGACCACATATCCGGGGGGCGTCTCGTGGTCGGAATTGGTGCTGGTTGGCAGGAGAACGAACACCGTCGCTACGGCCTTGAGTTGGGTTCGGTCGCCGAGCGCTCAGACCGGTTCGAGGAAGCCTGTGAGATTCTCACCATGCTGTTTTCACAAGATCGCACCACGTTCGATGGTGAGTACTACGCACTAGACGAGGCACCCATGGAGCCCAAACCTCTGCAAAGCCCGCTGCCCCTCCTCATTGGCGGTGGCGGCGAGAAGCGGACGCTGCTAACCGCGGCCCGGTTCGCCACAGAGTGGAATTGCTGGGGGAGGCCCGAAGAAATTCGCCACAAGATCAGCGTCCTGGAACGACATTGCGATGAAGTGGGACGTGATCCTGGCGCAATTCAGAAGTCCGCTGTTGGGGTTCTCATCTTTACCGAAACCGAGCAGGAGGCTGTCGAACTTCAACAGAGTTTGGGCTACAGATCGGGCCTAGTCGGCACCCCAGAACAACTTCGTCAAGTGGTAGCCGAGTATGCGGCCGTAGGTGTAGACGAATTGCTGGTGCCAGATTTTGCTTTCTCGATCGCAGAGCGAAACGACAACCTCGACCGCTTTCAGGCCGAGGTTGTCAACTAGAGCCATTCAGGCTCCGCTAGCCAATAGGGCGTAGTTCTGTTTGCTGGGCGTGGAAACTACCGCGGTGGCATAACCCTCTTCGCCGCACGAACTGCAGATAGAAGATTGCCGGTCGCTAGTCGTATACCTTCTTTGTCGGCCGTTGAATCGGCCCGTGTTGGATCAATTATGGAGATGAGATGAGAACTGAAAATTTGCTTGCAGTTACGAATATGCGGTCGAGGGAAATACAGATGTCGGTGTTGCCGTATGTGGCCATTCATTCGGTGGTACTTCTGTCGATTGTTTTCGGCGGTTCAGGCTTGGAGGCCGATGGTGTCAAGTTGGCACTTGCCGCGTTTGCTGTCTTGGGTTCTATCTGGCTGACCATGGGTGTCGATGGAGCCATCGCCGACATTGGGGCTGCGGCGAAGGACATGGACGAGGAGATGGCCGCCAGTAGCGTGGGTCAGAACTGGTCAAAGGCCCCCTTTGGAATATTCCGGGTAATGACAGGCCTCTTTACCGCGCTAATCCTCATTGCAGAGTTGATGGCCCTTTACGCCTAACGGACTGACAGTTTGTTTCCCCACTGGCAACCTGTTGGTAAGGACGAGGCAAAGGGCTGGGGGCCGATTTGCGGCAACGATGGCGTTAACCATCGGTACGTGACTGTGTCCTCCTGCATGGATTCGACACTCCCATGACAGGACGTATTTGCCACAGGTTTCCAATCCTGTGGCGACAGACACTGCTGGGGTCGGAAGGTTAAGAGGGAATGAAATTGGAAACAGGGTCAGGCATGAAGGCTGCCCGCTCGTTCCGTGTAGAGGTTGCCGAAGCGGCTCTTGACCAGATCCGCTCCCAAGTAGCGGGATATCCCTGGCACGAAATGCCTGATGACGGCGGTTGGGCTTACGGCACCAACCTGAACTATATGAAGCAGCTTTGTGCTTATTGGGTCGAGGAATTTGATTGGCGAAAACAAGAAGCGAAGATCAATCATTTCTCTCACTACATCGCTCCTGTCGGAGGCATCGACCTCCACTTCCTTTACGAGAAGGGCAGCGGCCCTGCACCGTTGCCCCTGATCGTCAGCCATGGTTGGCCAGGTTCAATCGTTGAGTTTCTTGACATCATCGAACCGCTTGCGCATCCAGAACGTTTCGGAGGCAATAAGGAAGATTCCTTCGATGTCATCGTTCCCTCATTACCTGGGTTTGGCTTCTCCGGTCGACCATCGCGTCCAATCGGGCCACGCAAGATGGCCGATTTGTTCAACTCGCTGATGACTGAAGTGCTCGGATACCAGAACTATCTGGCTCAGGGCGGCGACTGGGGTGGCGCGATTTCAAGTTGGCTTGGGTTCGAACACTCGGCAGCTTGCCAAGGCATCCACATCAATATCTTGACGATGCGCCATCCGGATGGTCCGCAGGGTCCAGCGGAGGAGACATGGGCCGCCGAGTTTGAACGACAGCAACTGATGGAGAATGGCTACCGGACGCAGCAGGCGACTAAACCACAGACCTTGAGTTACGCGATGATGGACAGCCCAGTTGGTCAGGCCGCGTGGATTATTGAAAAGTTCAACTCTTGGTCGGATATAGACGGTGACGACTTAGAGAGTGTGCACAGCAAGGATTCGTTGTTGACCAACATCATGGTCTACTTGGTCACCGGCACCTTTAACACAGCGTCATGGATCTACTACGGTCGTCGCGAAGAGGGCGGGCGTCTGCTTTCTTCGTCCGGCAAACGAGTTGAAGTTCCGACTGCTGCTGCACTATTTCCAGCAGAGATTCTGTCCTGGCCCCCACGGTCGTATGCGGAACGTATTTACAACATTGTTCGCTGGACTGAGATGCCCCGTGGGGGTCATTTTGCAGCACTGGAACAACCTAAGTTGCTGATTGACGACCTCCGCTCCTTTGCTCGAACGTTGCGTTAGGGATGGGCGGACGCAAGGCAGGTTTTTGACGCTGAACTGCCGGTTCTTTGGCTAGAGGTGGCGCGCTAGGCACCGGCCGGCGATCAAATTTGGATAGATCCAGTGAGTTTCTTAACCGATGGCGATTAGGGCGACAGCGAGACTGGATCCGCCGAGCCCCAGACCCTGCCACCACCACATTCTCTGACCGCGTATCGCGACACCCAAGAGGACGGATACCGCTGCGTACTGCGAGGCGGCGACGCTTACGACAGCGAGGCTCCCTCCTCGGAGGGCCAGAACAAAGAAGACCACTGCGGCGATCCCAAAGATGCCAGCCACGAAAGAAGTGATGAAGCCCTCTCGTGTTTTCGGAAACATCCGCGGGCCGGTAGAGCGCGCAACCAGAGCAGCGATCAAAAATGCCGCTATGCGTTGAATCAGGAGCGGAGAACCGCCAGCGTCGTTTCCGATGCGACTCAAGAAGATGAATGTGGCTCCAAAAAAGAGACCAGCTACGAATGCCAGAAATAGACCGCCTGACCCCGCAACGTGATGCCCACCTTCATAGGAAGACAAGGCGATGGCGACAACACCCAACACGATTCCTGTGGAAGTTGTTGTAGATGGGGTGAACCCGAAACGAGTATGTCCCAGAGCACCGGCACGGTTGACATCACTACTGCCGCGGTTGGCGCAGCGATGCGCAATGACCCTCGAGCGTAGGCAAGAAACAACAAAAGGATTCCAAGACCGTTAACGAGTCCGGCGAATGCTCCATGAACCTGGTCGAGAGAAGTGGGATGGCCGGACCAGAAAACTGTAGTTATTGCCATCACCGCAACGCCGGCGAGTAGAACCGTCGAAGACACTTCGTTGGCGCGCTCGCGCTTTGATACACCAGATGCGAAGAAGTCGCTGAGACCGATCGAAAATGTTGAGAGCACTGCATAGGTCACGGACACAGGCACGCAGTATGCATTGTGTTGTGTCGCGACAGTCTTAGATGGAATGGCGTTAAGGGTTGAGCCGGCACTTGTTTTTCTCATCGAGAAGATGGGCTTGGATCGTGGGGCTGCCTGCAGCGACCAGCAAGCGCTGTTAGTCCCTTAATAGAGATCTGGCTCTTCGCCAAGCAGTTCGATGAGGCTGGCGTGGAAGAGTGCTAGGCGTCCTTCGAGATAATGGCGTGGCCCTGGGCGGAAGTGTTGCGACAGGACACCTTGTTGCAAACGGCGAACTATCTCGTAGTCCTCTTTGAGGATTGTGGAGAGAAAGGCTTCATCGTCCACTTCGTTGTTATGCGAGGAATGGGAATAGGAACGGAACTGAATGGCCGTCCGTCGGACGTCGATTGGATCAAATCGGAGGGTACTTACACCGCCATCCGGCAGAGCGACAATGGTCAGATTAGGAAAAACGTCAATTGCGTAGGTTGACTGTGACTGCTCTTTTCTCAAATTGGCTCGAATCTGGTAGGGCTCCAGGCCCAATTTGTTGAGAGGCATGCACAGGATGCTGGTAGAGCGAACCCCGATGTACTCCTGAAGCTTCATGCCTTCCAGCCCGGGCTGGAGTGAATTGGGGTGGACCTCAGGCAGGTGATAGTCGTCGAGAGCGTTGTCGACAAGAAGCTTCCAGTTGACGTCTATGGCGTCGTCGATCCTGACCGCCGCTGCCAAATCCTTGATTCCGTGTTGATCAAGAAGTTCAGGAACATCCTCTAGGTAGGAATCCAGAGGGGGAGCTGATCCGTCGACGTTTACGAAAACGAACCGTTCCCAGACGCCCAGTCTCAGGGAATGGAGACCTAATTGATCATTCTTGATTTGGTTATCGAATCCCTTCCGATTGGGGACGCCGCGCAACGAACCGTCTGTGTTGAAAGTCCAACCGTGGTAGGGGCACTTGAAGGCCATCTTGCAGTTTCCGGTTCCTACGGCAATGACGGAACCGCGATGAGGGCAGACGTTAGAAAACGCGCCGAGAGACCCGTCAGTATCTCTCACAACGAGAACTGGTTCCTGACCTATCACCGTGGTCACGAAGTCTCCCGGGGAGGCAACTTCCTGTAGATCAGCGGCAAGAACCCAACTCGAAGGGAACACGCGGCTCATCTCAGCTTCAAAAAACCTTTGCGAAATATAGGCGCTGGCAGGCAGCGAGTGATGCTCAAATTGCACGGCTGAAAGGTACTCGGAGTGTTGACTGGAAAGGTTGAGCCCAGACGGTAGCTGTTAAGGCTCTGCGGAGAACTCGGAATCCGATATCAAGCTGGGAGAGTCCCACTTGGAATCTCGGCTCCACGAAAGCTTCAACCAATCGTGATCATCGAAATTGATGTCACTGCTGCAACTAGCCCGAGGCCCTGGTTCGGACTTACCCGTTCACTCAGGAATAAGCGAGCAAGGAGAACGGTTACGGCTGGATGGATATTGCTAAGGACAGAGGAGGTGCTGAGAAGGCCCTGATTCAGTGCGGCGAGAAAGAGAACGGCGGCAAAAACATCAGAAAAACTGGCTCCAGCGATGAGGACCCGAGCGTCCTTGGATGGCTTCGTGGGCCACGGGGCCTTCGTGGCGACGAGGAGAATGAGGACCGCAGGCACGAGGCGAGCACTAAAAATTGGCCATGGAGCAGTAGCCGGAGTGGTGCTGTTGAGGACTATGTATCCGAATCCGAATCCCGTTCCAGCGAGAACGCCGTTGATAATGGAATCGAGTCTGAGTTTTGTCTTCTCGAAACCTTGACCGGACACCAGAAGAATCGAAAGAAGTCCCAGGCATGTGCCTAAGAGTTGGACCAGAGATAACTGCTCTCCAATGCCAAGACCCCACAGCAATGGGAGTAGCGCACTGACCACTCCGGTTATAGGAGCAACAGAGACCATATGTGTGCGTAGTCCAAGGTAGAAAAACGCTACGCCGGCAGAGCCGAAGAGGCCGGACAGGCCTCCTATCAGGAAATCCCGGACAAGGAATTCCTCTGCCAGAAGAAGGGCAAATGGGAGCGCGAAGATCGCGGCGAGTGCCTGGTCCAAAGCAAGCAAAGAAAAGAGATGGGTGCGTCTTGCAGCCTGACCGCCGAAGAATGCTGCAACGCCCCAAAGAAGAGCAGAGGAGAGAGCAAGAGCATTCGACACCAAGAGATTCTATGGATGTATAAAAAATAATTCTGAAAATGGTCTGGCCTCGCAGCAACTTAGTGATGCCACTTTCGGGTCGACCAACTTCACACGTCTCGGTAAGAGGACTGCGATGCCGCCTGCGAACGTCAGGCGGCGTGCACGTAACAAGATCGACACAAGGGGCAACGATGACATGATCCTCCTAGTGACAGGCTCTTCAGAACTGAGTATCAGTAGGGTGAAGAATCAATGAGCGTCGCAGATGAGATAAGAAAACTGGTCGACCTGCGAAACCAAGGTGACATCACCAAAGCGGAGTATGAACTACTCAAGGCCGGACTGATCGCTTCCCTTGCTGGTGGGTCCACGGAGCCGAAGGTCATTGATGGGCAACGACGGAGTCGACAGAATCCCTGGAAACCAGCTGAGCTAATTGACGTGATTCGAGCGGCTTCGAGCGGACAAGTTCGACTGACAATCCAGCATTACTCAAACCTCCGGAAATCAGGCGAGGTGGAAGGCCCAACGCCCGCGATCTTCATTAAGTCATTTGGCAGTTGGTCAGCAGCGTGTGAAGCAGCAGGTGTTCAATCGGGAGAACCACGACGCACGAACTACACCCGCCGCTGGAGCAACGACGATCTGCTGGAGTTTGTTGTTGAGTACGTGAGAGAAAGTCGAAAATCCTCCAAAGGTCTCGGTACTGCTGGAGGATTTGAGAACTGGCTCGGTTCACTCAAGGCCTCTCGAGAGGTGCCGTCTTTTGCCACGGTCCGGAACAGGCTTGGTTCTTGGTCTCAAATGCGGGATTCAGCTCTGGCTGTCATCGAGCAGGAAGACCGTAGTGTGACCAACTGGACGGGCAGAGAACTGGCTGCTCCGCACTTCTCGGCCACCGGGCCGACCGAGGCAGTGGAAGCGATGGAGGATGTCAATTCAGGAGACAGAACCCATTGAGCATCCGGACGGAGACACCTCGGCTCCAGGCCACCGAGCGTTAATGGAGAGAGCCCCTTCTGCCACTGGCATTACCGGCGCGCCACGGGAGCCGGTTGCGAAGGCGGTGATTAGAAATCCTGCTGGTGTAAGCATTCGTGCCGTATCAAGAGTCCGGAATGGTCCAGGAGATCGTTTTTTAAGTAGTTGCTCTTTCGATGTCGTTCAGGGTCAATTCGATGCCAAATCCAGGAGCGTCACTCGGTTGAATTCTTCCATTCTCGGGGAAACTCATACCCGGCGTGGCTCGGTAGGAGTTCATTAGAGGCGAGTCGCGAGGGCAGTTGATATACATCTCAGCCCAAAGATTCCCCGGCAATGCAGCTGAGAGATGCTGACCGTAGCTGTCGTTTGCTCCGCAATGGACCGCTAGGTCGTAGCCGGCATCGGCAGCAGCTCTTGCTACGCGCAGGCACGGAGTTGCTCCTCCAAGCCAAAGTGGGTCGGGTTGCAGCACGTCGACCCATCCCGACTCGATAGCTCGGAGAAACGGAAGGTCCGTGTACCAGCGTTCGCCAGCTGCCAATCGCTGGGAGGGCAGAGCCGAACGGATCCGTGAATAGCCAACCCAGTCCTCCGGATAGATCATGTCTTCGATCCATCCGAGGTCGAAGGTACTCATGGCTTCCCCGATGCAAATGGCGTGGTCCACAGACTGGACCGCCCAGCAATCGAGCATCAGATCAGCTGACGGCCCCACAAGTTCACGACTAGTCCCAACTAAATCCACAAGGCGATCGATTGATGAGGAGAGGTTGGGTCCCCAAGGGCATGGCAACTTAAAGGCCTCAAAGCCGAGTTCCCCGAACCATTCCAAGTCCATGCCAGTTGCGTAGCAACGAACTGGTGAAGGATCTGCCGCTCCGAGAAGTTTGTACACAGGCTTCTCAGCAACCTTTCCGGCCACGTCCCACAACGCTAGGTCGACGGCGCTGATGGCATAGCTAGCAACCCCTGACGCTCCGAAATGAGAACCACAGGCAATGGTCATCATCTCCCAGAGCCTCTCGTGGTCATCAATCGACTCGCCACAGAGCATCGGTGCTAGATAGTCGTTGATCAATGGTGCAGTGATCCCAGCCAATGAACTCATGCCCAGCCCCCATTGGCCTGAACACGTGGTGACTACACACATCACATCGCCCCACGGGGGCTGAAACCGAGAAGCCTGGCCTTTAAACCGAGGGTCGGCCCCCAGGGGGTTCATATGGTCAGACTCGTCGTGCCAATCGGCGAGGGCGTCACTGGATCTGCCAAGCACTGCCGGGTTCCTCAGAGCTTCGGCTCGCACCGAATCGATCCGCATGCACGCAGTCTGTCCTAAAGCAACACCAAGCGGCGCTTGTTGAACCGAATGGCGCTGTGACGCCATAGGAACCTGTCTAAGCGACGCATCCATTGAAATGGTGGCGTCGTTTTCACGAGAGCTAGTCGGTTGCGACCACCCGGACTACAATGCGAAGACCTTGATCAGCAGTGGTTCAGGACTTCCCTCCCGCTACCTTTTGCCGCCCCGGGATTCTTGCAATCCGAATCCACCCAACCACCCGTATTGCCAGCGTTCCCCTAGCGGCCGGCCAATGGAATTCTGGCCACAGCCGCTCCCAGGCCCAACGCAAACGATTATGGAGTTTTCGACTCGTCGTGAATCAAGCACAACCTTCAGAATTGGTGGCAGTTACCGGAGCCACCGGATACGTAGGTGGCCGACTGGTTCCAGAACTCCTTGAAGCCGGCTATCGAGTTCGTTGCGTCGCGCGAAGTCCCGAGACGCTGGACGACCGTGCGTGGAGAGCAAAGGTTGAGGTGGTGGAAGCGGACCTGGCAGTTCCCGGGCAGGTCTCAGAGGCAATGGTTGGGGTGGCAAGAGCCTTCTATCTGGTGCATTCGATGTCGGCCTCTGCCGACTTTGAAGATCTCGAAGCGGAAATGGCTCAAGTGTTCTCCGAAGCAGCAGACGATGCTGGACTCAAACAGATTGTCTACCTAGGCGGGCTTGGAGTTGAATCCAAGCCTCAGTCTCGGCATCTAACCAGCCGCCACCGCGTCGGAAGGATCCTCGCCTCGGGACGAACTCCAGTCACTGAAATTAGAGCAGCCGTGATAATCGGCTCAGGAAGTGCTTCGTTTGAGATGTTGCGCTCGTTGGTTGAGGTGCTGCCATTCATGGTGGTACCCCGATGGGTGACTCAGACCCGGTGCCAGCCGATCGCGATCGGTGATGTTCTGCACTCTCTTGTTGGAGTGCTTGATAATGAATCTGCGCTTTGGCGCGAACTGGACCTAGGCGGGCCTGATGTCGTGACCTATCGAGAGATGATGGACGCGTACGCTGAAGTCGCTGGACTAAGGCGTCGGGTGATCCTTCCAGTTCCCGTCCTAACTCCAAGCCTGTCCTCGCATTGGGTGAATCTCGTCAGTCCATTGCCGATACGTCTTGCACGCTCTCTGATCGATTCTCTTACCTCAGACGTCATTGTTGGAGAACACACAGTGACGGATGCGGTGGAGCTTGAAGCAGAAGACCTGCGCACCTCGATAGGAAGAGCAGTTACCAGAGTCGGGGATCTGCAGATTCCGACTCGTTGGTCCTCATCTAGTGCCGGACGTGAAGCAGCTTGGCCTGAACTTGGTGATCCGGAATGGTCCGGAGGCAGGGTCCTCATCGACGAGCGTCAACTTGACTGCACCGCCAAGCCAGAACGAGTCATGGAAGTGATTCGGTCTATCGGCGGCACGAACGGCTGGTTCGCGTTCAACCGTTTGTGGGCGGCTCGCGGCTTTGTCGACAAGTTGGTGGGTGGTGTGGGACTGCGACGCGGTCGGCGGCATCCCACTGATCTTCGAGTTGGTGATCCCGTCGACTTCTTCTCCGTCGTTCATATCCACGAAAGGTCGCTTCGCCTGCTGGCGGAGATGCGAGTGCCAGGACATGCATGGCTCGAGTGGTCGGTGACAGCAACCAAAGAGGGTTCGGCGATTCGCCAGAGAGCCCTTTTTGTGCCACGCGGTGTGCTGGGTCGCCTTTACTGGTATGCCCTGCTGGCTCCCCATGTTCTGATTTTCCGGGGAATGTTGTCGAAGATCGCAGTTGCGGCAGAACAGGATTGGCTGCACTAGCGGGGCGCGTCCTCCAAGACGATGGACTTCAGTAGACGTGGGTTACTTTCGATGACCAGACCAGCACTAGTTGTCTTCACAAGAGATCTGCGTATCCGTGACAACCCAGCACTGGTGGCGGCCAGTGATCGATACAGACCGACTCTGCCAGTTTTCGTAGTCGATGAACGCTTAGTGGCGTCCGGTTCGCGATCCGTTCGCCGAATTCGGCTGCTTGTCGACTCCCTACGCGATCTCGATCGTTCGCTTGGAGCGCTCGGAGCCCCGTTGATTATTCGACGAGGAAAATGGGTGCCAGAAATTCTTGCTCTTGCCACGAAGGTGCAGGCGGACGAGATTCACTTAACTGAAGACTTCAGTCCATACGCCATCAAGCGAATACGCGCCCTCAAAGACGCTGCGGAAAATGAAGGAGTGGGGGTTTGTCTCCACCCGGGAGTCTCGGTGGTTCCCCCAGGTGAAATTGGGTCTTTTGGAGGCGGCGAGTACAAGGTCTTCACCCCCTATTTCCGTCGTTGGTCGGCAACTGCGTGGCGAACCCCTGAATCGCCTCCGAAGGGAATCGCGCCGACCGGATTCACGGACTCGGGACACGAAGTGCTCGAGGACCTACTCTCGGAGATCGCAGTAGATAAGGCATCCGAAACGGCCTGGCCAGGTGGCGAAAACGAAGCATTGCTGAGGTTGGACCGTTGGTTTGCCCGAAGTGCTGTCCACTATGAGCAGTATCGGGATGAACTGCTCGACGATCGGGCGTCCCATCTCTCCCCATATCTGCACTTGGGCTGCCTCTCACCCTTGGAAGTCGCAGACCTTGCCTTGGAATCAGGTTGTAGTGCCTACTTGCGTCAGTTGTGTTGGCGTGACTTCTTTCTTCAACTTCTTGCTGCAAGACCAGATGCCGTCAACCGTGATTACCGGCATAGAGGCGACCGCTGGCGGAACGATCCGGAAGACTTCGTCGAATGGGCGGAGGGGCGAACCGGCTATCCGCTCGTCGATGCAGGAATGCGTCAATTGACGAAGCAGGGTTTCCTGCACAACAGGGTGCGGATGGTGGTTGCGTCTTTTCTTACGAAGGACCTCTATATCGATTGGAGGCTTGGTGCAGCCTTCTTCATGCGCCACCTAGTAGACGGGGATGTGGCGTCGAATCAACTGAACTGGCAGTGGGTGTCGGGAACGGGTACAGGTTCGAATCCTCACAGGGTTCTAAATCCGACTAGACAGGCTGAGAGATTCGATCCAGAAGGCCACTACATCCGCCGGTGGATACCGGAACTGCGCTCAGTCGAGGGGAGCGAGGCACTTGACCCCTCTCCAGAGACCCGAAGCCAAACCGGCTATCCGGCGCGCATTGTCGACCATCAGGAAGCAGTTGACAGATGGAAGTATTCCCGCCCGGATAAAGCCTGAAAAGGAAAGTTCGTTCAGGATGGTCGGGCTAGAGGGAAAAGAGGACAAAGGAGATGCTGTGAAGGCACTTCGTACCCCGGACGATCGCTTCGCCGACTTGCCCGACTTTCCGTTTGAACCGCAATACGCCGAGGTTCCAGCTGCACCCGAAGAAGAAGACCAGACGGATGATGGCGGAAGGCTGCGAGTCCACTATCTGGACGAGGGGCCGACTGACGCCGCGCCGGTACTACTCCTGCACGGCGAGCCGTCATGGGGCTACCTGTATCGGCACATGATTCCGCCACTGGTTGCTGCTGGGCACCGGGTCGTTGTGCCTGACCAGATCGGCTTCGGCCGCAGTGACAAGCCAGCGGAGATGGGTGATTACACGTATGCCCGTCATATCGCGTGGATGTCAAGTCTGGTGTTCGACCATCTTGATCTAACTGAGATCACGTTCTTTGGGCAGGACTGGGGAGGACTGATCGGCCTGAGATTGGTCACCGCCGAACCTGATCGGTTTGCCCGGATCGTCTTGTCAAACACCGGCCTTCCGACCGGAGCGCCCCCGCCCGGGGAGGCATTCATGGCTTGGCAGAAGTTCTCCCAGGACTCGCCGGTGTTCCCCATCGGCGATCTGGTCAACCGGGCGTGCGTAAGCGACCTTTCGTCGAACGAGATCGCCGCTTACGACGCACCATTTCCTGACGACTCCTACAAGGCTGGGGCCCGCATCTGGCCATCACTCGTAGTGACGTCTCCAGACGGTCCTGAGGGTGCCGAGAATGCCGCTGCATGGGAGACGCTGAAGAGCTGGAATAAGCCGCTCCTTTGCTGCTTCAGCGACCAGGACCCGGTCACTCGAGGCGGAGACAAACCGTTCCGAGCCCTTGTCCCCGGCGCACAAGCACAACTCCACCGCACCATCGAAGGCGGTGGACACTTCGTGCAAGAGGACTGCGGCCCGGAATTGGCCCGGATCATTGATGACCTAATCGGAGACCGAGTCACGTGAGCACGGCTCGCGAAAACGAATCGGGCTGTGAGAAGTGATGCCAGCTCGCTGGATAGCGGACAAGAAGCATGCAACCGAACGGAACCCGAACAAGTTAAGGAAGAGGACCATCTCATGATCGACAAACCCCGATGAGTCCGCGCTATGGACAGGTCAACACCGGGTATGGCCGACGCCTCGCATCCACCGCTCCAGACGAAGACGGCCCGGTTTGGATGGTGAACCTGATGAGCTACCGCAGGGAAGCGGACTATGCAGACGGTCGTGATTCAACAATCAGCGGACGCGAGGCCGATGACCTGTACACGCCGACGGCACCATTGGCCGCCGTGGGCGCCGAAATCGTCTTCGTAGCTGAAGTGGAAGACCAGTTGCTTGGCACTGAGCCGAACTGGGATCGAGTAGCAGTGGTCAAGTACCCGACTCGCCGCAGTTTCATCGACATGCAACAACGCGACGATTTCCAGCGCCTCCACGAGCACAAGGACGCGGGAATGGCCAAGACGATCGTCATGGGGACCCAGCCGATGTTGGGATCCAATTGGGGAGTCTTCGATCTTCCTGACTGGAAAGAGGTGCCCCACCCGCCGACTACCGACGACGGTGAGGGGATGGTGGTCCACGTGTTGTCCTTTCACGACAACGTCGGCGCCCAGTCACCGGCAGGCATGGAGTCTTACAGCAAGCATGCCGGACAGGTCGCGGCCCCGCATGGAGCTCGTGTCGAAGGATGGTTCGCTGTTGAGGGCACGATCATCGGCGATGGCCGACGTTGGGATCAGGTTCGTTTCAATACCTTTCCGAGCAGGCGGGCCTTCATGGCCGTTGTTATGGATCCAGATCGCCTCACAGCTCAAAACGAGTACCGCGAGCCGGCCATTGCCGACACCTACGCATTGGTGACTCGGCCAACCGTTAATGGACTAGCGGCCTCCGTTGATCACCAAGAGAGGCCGTAATGGAAATAATCCTGACCGGGACAGGCTCGCCATTGCCTGACGCCAACCGGGCTGGCCCATCCACACTGGTGAAGGCCGGTGATGCTCACATTCTTACCGACGCTGGCAGGGGGGTGGTGATGCGAATGGCTGGCGCGGGATCCCTCCCAGGATTACTCGCGGGGGTACTGATCACCCACCTGCATAGTGACCACATATGCGGTCTCAACGATGTAATCACGACACACTGGGTTATGTCACAGGGCAAAGCGACACTCCCTATCTATGGTCCGGTTGGCACGGCCGAGTTTGTTGATCGGCAACTAAATGCCCTTGAGCCGGACATCGGCTACCGAATCGAGCACCACGAAGTCCTTCTTGGTCCGCCCAAAGTTCGCGTTACCGAGTTGGTTCCTGGGGACTCTTTTATCGTTGGTGATGTCGAGATATCCACCGAGGCGACCGAACATGCACCCGTGCGGCCGACAATCGGATTCCGCCTCGAGCACGGCGGCAGCACCGCTGCGCTTGTCGGAGACACTGTCCCATGTGAGGGAGTCGACGAACTAGCTCGCAGCGCTGACGTCTACGTCCAAACGGTGATTCGCCGTGACCTCGTCGAACTGATACCTAATCCCATGATGCAGGACATCCTCGACTACCACTCGGGCGTCGTGGAGGCGGCTCAGACCGCTGAACGGGTTGGTGCAAAGCGACTTGCCTTCACCCACATGGTGCCGGCACCCACGCCTGAGACATATCCGGAGTGGATAGCTCTGGCGGCCGAACATTACTCCGGCGAAGTCATCATCGGCGGCGACCTCACTACCGTCACCGTCTGAACGAGGAGATCCGATGAGCGAGTTCAAGGGAACGATCAGCCGGACGCTGGTGGACTCTGAGCCGCACTACATGGAGCCGCCCCACCCGGGCGAGGACGCACCCAACGTAGTGATCGTGCTCCTCGACGACACGGGATTCGCCCAACTCGGCTGTTACGGCTCCGATATCGACACTACAAATGTGGACGCGCTTGCTGCTGGTGGCGTGCAGTTCACAAACTTCCACGTCACACCACTTTGCTCACCGACGCGTGCGGCGTTACTTACCGGTCGGTCGCAGCACGCAGTCGGACTACGGGGCGTGTCCAACTGGCGTACAGGGTTCCCGCATCAACTCGGCCACATCTCGAACTCGGCGTCTACCATCGCAGAGGTCCTGCACGCCGAGGGATATGCCACCTTCTGCGCCGGAAAGTGGCATCTCGCGCCTACCCAGGACACCTCGGCAGCAGGACCGTTCGACCAGTGGCCACTGGGACGCGGCTTCGACCGCTTCTACGGTTTCCTGGAGGGCGAGACCGACCAGTTCTATCCCGAACTTGTCCGAGACAACAGTCACATTGCCCCACCGTCAACACCCCAGGACGGCTATCACCTGAGCGAGGACCTAGTCGACCAACTGCTTCAAATGATTACCGACAGCAAGGGGGTGAGGCCGGACCGACCGTTCTTCGCCTATCTGCCGTTTGGCGCCACACATGCCCCACATCAGGCCCCACAGGCCTACCTCGACAAGTATCGGGGCCGCTACGACGAGGGCTGGGACGTGGTGCGTCAACGCTGGTACCAGCGTCAGCTCGAACTTGGTGTGATCCCTCCCGACACAGAACTTGCGCCCCGGAACCCCGGCGTTGAAGCCTGGGACGACCTGCCCGAAACGCAACGTCGGCTGGCGTGTCGACTCCAGGAGGCCTTCGCAGCTTTCCTGGACCACACCGACGACCAGATCGGGCGTCTGGTCGAAGGACTTCGGGCGATGGGCGAACTTGACAACACCATCCTCGTGGTACTGGCTGACAACGGTGCGTCGCAGGAGGGCGGCCCGTTCGGCGTGCTGCACGAAATGAAGTTCTTCAACGGCATTCTGGAATCACCTGACGAAGCCGTCCAGCGCATTGATGACATCGGGGGCCCAAACAGCCACACCAACTACCCGTGGGGCTGGGCCCAGTGCGGCAATTCGCCGTTCCGGTGGTACAAGCAGAACACCCACGAGGGTGGCGTCCACGTGCCAATGGTCATGCACTGGCCTGCCGGCTTCGGAACAGGACAGGTCGGTACGAAACGCTCGCAGTTCGTGAACGTGTCAGACATCACTCCGACGATCTACGAAATCCTTGGTGTGATACCTCCGGAAGTACACAAGGGAATCGAGCAGATGCCGGTCACGGGCCATTCTTTCCAAGTCCCTCTAGGCGATGCGGAGGCACCAGCGACAAACACGCTCCAATACTTTGAGAACTCTGGCAGTCGGGCTTTGGTCGCCGAAAGAGAAGGGGTCTGGTGGAAAGCGGTGACCAAGCACAATCCGGGCGACGATTTCGACGCCGAGCCCTGGGAACTCTACGACCTCAGCACCGACCCTTCAGAGTGCATCAATCTGGCTGATTTAGAACCACGGAAGCTCGCGGAACTGGTGGACCTGTGGTGGCAGGAAGCTGAACGCCACGGCGTCCTCCCACTCGACGATCGCACGATCGAGCTATTTGCCGCGCATCCGAGCGACCATTCTCCACACCGTCTCAATCGTCGCTACATATACCGTCCGCCCATGTCGCCGATTCCTGCAGGTGCCGCTGCAGGGCTGGGCGGTCGCGCCGTCGACCTCGCCGCGCGAATCACGAGTGAGCCAGGCGATGAAGGCGTCCTATGGGCGACCGGTACCGTTAACTCAGGCTTTTCAGTCTTTTTGCAGAATGGCCGTCTGGTCGTCGACTACAACTCGTTCGGCGACCATACGATCGTTGAGTCGACCATCAAGGTGCCAGCCGGTGACAGTTCTCTTGGTGTCCACTTGGAACGCGATAGTCGCTCTTCCGGTTGGATCGAAGTCTTCGTCGATGGTGAGGCCTGTGGCCGAGCACAGATCACTTCGTACATGAGAATCGTCTCTTCTGTGGGCGCCAGCATTGGGGAGGACCACGGCTCGGCCGTGTCGCACCGCTATTCGGCGCCGTTTGCGTTCACCGGAACTTTGCATGAGATCGTGATCCAACTGCCGCAACTGCGAGCTCAGAAAGCGGGCTTCGTTCCGCGGGCCGAGGAGGCAGCGACGGCCAGAACGGAGATGTCGCGCCAATGAATACCCAAAGCGCTATCGACGACATCCCGGTGGCCCACACTCCTGATGGGGGCTGGACTGTCTGGCCGCCCCCGGTCCTGGCTGGATGCGCCGAATCCGCGCCGGTGAACGCTCCCGACCTTGACGGCTACTGGCGGACGGTCGAGGTCCTGATCGACGGTAAGGAGCAACTCGACCACCTGGGCCTGGGGCACGTCCAGCGAGTCGAACAACGTGGTGACCGTATGGTCGTCACCGCTGGAGGCGTCATCCACGACATGCGCTGTGACGGCACTTTGGAACGGGGAGTCAACGACGTTGCTGAGTTCGACAAGGCCACCGAGATTCACGTGGCGGCTACCTACGAGGACGGAGAGCATGTTCTTCGTCCACAAGGCTGGGCGATCGAGATCCGTCGCAGGCGCGAGGGCGAGAAAATGGTTTGGGAATACCTCGGGTATACGGCGCGGCTTGAGCGCCTTGCGCCCTCCGAGACTGACCCAGCCAAGGTTCCGGGTCTGCAACTAGCTTCACGAGATCGCTAATGGAGACCCACCGGGCCCTTGAAGACGCGGGACCGATGCCGGGTCAGGTCCTGTTCGTCTTCTAGAGCAAATGATTGAGATCACAGAGAGGATGGTGATGGCTCGTTCGCCAGAAACCGTCTGGGCCACTCTGGCCGACTTTGGCGAAATCAGCCGTTGGGCGCCAAACGTCGCCCATTCATGCCTCACAAGTGGACATAAGGAGGGTGTAGGCAGCGTGAGACGGGTCCAGATCGACCGGAATGCGCTCCTAGAACGTGTCACCGAGTGGGCGCCTGGCCGCGAAATCCGTTACAGCATCGAAGGATTGCCGAGTGTCGTTCGCTCGGCATCCAATGCATGGAAACTTGTCCGCACAGATGCTGGAACAACCGTGACGATCACGAGCCGCATCGACACTGGACCCCGACCGCCCCAACAGGTGATGGCCCGGGTCATCGGTCGAGTTCTGGCCAAGGCCTCACGCGACATGCTTGAGGGGCTGAAAGCCCACCTAGAGCAGGACACGCCATGAAACCTCCCGACGTGATCGTCCTCATGACTGATCAGGAACGTGCTGCCCCGCCTTATGAGTCAAAGGAGATCGCAGCGTGGCGTAGCGAGAAGTTGACCGGGGCACGGTGGTTCGAAGACAACGGGGTTTCATTTCGTCGCCACTACACAGGCTCGCTCGCCTGCGTTCCCAGTAGACCAACATTGTTCACTGGCCACTACCCCGACGTCCATGGCGTCACCCAGACAAATGGCCTCGGGAAGATGGCGGACGACTCGCGAATGCGGTGGCTTCGACCCAGCGAGGTTCCGACACTTGGCCATTGGTTTCGTTCCAGCGGTTATGACACCAAGTACGTAGGAAAGTGGCATATGAGCCATGCCGACCTGGTGGACCCGGCTACCGGAAACGCCCTGGCTACCCACGACGCCCGTGGCGCCCTGGATGAATTAGCAGTGCAGGCCTACCTCGAGGCCGATCCACTCGATAGTTTCGGATTCTCGGGATGGGTCGGACCTGAACCCCACGGTCCGTCACCAGCCCAGTCCGGGCTGATTTGCGACCCAATATTTGCCGACCGAGCCGTCGACTGGCTAAAAGATCGATACGCGCTGAGGCGCGTCGGCGACGAAGATGCGCAGAGGCCTTTTCTGTTGGTCGTGTGCTTTGTCAACCCTCACGACATCGTCTACACGCCGGCTTGGCTCGGACAAATCGGCCCGAACAGTCCGTTCGCAACCGATGCCGACAACCCACCTGACGTTCCCGCATCGCCCACCGACCACGAAGACCTAGCGTCGAAGCCTGCAGCACAGGTCGCGTACAGAGCTTCCTACCCATCGACCTACGGCCCACCACCAGTCGTCGAACGGACTTACCGTCAACGGGCACAGGAATACCGAAACCTCTACTACCGGCTGCACCTCTCTTCCGACGCACCACTCGATCGGGTTCGTCGAGCAGTCAGCGAGAGTGGCTCCGACGATGCGATACTGGTCCGGACCTCTGATCATGGTGAGCTACTCGGAGCCCATGGGGGGCTCCATCAGAAATGGTTCAACCTCTACGACGAGGCGACCCGCGTGCCGTTCACGATCGCCAGAATCGGAACCAGGCCGACGACCGCCCTCGTGGTCAACGATGCGCCCACGTCACATATTGACCTGGTACCCACCCTGCTTGCTGCAGCAGGAATTGACGTGGATGCGACCTCTCAACGCATGCGAGCTTTTTTCAGTGAACTACACCCTTTGCCGGGGCGTGACCTCACACCAGTGCTCGACGGCGCTGCTGACCCAGACCGTGATCGCACCGTCTACGCGATCACTCGAGACAACATGCCAGAGGGTGACTCTGGTGCTAGCGGCATGGCCCGCCGCCTAGGGCGAATCGACAGTCAACCACCACCGCTACGTATACGCGTGCCCGCTCACGTGGCTGCCAATTTCGAGAGCGTTATTAGTCGTGTTGATGAAGTAGATGCCGTCGGCGGGGGAGGAAACCTCTGGAAGATCGTCCGCAGCTTCGACGATCCGGAAACATGGACACAACCTGGCGTCCGGCACCTGGCTAGCACTGGAGCGGCCGGCGACACCTACCGCTCAACTCCGCTTCCCGACCAGTGGGAGCTCTACGACCTCGACTCCGACCCAATCGAAGCCGAGAACCGCTGGGAAGAAGCGGAAGCAGCAGCAGTGTTTGACCTTATGGCTATTCGTCTTGCCAATGAACGAACACGAGCTGTTCCTCAACGCAACCATCCATGGCCCTATGCCGTTCTCACCCGAATCGGAGGTCCAGCAGCGAAAAAGGCGCTTCCCCTCGCACGTGTTGTGCGAAAGCTCCTCAATTTGGTTGGCATGCATCCACGCGATACCGAAGCCATTGATGTCGACCTGATGGGCCGGCGAGCTGTGGTCATCGCCACGAACCACGGCGTGCTCGATGTGGGCAAACCCACGGGAGTCTTCTCGAGCGAGCTCACCGTGCCCTATTACGCCTTCTTCGATGCCGGTATGACCGTCGACGTCGCCAGCCCCAACGGCGGCGTGATCCCCGTCGACCCACAATCGCTCAAGGGTGTGCTGCGCACCGATGCCTGTGACCGCTTCCTAGCCGACGACGACCTCAGGGCCAAGGTGAACGATTCCCTTATCGTCGCCGATCTGGAGATGGCCGACTATGACATTGTCTATCTCGCCGGTGGTTGGGGTGCAGCGTTTGACCTTGGCTCCTCAGAACAACTTGGACGACAGATCACAGTGGCAAATGAGCACGAGCGAGTAATCGGCGGCGTCTGCCATGGCCCACTCGGATTGATCCGAGCTAAGGCCAAAGACGGCTCGCCACTCGTACAGGGTCGGCGGGTCACAGGGGTAACCGACAAGCAGGTATACGAGCTCGGCATTGCCAGCACACCACAACATCCCGAAACCGAACTGCGTAAGCTTGGAGCGCACTTTGAGAGCGAAACCCGATTTCGCGATCCGTTTGCCAACCACTGGGTAGTTGATGGCAACCTCGTTACCGGCCAGAACCAGAACGCCGCGCCGATGGTTGCCAGAGAGATGCTGCGTCTGGCTGCCGACTTCGTAGCGTCTACACGGATGGAGAAGACGGCATGAATACTGGGAACGAAGCCGCGCCATCCAGCGCGGATCGAACCCATGAGACGACGCACCGCGACCGGGAGAGTGAAGTCATGGCTCAGGGGAAGACGAACGAGTATGGGGTTCAGACTACAAACCGGCGGATCTTCTCATGGAGTGAAGTTGACCGCTTCAGCTGGGACGACGGTGGGTTCGAGGGTCAGATACTCAGCGGGGAGAACATGCATTTGATCCGTGCCACATATCCACCCGGGACCCCGTATGCGATGCATAGTCACCCTTACGAGCAGTTCAGTCTGCTTCTGTCGGGGCGCCTACGCCTGACCGTAGGAGACGAATCTCGCGAGATAGTGCCCGGGGACGGCTGGTATGCACCGAGCGATGTACCACACGGTGGCGAGGTGCTAGGTGACGAGCCAGCGGTGTTCATTGACGTCTACTCGCCTGCCACTAGGTGGATCGTGGATGAGTTCAGCGAGGCCCGGCCCGTCGGCAGCGCATCTTCGTCGGATCCAGTTGGGGCCTGAGGGGCCAGCGGCATGGGACTCCTAGGCCAACCAGTCCGACGGACCGAAGACCGGCCACTTCTCGTCGGGGCGGGTAGCTACGTCGCTGACCTCATCCCAGAGGGAGCCCTGACTGCGACTTTCGTACGATCGACAGTTGCTCATGGTCGCCTAATTAGCGTGGACACTGAAGAGGCAGTTCGTGGACCAGGAGTGATTGCCGTCCTAACCGCTGCCGACCTAGATCTCCAGCCTGAACCACCAACCCTGCCGGCCCTGAACCAGTCGATGCGGCGGACATCGCTGGCTACTGACCGGGTGCGCTATGTCGGTGAGCCGGTCGCCGTAGTCGTCGCAGAATCGGCTGCGGAGGCAGCCGATGCAGCCGAACTTGTAGCGGTTGACGTCGAGCCCCTAGCAGCTGTAATCGGTTTCGATGCCGCTCGACGCGGGGATGTGGTGTTGCATCCGGATACTGATGGGAACTGCTGCTTCACGATGGGAGATGAGCCTGACCCAGCATTCTTTGCTGGATGCGAGGTGGTCGTTGAGCAAGTATTCGAGAATCCTCGCCTCAGTGCTGCGCCGATCGAACCTCGGGCGACGGTGGCCCGGTGGGACGACGACGGAGGAGGTCTACGTCTGACACAGTGGTCATGCACACAATTTCCGCATCGGGCCCGCGACACCCTGGCCGCAGCTTGTGGGGTTGAAACTGAGGATGTTCGTGTCATCACTCCTGAGGTCGGTGGCGGTTTTGGTGCCAAAAGCGGCAGTTACCCCGAGGATGTAGTTGTTGCCCTAATTTCCCGCCGTCTTGGGCGTCCCGTCTGTTGGGTGGAATCCCGCAGCGAATCAATGCTGGGCCTAGCGCACGGTCGTGGTCTCACGATGACAGCCACGCTCGGAGGCGATCGAAGTGGAAATTTGGTTGCCTATCGGCTCCACATGGACCAGGACGCTGGTGCCTATCCAGCTATCGGAGCTTTTCTTCCTGTATTCGGTCAGGCCATGGCCACCGGTCCCTACACGATCCAACGCATCGAATTCACGGCCTCATCATGGGTTACCAACACCGTCCCGATGGGCGCCTATCGAGGAGCCGGTCGCCCTGAAGCCACGCATGGCATCGAGCGCATCGTCGACGTCTACGCAGCAGAGATCGGAATGGATCCAGCCGAGTTGAGAGGCCGAAACCTTGTCTCGCCAGATGCATTTCCGTACACCACGCCCTCCGGTCAAGAGTACGACAGCGGCGATTATCAGACTGCGCTTAATAGGGTTCTCGACGCTCTTGACCTCAAAGCCCTTCGGGCCGACCAGGACCGACGCAGGGATGATGAAACGTCACCGCTCTTGGGAATTGGATTTTCTGCCTACGTGGAAATCACGAACCCGTTGCAATCCTCGGAGTTTGGCAGTGTGGCCATCCGGCCTGACGGCACAGCGTTGGTCCTGACGGGATCGTCCGCACACGGGCAGGGACACCACACCACCTATGCGCAAGTGGCCGCCGACGTGCTTGGCATCCCTTTCGATCGGATAGAGGTTCGGCACGGAGATACGGATGAAGTAGCTCGCGGCGGCGGGACAGGAGGTTCCCGCTCCCTACAGGTGGGAGGTTCGGCCATCCTCAAGGCCGGAGAGGCGGTGGTCGATGAGGCTCGTCGACTGGCTGCTGATCTGCTGGAGGCCAGCCATGAGGACGTGCTACTCGACATGGAGACTGGCGGCTTCACAGTGGTTGGCTCACCGTCCGTGCGTCTCTACTGGCACGAAGTGGCCGCCGCTGCTGGCGAGAGGGGTCTCTCATTGGAAGCAGAGGCGGACTTCAAGTCGGACAACGCCACATTCCCGTTCGGCGCGCATGCCAGCGTGGTCGAAGTCGACCGCGAAACTGGGGGTGTCACGGTGCTGCGTCACGTTTCCTGTGACGATGCTGGCGTCATCGTGAACCCGTCGGTTGTCGATGGGCAGGTACACGGTGGAGTAGCAGGCGGTATCGCTCACGCCCTCCTCGAGGAGTTCCGTTACACCGACGATGGAACACCGTTGACTGGGAACTTCGCGGATTACGGAATCCCATCTGCGGCTGAATTCCCCTACTTTGAGAGAATCGAGCAGGTCACCCCGACGACACTTAACCCACTGGGTGTTAAGGGCATCGGTGAGGCAGGCACAATCGGAGCTACGCCTGCGGTCCAAAATGCAGTGGTTGACGCTCTCTCACACTTCGGGGTTCGACACGTTGATATCCCGGTCACTGCTGAACGGGTCTGGCGCGCCCTGTCCGGGTCACAAGGAATGTCTTAATCCACGTGACCAAGTCGCACGGAAACTGGCAAATAGCGCGGTTTTAGGCCACCGGGAGTCCGAGAAGTCGGCGAAGGCCGGGACGCCCAATTGTGGCGCCGTCGATCGACCGCTCGATTCTGAGAACGAGACAAAACGTGAATGAAGCCATCAGGAATGCGCCGATCACGTCGAGGGGCCAATGCTTTAAAAGGCTGATCCTGGTCCACGAGGTGACAATTAGGACAACGACTCCGAAGAGTTTCAAATACCGGGCGACGGAATCCGTCGAGTGGCGTCTTGCTAGAAGAGCCAGTGTCCCAAGGATCAGAACGGTGAAAACTACGTGACCGCTCGGGTAGCCGCCGTTGCCGAACGCGTAGTCGGTCCAGGTGCCAGAAGAGGTCGGCCGCGGTCGCTCAACGATGTCGCCGATGCGAGTGAGGGCGGTAAATGCTCCCGCTAGACCCAGCACCGTGGCGGCGTGTCGGCCCCACCGCCATCCGACTAGGAGACAGATGGCGGCGAAGAGGATCGGTGCGGTCACGTCGGTAACCATCGGGTCAAGCACTTCGCCGAGAAAGTCAATCGGCGCTGGCGAATTTCGATGCATCCAGAGAGTAAGACCGACTTCTCCAACCACAGGACCGTCACGTCTAACCACAAGCGTGACGAGAACTGCGAGAATTGCGAAGAGAAAGGGAGTGGTCCAACCGTTGAGAGCGGCGTCTTTCGCTCGTCTTGCAAGCCCCGTCCCCAGAAGAACGTTGAGCTTCACATCCCTACCTGCCTGTTTGGAACGAAGACGAGACTAGCGCCGACATCCCTAAGCGAAAGCTGTTTCGGATTCGACACTCGACCAGGTGGCGCGCACTTCCTGTTCGGCGAAGAATGCTAGGCGCTGTGAGGGAACTGCAGTTCGGTGACGCCTAGCCTTATGGAGCGTGAAGCCACCGCCCCTCCATTCCGCCCCAGTTGATGCCGCGGAGCGCGTCTCAGCCCGACCGGTGGTGTGTTATCCACCTGAAGTGATTCCGATCTTGGATCGGAGTGCCGTTGAGTCGGCCCGAGCCGCCCGGACGAAGGTTGGTGAGGTGCTCGTTCCACCACGCGACGCACGCGTCTTTCAAGTACCTGCCGGACAGTTCTTCCGAATCATCAGTGTGGAGGGAGCACAGGTCGGAGACCTGAACCTACACAACGCCGGCGACCTCACCGAGCGGTTTTTTTCTGGTAAGACACGGGCTCTACACGGGACCCACTTGTCAACGGGTGATCGGATGTGGAGCACGCTCCCTCATCTTCGTTCTTTGGCCACCATCACTGATGACACTCTCGACTGGTATGGCTACGACTCCGACGGCGGAGGTGTGCACGACGTGATCGGCACTCGCTGCGACCCCTACACCCATCAGCTGTTGACCGGTGACGATTATCACCACTGTTGTCATTCCAACTTGACCCGTGCCTTAGCCAATTACGCGGCCCGGCCAGAGCACGAGGTCGAGTTGCTTGTCCACGACGTGCTGAACGTTTTCATGTGTACGGGGTTCACACGCGACACGCACCAGTACTTCATGAAGGCCAGTCCAGCGCGACCCGGCGATTACCTGGAGTTCCTAGCCGACGTCGACTTGGTTGGCGTTCTTTCGGCTTGTCCGGGGGGCGACTGTGGTGATGAACACTCGTCTGACACAGCTATCTGCCACCCACTCTTGGTGGAGATATTTGACGGTCCCTCGCCTGTGGGGTGGAAACTCGCCGAGCCCTCCGCCTACGTCTGGCCGACCTGAACTATCGGAATCTGTCGGCAGAGCTCGCAACCTTGACTACGAATCTCGGAAGTCGGGCCATCAACTGACAGAAGTAAGAGTTGCTGCTGGATCGTTGATCAGTTCTGGCCTGGCAGGCGCCCAACCCACCAAGCCAAGAGGTGCTCGAAATCAGCGACGCCGAAGGCAGTGCACATCAGTCGACCGCACCGCACTAACCCTTCTTTACGTCTGGTCTGATCGTCGGAGTCCGAAGCCCTCTGGAATGCTTTGGCCGCCTCGTGCCAGGCCGCATGGTCATGAGGTCGGGGAAGTGCGGCCAGATCGCGGGCTCGGAGTTTTAGGCCATCGGTGGTCAAGGCTGCACCGAGATGTCGACGTGCTGCAACCATCGTGGCTGGAGGTGAGGTGAGCAGGGCAGCGATATGCCAAAGGTCGGTTTTAGGTTTGTCTGATCGCGGGGTAATCGTGACTAGCGGAACAGACGGGAGGCATGAACCATCGGAGTCGACTACCGCTTCGAGAACCCGAGTCTGGGTGGCGACCACAACCTTTGGGACCAATCGACTGTCGACCCAGCGACGAAGGTCGTCCGACAACCCGTCTAGTCGCACCCGAGGGTGGTGCCAGGAGTTCTTGTGGAACCGGGTGGTTGTTTCCCCCCAACGGTCATGTGCTGGATCGACTAGGCCAGCGGTGAGCAATCGGGGCATGGAACGGTCGCTGCTCGGCAGTTCGACTATTTGCCCGTCGAGTCCGTAGTACTGGTCCCTGAAGTCAGCGGTGGCGATCGCATCGTCGCCGAGGATGCCGTCAGTGGCGATTGGTACGTCGGGCACATCGCGGACTGTCGCCAAAAGGCGGGACCAGGTGGCGTCGCCCGAATTGGGGGAGGGGACGGTCCCGACCGGGTGAAAGGATCGGCCAGCGAGAAGCTTGGTTAGACCTGAACCGAGATCGGACTCCCCGCGAGGGCGAAGTACTGGAGCGCACACGTCAACAGAGGCATCGAATACCCGCTGGTTAGCCACCCAAAGGGTGTCGAGTGTCCAATTCTCGAGAACAGCAGCTCGACTGGCGGTTGAGCCTCTGGTTGCCAGCAGAGACAACGGCTGAATTAGGGCGACTACAGAGTTCCGACTGGCGGCTAGTTCTGTAGCCAACACCAAGAACATGAAGGCCGGGTTTGAGTAGCCCTGAGCCACTGAACCGAAGCGCTGTCGAAGGGCGACAGCTCGATTCGGATCAGCAGCAGTGTCAGCGGCCAGTGGATTCAGAAACGGCGGATTACCAATCACCGCCGTGACGCCTGCCGGAGTATCCCACCGTTCGAGGAGGTCAGACCATTCGTCGCTTGAGGTCAAAAGGGCGTCGGCGACCACGACTCGGCTATCAGGGGCGGTCGCTCCGGCTTCGCCGAGGCGATGCCGACACCGGTCCACCGCCAAGGGGTCGACGTCTACGCCCACGACGCAACATCCATATGCCGTCCGGAGAGCTTCGGTGTGCTCGAGGCCCATCTCGACAAGCGTCCGGTAGATGCGATCGGCGGCTGCCACTAGGAAAGCCCCGTCGCCACACGACGGGTCGAGAACCCTTAGGGCGGCCACGGCGTCCAATCCAAGGACCCGACGCTCTATCAAAAGGGGTGTCAGAGTTAAATCCAGTAGTTGACCCACCACGTCGTCCGGTGTGTACCAGGCGCCCAGCCTTCGTTTCCGCCCCGACGCAGAGAAATGAAATTGATCGCCCGTACTTCTCGTGGAATCACTCACCACGCTCTGACCCTAGAGAGAAGTCAACTTGGTCGGGAAACAGGCGTCTATAGAGGGATTGACCAAGGCTGTGCTTGACTGGCAGTTGCCGCGGGCCGTCGGGCCCGACCTGACGAAAGGACACATCTATGCGAACCGAGCTTCTCACCCCGACGATCCAGGGGCGAGCCGCAGACCTCCGCGCAATAATTCTGCCCTTTGTTCTGGCCCACACCGGGATTCTGATCATCCTTGGCTTTGGTGGTTCCGGTCTCGAGGACTCGGGCGTCCAGTTAGCAGTTGCTGCCATGGCGGTTCTGGGATCTTTCTGGTCTTGGATCTGGACTGATGGAGCTATGGCTGACATCAGTGCTGGAGTCAAGGACATGGACGAGGAACTAGCGAACAGCAACATTGGTCGCAACTTCGCCAAGGCACCGTTTCTAGTCTTTCGGGCCATAAACACCCTCGTCGTAGTCCTGATCGTCGTTGCCGAACTGATTGCCATCTACTGACTCTTAGACAATCCACCGAAGACGGAGGTCGGCGACGCGATGATCGATTGGAGAGAGTCGCTCACTACCGTCCCGGTTGGGAACACGCCTCTGGTTCGGCTCCGACGGATTGTCCCCGCCGGAGCCGGCGAGGTGTGGCTGAAACTGGAGTCCGGCAATCCGACGGGCAGCTATAAAGACCGGATGGCTCTAGCCGTTGTTGGCGGGGCTCTGGAGAGAGGCGATGTCGCACCCGGTGATCGATTGGTCGAGTACACCGGAGGAAGCACGGGCACAGCGATCGCCTATGCAGCGGCCCGTGCTGGACTGCGGTTTACCGCCATCAGTTCGGATGCGTTTGCTGCTGTAAAGCTTCGCTCTATGGATGCCTATGGCGCAGAGGTGCTTATAGAGCCAAGCGAGGGTGGAAAAATCACCCCTGGCCTAATCGCTCGAATGCGCGATCGGGCCACCGCTCTGGCGGCCGAGCCAAACTCGTGGTACACCGATCAGTTCGGCAATGCGGATATTCGGCCGGGCTATGCCCCTATGGGTGCCGAGATTGCTGCGGTGCTCGGAGAGCGCCTGACAGTCCTGTGTGCCGGGGTCGGCACAGGAGGCGCGCTTATGGGCACAATCGACGGTCTCGAGGACGCGGACTGCAAACCAGACGTAGTGGTGCTTGAACCGACCGAGTCGCCGCTGCTGACTACCGGAACAGGTGGGCCACACCGCGTGGAAGGCGTTGGGGTGGGCTTTGCTCCCCCCTTCCTCGACCGTGCGCGGATTTCTGATGTCCGTACCGTTGGCCAGGACGAGGCCGTCGCCATGTGCCGCCGTCTTGCTGTGGAGGAGGGCATGTTGTGCGGAACGTCCACTGGGCTCAACGTTGTGGCTGCGGTGCGCTTGGCCGTCGAGCAGGGCCCCGATTCTGTGATAGCCACCTTTGGAGTTGACAACGGGGCTAAATATCTAGAAGGAGGCCTTTTCGGTTGAGGCAAACTCGGTTTCGCATCTACTCGTGCCACGCGCGACGAAAGTCGAAGTGATGGCGAGGATGGCCGCCAGAAAGAGTGGAAGTCGGTATCCCCCGGAGGCATCAAATAGCGCACCGGCGCCCAGTGGGCCCAACAGTCCAGCCAGACCCCAGGCCGTGAACACTCGGCCGTAAGCGGTCGGATAATTCCGAGCACCAAACCGTCGATGAACGATTGCTGGGTAGATGGCAATGAGGGCTCCATAGGCCGCCGCAACGCCGATCACGGACGTCGCAGCAACCCACCCAACACCTTCCGCCAAGGCGGCGGTCGCCAAGAGAGTTGCCGTGGACAAGGGAAGCACTAACGCAGCGATCCGTTGGCCGAATGGTCGGACCACAGCGATCATGGCAATACCACCGGCTGCGCTAGCGAAGCCGGTGAGGGCGACGGTGGTGCCACCCGGACCACCGGCTAGGTCGACGATGGCTGCTGCATGGCCAAGGGCTGTGAGGCCGGCAAGGCTTGCCAGGCCATAGGAAACCCAGATCCGGACCACAGACGTGCTTAGCCCAAGTGAAGCGCTGATACGGCGATCGGGTTTTGGCGATCGAGTGCCTCCCACGAGCAGTGCTGCAGCGATTCCGGAGGCACCGACGCAACCGGCCAGAATTAGGAAACCCCGAGCTGCTCCATGGGCGTCGACAGGGCCCTTCAAGGCGATCGCCGCGGCGGCAGCGCCGAGGGCGTAGGCGGCCGTCACGAGAGCGAGAGAGCGGCTGGCTGTTGGAGTTGCCTCTGAAGATCGTTGGAGCGCAAACGAGTACCCGATCCCATTCGCCAATCCGAATATCAAGCCGTAGGAGAGCACGAGGAGCCACCAGTGGTTGGCCTGCGCTGCACCGACCAGCCCGACAGTGGCACCCCCAGCCGACAGACCGACCACGCACCACCCTGGAAGCAAGGTGAACAGCCGGTGTCCGACCAGAACTGCAGCAGTGATTGCAGCGAGGCAAACGGAGTAGACCGCACTGACCCAACCGCGACCAACATCAAGATGGTTCTCCAGTGGTTCGAGAAAAAGGCTCCAGGCATGGACCGTGCCAAGAGACGCACTCAGCCCGGCGCAACCAATCAGGGTGCGGATGCTCCTCTCCACCGGTCCGAAGTTAATGGGAGGTGAACAGGTATTTGTCTAGTTGATCTGGCGTCGACGAAACGAAAGTGCTCTGATGGGAGGGTCGACGACAATCGTTGTCTACGTGATGAAAGGAGCACCACGATGCCGCACTACCTAATCCAGGGTTCATACACAGCAGATGGGACGAAGGGCTTGATTGCTGAGGGTGGTTCCAGCCGAATTGAGGAGGCCTCTGGCTTGATTAGTGCTCTCGGGGGAACGGTGGAGAGCCTGTACTTCATCTGGGGGTCTGACGACATCGTCGGAGTTGCTGAAATGCCAGATGATTCATCAGCCGCCGCTGCCAGTCTGGCTGTGTCAGCGAGCGGCAAGGTTCAGATTCGGATCACACCGCTACTTCCGGTAGAGGCTGTTGATGGCGCAGCTGAGAAGGCCCGGAGCGCTACCTACCGTCCACCCGGCAGCTGAGCAGGTGCACCGTTGGGTCTCTCTTGGACGCTGAATTGTCTGGTGGCTCTGGTGATGCAGGCGAGCTAGAGGAGTGATTGGGTTCGCTGCTGACCTGGGCTTGCTGCGGACGGACCGTTCAATCGAGTCAGATGGCTTGAGCGGGAGTAAAAGTTTGGTTTCAGTTGGGCTTCGGCATGTCGAATCGTCGAGTTGGGCAGAGTCCGGCTGACTCTAAGACAATTTCTCCTCCGGGTCTTTTAGGGAGCAAGTCGAGTGCGGTTGACATCGAGGCGTAGCACGTCAGGTCGGCTGTAATGGCCAGTTGGGTCGAAGTTCTGTCGTTGCCGAGCGACTTCTCCGATCTCAAGTTCTGCCCAAATGATGCCCTTCGTATGGCGGACTGGCTCGACCACCCAGCGTCCGTCCGGCCCGGCGATACAGGTACCACCGTCGTGGAACTTCTGGCCGCCAGGAATCTGCTCGTTGAGTGGAAAATCGTCGGGAAGCATCGCGGAGTCATAGACCGCCCCGACGCTGACCACGAATATGCGACCCTCCTTGGCTATAAAGCGAGTGATGTCCTCGGTGAGGCCCGCCGATCCAGGCCAGGCCGCCACATGGACTTGTGCGCCAGTGCCATACATGGCGGTGCGGGCGAGAGGCATCCAGTTTTCCCAGCAACTCAGGCCGGTCAGTCGGACACCCCGGTGGTCGTGGGCCACGAGACCCGCCCCGTCGCCATCGCTCCAAACGAGGCGTTCGCCGTAGGTCGGCTTGAGTTTGCGGTGAACACCGACGATCCCGGAAATGGGATCAATGGCAACCAATGAGCAGTAGACGGAGCCACGTGAGACAGCCTTTTCGACGACTCCCAAGTAGGTGAAAGCCCCGGACTCCCGCACTGCTTCGACGACGGTCCCAAATTCGTCGCTGGATAAGTCGACTGACTGGTCGAGATATCGCGCGAACGCCTCCTGTTGGTCGGGTTTCTCCCATGCCGACGCGTCCGTGTTGTCTATCCACACCGGGTACCCCATGAGGAACACCTCAGGGAAGGCGATCAGGTCAGCGCCGCCTGATCCTGCCTCGGCTATCCGGGAGCGGACGATCTCAATCGTGGTGGTCCGGTCGAGGAATGCCGGTGAGTCCTGGACGGCGGCGATACGCATCTTGTCTCCGATCATGGGTCAGGTAGGAGATTGGGCTTTCTGTCAAACGGCCGGCGCGGCCGTCAGTTCTGGGGCGTCGAAGGTCATGACTCCATCGTCTATGGCGCCCCGACGGATCATCTTGACGTCCCGTCGGTAGTCCTGGGGGTTCAACCAGGGAGAGCGGTCGCCTTGGCGGGGGAGGAGATGCATGGTTCGTTCCATGTAGCCGGCCGGAAAGTTCTCGATCCATTTACGTTTCGGCATCTCGGCATCCTCTGGGCGCAACTGGGGAATGCAGCGAGTGGCACCTATGGCCGTCATGTGGCCCAGGAGTCGACATACGTACTCGGATGTGAGGTCAGCCTTGAGGGTCCAAGAAGCGTTGACATAACCAAAGGTCGAGACCAAGTTCGGAATGCCTGAGTAGGCGAGGCCGCGGTAGGTCCACGTGCGGGCGAAGTCGACCGGCACGTCGTCGACTATGAAATCCATTTCTCCGAGGGTGACCAAGTTGAGGCCGGTAGCCGTCACGATGATGTCGGCATTGATCTCACTTCCATCCTGCAGCCGGATTCCGTGTTCTGTAAAGGTGTCGATGTGGGCGGTGATCACCGAGGCCGTTCCAGAGCGAATTGCCTTGAACAGGTCCCCATCGGGGATTAAGCAGAGCCTCTGGTCCCAGGGGTCGTAGGTTGGAGTGAAGTGGCTGTCGACGTCGTAGTCGGTGCCCAACCCTGCACGAACGCCTGAAAGCAGCAGGTCCCGGATCTTGTCGGGATTGGTTCTGGTCTTTCGGTATACGAGGCCCTGTCGGAAGACATTCTTCCGTCTCGTAATGGCGTAAGCCCAGCGATCGGGAAGGATCTTCCGGAGCCGGTTAGCTACCACATCGAAGGATGGTCGGGCAACCACGTAGGTGGGTGACCTCTGGAGCATGATTACGTGTCCGGCGGTTTGGGCCAGTGCGGGAACCAGAGTCATCGCTGTTGCTCCAGAGCCGATGACCACAATCCGTCTTCCGTTGTAGGTGAGGTCCTCCGGCCACTCCTGCGGATGGACGATTGGCCCTTGGAAACGCTCCTGTCCTGCAAAGTCCGGTGTATAGCCCTCGTGGTAGCTGTAGTACCCGGAACACATGAAAAGAAAACCACACGTCAGGACAACTTCATCAAAAGCGCCAGTACTTGGGTCAGAATGTCTGGCAGTAACTGTCCAACAGGATTGAGTGCTGGACCACTCGGCTCGGACCACACGATGGCCAAATCTGATATGCCTGGCCAGGTCGTACTCGGCGATGGTCTCTCTGAGGTACTCCATGATGCTCGGTCCATCGGCGATCGACTTCTCGTGCCGCCATGGCTTGAACCGGTAACCCAGGGTGTGCATGTCGCTGTCGGATCGCACACCCGGATAGCGGAAGAGGTCCCAAGTTCCTCCAATATCAGAGCGTCCCTCCAGGACGGCGAAAGACCGGTCCGGACAGCGCTCCTTTAGGTGGACGGCACCGCTGATGCCTGAGATGCCTGCTCCGACGATCAGAACGTCGAGATGAGTTCTGTCCACGGAAGGCCCAACGGGGTCGACCATGGTGCGACCCTACGGAAAGTGTGGTCGAGCAACGGAACCGGGCGCTACCTGCCCGGGCGATGAACCAAAGTCGCCAAGCCGCGGGGTCGTTGGGCTAGCTACTCCGGCCAATTTTCGTAGATGGTGACTTTCCAGCCCAGGGTTGGAAATGTGCGATCGGCGGCTAGGGGGCAGATCGCGCCGAGTACGCTGAACGACCGTTCAGTCAGTATTGGAATAAGGACAGATCGCGTGCCGCCTAGAACCGGAGATCGGCGACGCCGGTCCGGGGTCAACGAGGATTGTGTGGCGCTAATGGCCGAACATATTTCCGGTTCTTGCTCCGGAGTCGATGTCTCTGCGTTACGCGGTCGAGTCGACGTCGTATCGACTACTCAAGGCAACCTCTTTTTAAATTGGACCCGCCTTTGTGACTCGGACGCACTCGACTGGGACCAGCGGCGCCGTGGAGACGTCCGTCTAGGACTGTCGTGAACGTCATGCGTCGCACACATCTGCAGCAACTCGAAGCCGAGAGCATCCATGTGATGCGCGAAGTGGTAGCTCAGTTCGAGCGACCGGTCATGCTGTACTCCATCGGAAAGGACTCTTCAGTCCTGCTTCATCTGGCCCGGAAGGCGTTCCACCCCGGACGCATCCCATTTCCGCTTCTTCATGTGGACACGACATGGAAGTTCCGGGAGATGATCGAATTCCGCGATCGTACAGCTGCTGACCTTGACCTAGAACTGGTGGTGCACACCAACGAGGAGGGCGTGGCGGCTGGCATCAATCCCTTCGACCATGGGTCTCGGAACTACACCGACGTCATGAAGACGGAGGCATTGAAGCAGGCCCTAGAGGCTGGTGGATTCGATGCAGCATTTGGCGGAGCCCGCCGCGACGAGGAGCGATCCCGAGCCAAGGAGCGCGTCTTCAGCTTCCGAGATCGGCACCACCGCTGGGACCCAAAAAACCAGCGACCCGAACTCTGGAACCTCTACAACGGTCGCGTGCATCGGGGAGAGAGCATTCGGGTTTTTCCAATCAGCAACTGGACTGAACTGGACGTCTGGCAGTACATCCATCTTGAGCAGATTTCGATCGTGCCCCTCTACTTTTCTGCCGTTAGGCCGGTGGTGGAGAGGGACGGCACATTGATCATGGTTGACGACGAGCGTTTCAGGCTCACTGACGGCGAATCGCCTGAGATGCGCGCGGTGAGATTTCGCACGCTCGGCTGTTATCCGCTCTCTGGGGCCGTGGAGTCCACCGCGACCACGTTGCCTGAAGTTATCCAGGAAATGCTGCTTGCGACTCGGTCAGAACGAGAGGGCCGTGTCATCGATCACGATCAAGCGGGCTCGATGGAGGAAAAGAAGCGGGAGGGCTACTTCTGATGTCCCACGCCTCCGAGCTCATTGCCACAGATATTGATGCCTATCTAGCTGAGCACGAACGAAAGGATCTCCTGAGGCTGTTGACGTGTGGCAGCGTGGACGACGGCAAGTCGACACTCATCGGTCGCCTCCTCCACGATTCGGCGATGATTTACGAAGACCAGCTGGCGAGTTTGGAAGCGGACTCAACGACGATGGGGTCGGCCGGTGATGGTCTGGACCTAGCCCTTCTCATGGATGGTTTGAAGGCGGAACGCGAGCAGGGCATCACCATTGATGTGGCTTACCGCTATTTCTCAACTTCCAGACGAAAGTTCATCGTCGCTGACACTCCCGGACACGAGCAGTACACCCGAAATATGGTGACGGGCGCTTCCACCTGCCAACTCGCAGTTGTTCTGGTCGATGCCCGAAACGGAGTCCTCGATCAGACCCGTCGACACACACTCATCGCCCATCTTCTGGGAATCCAAAACCTGGTCGTGGCCATAAACAAGATGGACCTAGTGGGCTGGTCGCAGGACCGGTTCGACGAGGTGGCGGCCGAGCATCAGACCTTTGCCTCCGGTCTCGGCGTGGTTGATACCCACTACATGCCCATATCCGCCCTCCACGGCGACAATGTGGTGGATAGAAGCTCACACCTCAGCTGGCACGACGGGCCGCCCCTCATGGAATACCTGGAGACCGTCGACGTATCTGAGTCACTTGATCTCGATTGGCTGCGGTTTCCCGTCCAACTGGTGGTTCGGCCTGACCTCGACTTCCGAGGATTCGCCGGAACTATTGCCGCCGGAAAGCTTCGCCTAGGTGACGAAGTCGTCGCTCTTCCATCGGCGGTCAGATCTACGGTTGAACGAATTGTTACCTTCGACGGTGATCTCGACGAGGCCCAACCCGGCGACGCTGTAACCATCACGCTTGCCGACGAGATTGATGTGAGCCGCGGTGACCTGCTCGTCGGTGTCGACCATCATCCTGCGCGGGCTCATGATGTCAACGCCACCCTGGTATGGATGGCCGCTGACCCGGTCAAACCGGGCCGGCGCCTCATCCTGCGCTCAATCGGAGGCGAGGTCGACGCCTCACTGGCAGCCATACACCACAGGATCGATGTCAACAGTGGTGAGGAGGTCTCGGCCGATGCGCTAGCGCTGAATGACATCGCGTGCTGCACGTTGGTGGCCGAGCGGGCTCTGCTTTTCGACCCCTACAGCCAGGGACGCCAGACCGGTTCCTTCGTTCTCGTAGACCGCATGACCAACGCTACGGTGGCCGCAGGAATGATCCTTGGCGCCACCTCGGGGTGGGATCGTGAACCTGATGGTGGACTGGTCCGCTATCGCTCCGAAATCACTCCCGAGGAGAGGGTTGCCCGTCTCGGTCAACGGCCGTGCACTGTTCTTCTGACAGGCCTAACTGCTGCCGGAAAGTCAACTATCGCCGCCGCTCTGGAGCGTCGCCTGTTCGACCTGGGACGTACGACGGTCCGTCTTGATGGAGAGAATGTTCGACTTGGGATTAGCCGAGACCTTGGCTTCAGTTCCCAAGAACGTTCCGAGAACCTTCGCCGTGTGGCCGAAGTAGCTCTACTCGCTAACCGGCAAGGCCTGATCGCAATTGCAGCGCTCGTCGCTCCCGAGATCGAGGTGCGGGATAGGGCTCGGGAACTCATTGGCGGACACCGATTTCTGGAAGTATTCGTAGACACCCCACTCGACGTATGCCGCCAGCGGGACCCGAACGGCCATTACGAGGCTGCGGACCGAGGCGAGATTCCGAACTTTCCAGGAGTCTCGTCGGACTACGAACAGCCGACCGATATGGAGTTACGGCTCGATGCGTCAGTCCAGAGTGTCGATGAGTGCGTCGACGCCATTCTCAAACTGCTCGTCGAGCGCGGAGTGATCGATGTCTGACGGAGTCCTCCCTGCATCTGGTGGGAATCGGAACCTCACTCGAACCGACGGCCAAGTTGGTTCCGAGCGACGAGCCCTTGTCACCGGCCATGCAGGTCATACCGTCTGGCTAACTGGACTGTCGGGGTCGGGCAAGTCGAGCATCGCCTACTCGGTAGAAGCGGCACTAGTCGATAGGGGAGTCGCCGCCTACGTCCTCGACGGCGACAACGTTCGTTTGGCTCTCAATCGCGACTTGGGATTTTCGCCCGAGGATCGCACCGAGAACATCCGGCGAGTGGGTGAAGTCTGTCGACTCTTCCAAGATGCGGGCCTCGTCGTCATCTCAGCGTTCATCTCTCCATATCGGGCCGATCGTTCAACTGTCCGGGCCCTTCACCCAGCAGGAACGTTTTCCGAGGTGTTCGTTGACGCTTCGCTCGAGACCTGTGAGGAGAGAGATGTTAAAGGGCTCTACGCCCGCGCTAGGACCGGCGAAATTCCAGAGTTCAGTGGGGTTTCCGCCCCATACGAGGAGCCAGCCGAGCCTGACCTCCATTTGGATGCCTCTGAACCTCTGGAGACATGCGTTCTGGCTGTCCTCAGGCATCTAGGGATCGGCCGAGAACCAGAAACAGTTGGGTAGAAGGTTCGTGCGGCTGAACTCGCGGGCCTTGCCAAGTCTCCGGACCTACGTCCGCGCGACCGCCGCTGGTGCTGCTGTATCAGACACTTGTCTGAGGCAGCGGCTCCCGGAACGCATCCCGTCTGAGCGGAGAATGGTTTGAACGACCCTCTTCTCGAACCGTTCGACCTCGCCGGCCTACGTCTACGGAACCGGGTGTTCTCCAGCAGTCATTCGCCGGGTTACAACGTTGATGGCACTCCCAGTGACCGTTATGTCCGCTATCACGAAGAGAAGGCCCTAGGCGGGATCGGGCTCACCATGATCGGCGGCTCGTCGAATGTGTCGATCGACTCAGCATCGCTTTGGGGCCAACTGTCGTTCGCCACCGACGCCGTAATAGATCCGTTGGCTGTCATGGTGGAGCGAATCCATGGCCACGGCGCGGCCATAATGTGCCAACTCACCCACATGGGGCGCCGTAACGTTTCTAATGACGGCGCCTGGCTACCCACAATTGCCCCGTCGCCGGTGCGCGAGCCCATGCACCGTTTTTGGCCCAAGGAGGCTGAGCCGGCCGACCTAGAGCGGGTAGTGGCCGATTTCGCGATGGCCACCCGTAGAGCCGTCGACGCCGGGCTTGACGGGATCGAACTTCTCGCCACCAGCCACCTACTGGACCAGTTCTGGTCACCCTTGGTGAATCGCCGCACCGACAACTACGGGGGCTCGCTGGAGAATCGGCTGAGGCTGACGTTCGAGGTGCTAGAAGCGGTCCAGAAGACCGCAGACGGACGGTTACGGGTCGGCCTTCGCATGCTCGGCACCGAGGATCAGCCGGGAGGACTGACAGCCGACGACTGCTGCGCAATCGCTGTGAGTCTCGCCGAGTCGGGACTTATCGACTTTTTGAACGTGGCCGGACCATCTTTGGCCACCGACGATGGCCTGTCGAAGGCCATCCCACCGGCGGGTACGCCACTGGCCCCGTATCTGCCGGTAGTTGCGGCGGTGCGTGCAGCCACCGAGGTGCCAATTCTGCACGCAACCCGGGTGACCGATGTAGCCACGGCTCGCCACGCCGTGGAATCCGGTGTCGTGGACCTAGTCGGCATGACCCGAGCTCACTTCGCCGATCCACATTTGGTTTCAAAACTCGCCCGCGGTGAGGCCGACCGGATACGGGTTTGCGTGGGCGCATCACTCTGTATCAACCGGTTACACCTTGGCCTCGACTCGGTGTGCATCCAGAACCCGGCGACCGGGCGGGAGACGACTGTGCCGCAGTTGGTGACCCGGTCCGAGGACCCGAAACGGCGGGTGGTGGTGGTGGGCGGAGGCCCGGCGGGTCTGGAAGCGGCCCGGACGTGTGCCGAACGCGGTCATGAGGTTGTCCTGTTCGAAGCCCAGGACAGGCTAGGCGGACAGTTGGCGCTGATGGCACGGGCAGCGGAACGACAGCGGGAAGTCGCCGGCCTCATCGACTGGCTAGTCGGTGAGGTTCGATATCTCGCGGTGGACGTCCGACTGGCCACGCCGGTGGGTGTTGACGAAGTATGGAGCGAGGAGCCTGACGTAGTTGTGGTGGCCACCGGCGGAGGGCCTGACCCGTCTTGGGTGTTGGACGAGGGAGCGGATCTTGTCTATTCGTCGTGGGACGTCCTCGGCGGCCACGTGCGGCCGTTCGGACGGGTGCTGGTATTTGATGATCATGGTGCAGAGCGGGGTCTCGCTGTCGTCGAACACCTGGTTGAAGTCGGGTTGGAAGACCTCGAAGTTGCGACACCGGACCGCCACATCGGGCTTGATTTGGCCACGCCACTCGGTCCGACGTACCTACGGATGCTCTACGGCGGAGCGGTGACAATGACGCCGGACCACAGACTGGTTCAGGTCGAGCGGACTGGACAATCCGAGGATGAAGCGCTCCGGGTGGTTCTGCGCAACGAATACACCCGGGTTGAGGTGGAACGCATCGTTGACGCAGTGGTGGTAGAACACGGTGTGGTTCCCGAGGATGCGTTGTTCCGAGCGTTGAGACTGAAATCGACCAATGACGGCGTCTCAGACCTGGCCGCCCTCGCCGCTGGGAGTCCTCAGCCAGTCTTCTTGGATAATACGGGACCGCTCGTGTACCGCATCGGCGACTGCGTGGCGAGCCGTGACGTCGCCTCAGCCCTACTCGATGCCCGACGACTCCTCCAGCACCTGTAACCACGATGAGCGAATTGAACACAAGCGTGGACCAGACCCGCCTTCCACTGGCGTTTCCGGAGGTCCAGCCACCGGGCTACGAATGGTTTGAGAACGAACCGACCTTTGACCCGTCTCTACACCTCGATCCCCAGCCACCCGAAGACGTGGTGATGCTGGCCGACCTCGGCTACGAGGAGGACGACATCGCCCCAACGGCTAGCCCTGTTGCCTTCTCATCACCGTTCAAAGTGCTCTCCGACGAGGGTGCGGCAATCCTTCTGGACGTGGCTCGCCGCCTCCGTCCATACGGGGCCCGGGCTCGGGAACGGATCGAGAACATGGTGCGTGGCGGCTGCCACCGTTCCCGATGGCTGCGTGACCTGTGCCTGGCGCCCGAAGTCACTGAGCTTCTGTCGTCTATCTACCGAACAGAAGTGGCACCACACTCCATGCCGGTCCACCTTGGGCATCTCAACTACGAGCCAACCAGAGTCGGCGAAGCTGTGGACAAATGGCACCATGACACGTTGCCACTCGACTATGTCATGCCGGTAACCGATCCGCGGACCTTGCCGGGTGGAAGATTTGAAGTCTTTCTCGGAACGAAGACTGAGGCAGCTGAGTTGGCAGCGAGCGGGGAGAGGCCACCTGCCGACAGGGTGATGGCCCCCGACTTCGGTGGGCCGGGGTGGGCGGTCGCCATACACGGAAACATGGTTGTCCACCGTGGTGGGCCGCTGACCGAGGCGGCCGAACGAATCACTATGGTCAACGGCTACGTAGCTCTTGACCGTTCCCGGGATGACCAGTCCCGCTCGCAGGATCTGGTTGGCGTAGACGATCCAGCTGTCTTACCAACCGAATGGGTTCGGCACGCTGCTTGGCGGGGTGTGGGACGCCTCGAGGACCTTCTCGCCACAGTTCCTTATGGAATCGACCAGGCAACGGCTGCTGGCCTTCTCGAGCACGCAGTGGCAGACATCCAGCGGACTATCCGTGAAATGCGCACCGAGCCGCCACCCATCGAACATTACGAACACGAGCCCCGCAGCGGAATCAACGGAGCGCGGGGTGACCAGATCTGACGGTACGCAAGGCAGACTCGCGCTGATGGGACCATTGAGCAAAGAGCAGGTAGACGCCTTCTGGCGGGACGGCTACGTGATGATGGCTGATGCCGTGTCAGCGAACGATCTGGTGGACCTGCGTGCGGCGGTTGCAGGCTGGGTTGAGGAGAGTCGCGGTCATAGCGGTCCATGGGGAGAGACGATGGACCACCGCCCTCGGTTTGACGTTCAGCCCGGCCATTCTGTTGACCTTCCGGCTCTGCGACGAGTGGCGTCCCCCCAGGAGGTGTGCCAGGCCCACCTGCGGGTCATGCGTGACAGTCCACTGGTCGACGCAGCCGCACAGGTGATCGGCCCGAACATCGTGGTCAACAACGTGAAGACCAACTGCAAACAGCCCGGCACAGCCACCGAGATCCGGTTCCACCAGGACTTCGCCTACGAGGCTCATACCAATGATGACATGTTGGCTGTACTGCTGTTCGTGGACGACGTCACGCCGGAGAACGGGCCGTTGGAAGTAGTGCCGGGCACGCACCGCGGGGCAATCTTTGATCATTGGCAGGATGGGATATTCACCGGCACCATCGCCGAAGGGGACCTGGCCGGGCTTGGTGATTCAGTGGACTGCTACGGTCCGGCTGGCACGGCGTGCCTGATGCACACCCGTCTCGTCCACGGATCGGGGCCAAACCTGACCGAGGTGTCGCGAACCCTGTCGATTTTCAGCTATCGGTCTGAGGACAGCCGAATCCTTCACCCCAACCACCTTCCAAGCGCGAACGAAGGTGAACTAGTCAGAGGTGTCGCGACAGGCCGGATTCGTTGCGTGGAGTACGAGATGCCGATCGCAGAGGTACCCGAGACGGCATCGTTCTTTGACCAGCAGGCTCGGGGAGTGCCTACGTGACGACCTATCGGAATGCGCCTAATGCTCGCCCAGACAATGGGGCCCTGACTTCCCTCGAGTTCTCCACAGACAGTGGGTTCGGCGCCCGAGCCCGCGTCGGCCTAGTAGTCCTAGAGAACGACCAGACTGTCGAGGCCGAACTGAGCCGCCTGTGGCCAGATGGCGTGGCTGCATTCGCCACCCGAATCGCCATGGAGGACAGGGTCACCCCGGAGACCCTGCTTGGAATGGAGGAGCGAATCCCGGAGGCGGCGAAACTGCTACCGCCGGCGCTCTGCCTGGACGTAGTTGGCTACGGCTGCACATCGGCTGCCACGCTGATTGGTGAGGAGCGAGTTTCCAGCGCCCTGCGAGTCGCCCATCCTGATGTGCCCAACACCAATCCCATATCAGCCGTGCTGTCGGCCCTGTCAGCACTATCGGCACAGCAGGTCGTCGTGGTGACGCCATACAGCGCCGAAGTCACTTCCGGGATCACCGGCCTACTTGGTGAGCGCGGACTCGAGGTGGTGGCTGCAGGATCGTTCCTTGAGGAGAGCGACGCCACGGTGGCCCGGATGACCGAGGAGACGGTGGCCGACGGGGTCCGCCAGCTGGTGAGGGCGGCCGAGGAAGCTACGGGCCGCCGTCCGGAAGCTGCTTTCGTGTCATGCACCAGTTTGAGGGCATTCGGCGTCGCTGGTGCGCTAGAGAACGAGTTGGGTGTGCCGGTGGTGTCCAGCAACCTCGCCTTCGGCTGGCACCTGCTGCGTCTAGCCGGGATCCAGGACCGTATTGAGGGTCTGGGCCGCCTCTATCACCTCGACCTAGACGGTGTGCCGATAGGAGAGCCCAGGTGAGAACGCCTGAGCGGGGCTTTCCAGACGCCGAGTACGAGGCTCGGGCAGCCCGGGCCCAGGCGATGATGGCCGAGCGGGGGCTGGCGGCACTGCTGGTGTGTACTGAACCGGAAGTCCGTTACTTCACCGGCTTCCACACGCCGTTTTGGCAAAGTCCGACCCGACCGTGGTTCGTAGTCTTGCCGGCAGATGGGCGTCCGATAGCGGTGATTCCCAACATCGGAGCTTCGGCAATGGGAACAACATGGGTGGATGACATCCGAACTTGGCCGGCACCCCGCCCGGCTGACGATGGATTGTGCCTTCTGGTTGAGACCATCGAGGAGGTCGTAGCAGGCCAGGTCGACGGTTCCGGCGATGAGGTCCGCATTGGTCTCCCGATGGGACATGAGACGCACGTTCGTATGCCGCTGAGTGACCTCGACGCTTTACGAGCCCGAGTCACGCCTGCTTTCTTCGTCGATGCAACCGACATCGTGCGAAGGCTACGCATGGTGAAATCCGATCGGGAGATCGGCAAGGTCTCCCATATTTGCGACGTGGTGTCCGGAGCCTTTGAGGGCATTGGTGGACTTCTATCGGTCGGTATGACCGAACGAGAAGCGTTTCAGGCATTCAAGATTGACCTATTGGAGAGGGGCGCTGACGACGTCCCCTACCTCGTAGGTGCAACAGGTCCAGGCTTTGACGACATCATTAAGCAGCCTTCGGATCGCCTGATAGAAGCGGGCGATCTTCTCATGTTTGATACAGGTTCAACTTACGATGGCTATTCGAGCGATTTTGATCGGTACGTAGCGTTTGGCCACGCAGCTGATGACGCGAGACGCGCCTATGAGGTCGTCTGGAACGCGACCGAGGCTGGCTTGGCAGCGGTGCGGCCCGGTGCGACAACCAGTGATCTCTGGCAGGCCATGTCGAATGTGTTAGAAGCCGGTGGTTCGTTGGGAAATTCTGTGGGTCGGCTTGGACATGGCTTGGGAATGCAGGTCACTGAGTGGCCGTCGCACACAGTGGATGACGGGACGGTGATTGAGGAGGGCATGGTTCTTACCCTCGAACCAGGGCTGACATGGGCCGCGGGCCGGATGATGGTTCACGAGGAGAATTTGGTCGTTCGAGCCGGCGGGCCCGAACTGCTGTCTCGCCGGGCTCCGCCGGAGTTGCCAATTATCTGATGGCAGAATGGTCCGCGAGCAGCATTCCGGTGGTCGACCTAGCCGATAGCCGCGGCCTGATAGATGCTTTCGCGACAACAGGGTTCGCCGCAGTACGGGGCCACGGGGTACAGCATTGCGAGTTGGTAGCCATGCGTCGACTCCTTGTCGCCTTGTTCGCTGTCGACGATGCCGCAAAACGACGCTGTGCGGTGCAGCCCGACAACTATCGGGGCTTCATTCCCTTGCGATTTTTTACTCCGAACCGGGACAACGGTGCTCCGGCCGACGCCTTCGAGGGCTACAAGTTGCACTGGGAGTGCCCGCCCGGACATCCGGTCCGCGGCGAGTGCAGTCTCTACGGATCAAACCTCTGGCCGGATCATCTTCCGGAGATGCCCGACGTCGTGACCTCGTGGTGGTCTGCTATGGAAGGACTCGCTGACCGCCTGCTGATCATCCTGGCCAACGAGCTCGGCCTCGATTACGAAATCCTCTCTCGAGGAATGGAGGCACCGCTCACCAATGTGACCCTTTTGCACTATCCGGCGAAGCAGCCAGAGGACCGGTCGCCGGGTTTTCATCCACACAAAGACATCTCCGTGGTGACAATGCTAGATCCGGACCCGGTAGGAGGCCTAGAGGTCCGAACTCGAGATGGACGCTGGGTAAAGGCCTTCTGTCCGGAGGGCGCACTGTTGATCAACGTGGGGGACGTTCTGGAGGTGTGGTCAGGAGGGCGCCTTGTTTCGACGCCACATCGGGTTAGCAATGTTGCCGGAGCAGAGCGCTATAGCGCACCATTCTTCGTGGTTCCGAACCATGCCGTGGTAGCCGAGCCGCTCCTTGCGCCATTGGAGCACTTCGAGATGCGGTCTATACCTATGGGCTACGTCCAGTCTGAAGTTTGGCGAACCAACTGGCCCGACCAGGTTGCCTCAGACGCTGATAGTCACCTCGGCGGAATCCAGTAGCCGATATCGCCTTCAGGTGTGCGGTTCTATGGATTCTCCTGGATGAACCGGAGGACATTGGCCACTAGAACCTCAGGTGCGTCTTCTTGGCAGTAGTGGCCCACTCCAGGCATTTCCACTACCGGCGCTTCCGGCCACAGTGCACGAAAGTCGGCAATGGCTAGGTCTGGTGGGATAGCTCTGTCCTCCATGCCCTCCAACAACATGGCTGGCTTAGACCTCAGTTCTGGCACACCGTTGGCGCCGGCGATCACGTAGTCGGCAATGCGTCCCAGATAGGCGTCCAAGGGAAACTCGAGTCCTCCGATGGCCGATTCCCGGTCAGGGAACGGGTCGGAGTATGCCCGGATCCAGGTTTCGTCGATTGCTGCGGAGTTGGTGAACCCGGTGATCTTCATCACCGACAAGACCGTTGAGCCGAGATTTAACAGGACATCCTCGGTTCGTCCCGAGTCCAGTCCATCACCTATCCAGGTGAACCACCGTGACTTCGTAAGCGGGGTCGCATCCTGCTCTCCAATCCGCCCATATCCGGCTATCGAGTTCGCATACACGATCCGTTTCACGCGGTCCGGGTGACGAACGGTGAACGCAGTGGCGATCGGTCCGCCCCAGTCTTGGCCGAAGAACGTGATATCTCTCAGGTCAAGGTGCTCAGTGAGAGCTATCAGGTTTTCGGTATGGCCCTGCAGCGTGTACTCGCGATCCTGCGGAGTCTCGGACTTGCCGAAGCCCATGTGGTCGGGAACCACTACGCGGTACTGCTCTGCAAGTGGAGCGATCATGTGTCGGTACAGGTATCCCCAGGTGGGTTCGCCGTGCAACAGCACAATCGGCTCGGCGTCCCGGAGTCCCTCATCCACGTAATGCTGCAGGAAACCGTGGCCCGAGAAAGTGTGGGGCACAAAGGGGAAGGTGCCGTCATAGGTCTCGTCGAGGGGAACCAAGGTTTCCTCCCTAGCCAGATTTGGAGTTAGTCGTCATGTTGGCAGGGTTGCAGGTAGTCCACGACACTCGGTACAGCATTCGTGAATTCGGATATTCGGCTGATCGGGATGGGGTGGACAGGGGACGTCCTCATGGAATTCATTGGAAAGTTGCGGTTAACCAAGCCGACGCAGGTGTTCAGGGCTCCCGCTTCGGCGCTTCTGGTGCAGTAACCATCTGACGTCTGCGAGGATTCCTTCGATGCAAGAGTTCGTCCAAGTCGACGCGTTCGCTGACCGGCCGTTTTGCGGCAATCCCGCCGCAGTACTGGTAATGGATGCGCCCGCCGATGCTGCGTGGATGCAGGCCGTCGCCAGCGAAATGAATCTCTCAGAGACCGCCTTCTGCCATCCATTGCCGGGTATGGAGAAAGGGAACGTGGGGGAGTGGGAACTGCGGTGGTTCACGCCGACAGTGGAAGTCGACCTCTGCGGACATGCGACGTTGGCGACTGCCCACGTCCTGGCCACCGAGCATGGTGCAGAGGGTGAAATGGGTTTCCACACGCGGTCAGGTCGGCTGTCAGCCATTGTGGAGGACGACACAATCCGACTCGACTTTCCAGTAGACGTAATCGAGAGTTGTGAAGTGGGGACCGCTATGTCGGATGCTGTGGGAACTCGGGTACTCGCGGCGGCGAAGGGGGCCACAGACCTTCTGGTCGAAGTTGGTGGGGCGGCGGAGGTCCGAAGCTGCAATCCAGATATGGCAGGTATCGCAGGATTGGCACCCCGAGGGGTGATTGTGACCGCCGCCTGTGATGATCGCGACGATATGGACGTGGTGTCACGCTTCTTCGCGCCTCGAACCGGTATACCGGAAGATCCTGTGACCGGCTCGGCGCATACCACTCTGGCTGCTTGGTGGGCGTCCCGGATCGGCAACGCCTTCCGAGCCGAACAAGCCTCGGCCCGCGGTGGAGAAATCGGCGTCCAACTCGTCGACGACCGAGTGCATCTGTCCGGCCGGGCTGTCACGGTGGTCCACGGGAAACTTCTGGCGTAATTGGCACGGCATGAGCGATCGCACCAAACTCCGACGAAAGCCCGACCGGGCGGTTACCGCCCGAACTGCTATTGACGCGGTTCTGGACGAGGGCCTCGTTGTTCACTTAGGACTGATCGCCGGAAGCGACACGGGTGTACACCCGGTCGTGATTCCGATGCTGTATGCCCGTGACGGAGACCACCTTCTCCTCCATGAATCACCGGCTAGCTGTCTACTCAGGACTGCCAAGAAGGGGGCCGAGTTTTGTGTGACGGTCACCCTGCTCGATGGCATGGTTCTGGCCAGATCCGGCCTCCGCCACTCGATGAACTACCGCTCGGTGGTAGTGATGGGAAAAACGGTGGTGGTCACTGACTACGACGAAAAAGTACAGGCCCTCGATCGCTTCGTTGATCACGTGATCCCGGGTCGGGTAGCCGCTATCCGTCCCGTGACAGCCACCGAGGTTCGAAACACCACCGGTCTCGCCTTGTCGCTGAAGGAGTGCTCGATGAAGGAGAGGACTGGTCCGCCGATTGATGACGACGAGGACATGGCCGAAGACACGTGGGCGGGCCTGATCCCCCTCGGCATTTCGGCGGGCGGACCATTACCCGACGAGGACACCAGTGGGGAATCCGTCCCCGCCCACGTAGCCGACTGGGCCCGAGGCTCAGGATTAGCCAACGGACGGGGCGGTTGACCGTGCCCCTCGTCGGTGCCATCGACCAGGGAACTACAAGTACCCGGTTCCTGGTCGTGGACGAGGACGGATCGGTCGTCGCAGCAGCTCAGCGGCCCCATGCCCAGCACCTACCCCGCCCCGGCTGGGTGGAACATGATGCTGCCGAGATCCTCGAAAACGTTATGACCTGCATATCGGAGGCGCTGTCCGAAGCCGACCTAGCGGCTGGCGATCTGGCCGCGATCGGTATAACCAACCAGCGCGAGACCCTCGTTGCATGGGACCGATTAACCGGCTGTCCACTAGCACCTGCAATCGTTTGGCAGGACACACGCAGCGCAGGCATTGTGGAGAGACTTGCGGCTAACGGTGGCGCTGACCGGTTTCGAAGCAGTACTGGGTTGCCGCTTGCCACATACTTCAGCGGCCCAAAGGCAGTGTGGCTACTGGAGGAAGTCGATGGCCTGCGAGCCGCAACCGAATCGGGTCGTGCCCTCCTCGGCACTATGGACTCGTGGCTTCTCTGGAATCTCACTGGTGGACCGGAAGGCGGACGTTTCGCAACCGATGTCACCAATGCCTCGAGGACGTTGCTGCTCGACCTTGCCACGCTCGAATGGAATCCAGACCTAATAGAGGTAATGGGCATACCAGCGGTGGCCTTGCCGGAAGTGGTTCCATCCATCGGTCGACTGGGCCTGGGGGTCGGTCACCTTGCTGGCGTACCGATTTCGGGGATCCTGGGCGATCAGCAGGCAGCCCTATTTGGCCAGGGATGCCATGAATCCGGAAGCGCAAAGAACACGTACGGCACCGGCTGCTTCCTCCTGATGAATACCGGCAACACACCCGTACCGTCCAGTCGTGGGCTTCTCACCACCATCGCTTGTCAGATTGCCGGCGAAACTGCCACATACGCATTGGAGGGATCGGTGGCCATGGCCGGAGCCACGGTCCAGTGGCTCCGCGACGAACTCGGATTGATTACCAACTCGGACGAGGTGGAGGCGCTGGCCCGCACCGTCGACGATAACGGTGACATCTACCTGGTTCCCGCTTTCTCCGGCCTATTCGCGCCCCACTGGCGACCCGACGCGCGAGGGGTCCTCGTAGGCCTGACTCGTTTCGCTAATCGCGGACACCTGGCTCGAGCCGTTCTCGAGTCGACGGCGTTCCAGGTCGCGGAACTGGTGGAATCCATCAAGGCAGATGATGAAGGTATTGCCGGGAGGGTGGAGATGACAGAGCTCCGTGTGGACGGCGGGATGGTTGTCAACGACCTACTGATGCAGTTCCAGGCTGACCTCCTCGGTATAGACGTCGTTCGACCACGTGTTGAGGAAGCCACAGCCCTTGGTGCTGCTTATGCCGCCGGTCTAGCCGAGGGGGTGTGGGACGATGCCTCCGCGGTCCGAGCCCAGTGGACCGAGGGTGGACGCTGGCGGCCGAACATGGATCAATCTGAACGGGAACGCCTCGCAATGCGCTGGTCCGAAGCTGTTAAGCGGTCCCTCGACTGGTCCTAGGCTCGAGTCATAGTCTTTCGCAGTGTTTAGGCCGCTCGCCAACCTCGTGCCTTCGGCAAGATGACCGGCGGCTACCAAGGCGTCGCCAATAGCGACTATCAGCCTCCGGTCCCGATTGAAGTCCCAGCAGTCTTCTCTTGGCCACCCCGGCCAGTGGCCGCACTTCGGTGGGTTGTCCGAATGATCACCTACCCCTGGGTGCTTCTCTACATGGCCCTATCGATAGCGATCTGGCAGTGGTTCCTCCCGCCCGATGAGGCCATGGCGTCGTTTGGCATGGAATGGATCGCCCAAATCTGGATCCGAAATCTGGTCGTAGTCGGGGGCATTGCCGGTGGCCTTCACTGGTGGCTCTACATCCGCCGCGCCCAGGCCGACGAGTTCAAATTCAACCGACGTTGGCCGGGTGCCGGCGCCAAATTCACTTTTGGACATCAGGTTCGCGACAATGTCTTCTGGACCATGACCAGCGGCGTTGGCTTCTTGACGGCGTACGAGGCTCTCACACACTGGGCCTATGCCAGCGGTCTGTTACTTCGCCACGACTGGTCGACTCACCCGGTGGTGGTGGTGCTTCTAGCCACTCTGGGCGTGGTTTGGGTGTCAACTGCTCATTTCTGGCTGAACCACAGACTCATCCATATCGTGCCCCTTTACCGAAGGTTCCACGCCCTGCACCATCGGAACCCGAACCCCACTCCGTGGACCGGTATCTCAATGCACCCGTGGGAACACCTGATCTACTTCTCGGTCTTCCTGGTCTGGTGGGTCATACCTGCCCACCCACTGGTCATACTGATGTGCACCTTCTATCAGGGGCCCGGACCGGCCCCGTCACACGCTGGGTTCGCTCGGACGCGGTTCGGCCGGTTCACCGTGCCGACAGGTGACCTGTTCCACCAACTGCACCACCGCTACTTCGAGGTCAACTACGGCAACACTCAGTTCCCAATCGACCAGTGGGCGGGGACATGGCACAACGGCACGAGTGTTGCCCACGAGCGCCTTAAGGGCCGCCAACGTGCCGACCAACAGTCATGACCGGGAGTCGACGCATTCGGGCCCTCACGACCGTCCTTAGCGCTACTAGCCCAGTGACGCTCCCGACCAGGATTTGAGCCACGCTCGGGACATGACCCAGTTGCCCAAGACGGAAGCCGACCAGATCATCGGTCGCACGACAAGCGAATCCACACCGTGGTGGCCCGAACCACTCCTACCGGAGTCCGGGACACCGAACGTGGTGGTGATCCTCCTCGACGACACCGGATTCGCCCACCTCGGTTGCTATGGCGGCCTCGTCGACACTCCGAACTATGACCGCCTCGCCTCTCGGGGACTGCGTTACACAAACTTCCATACCACGGCGCTGTGTTCGCCGACTCGGGCGTGCCTGCTAACTGGCCGCAACCATCACTCTGTCGGGATGCGAGCTTTGTCCAACTTCGACACCGGCTACCCGAACATGCGAGGTCGGATCGCCAGGTCAGCTGGGACCATGGCCGAAGTGCTCCGCGAGAGGGGCTTCGCCACCTGGGCGATCGGAAAGTGGCACCTCACCCCGATGCGAGAAGCTTCGGCCGTTGGCCCCTTTGGTGACTGGCCGCTCCAGCGGGGTTTCGACCGGTACTACGGCTTCATGCAGGGGGAAACAGATCAGTTCCATCCGGAGCTCTACGAGGACAACCGGCTCGTGGATCAGCCCCGCACACCAGAAGAGGGTTATCACGTCTCGGAGGATCTGGTGGACCGATCCATCGACCTGATTCGGACCCAGCACACAATGGTCCCCGAGCGCCCGTTCTTCCTGTACCTCGCCTTCGGAGCGACCCACGCGCCCCACCAAGCGCCAGACGCCTACCTAGAGAAGTGGCGGGGCCGGTTTGACGAGGGCTGGGACGTTGCTCGCAACCGGGTCTATGAGAACCAACTTGCGATGGGAATCATTCCGCCAGGCACTGACTTGGCGCCTCGCAATCCCGGGGTGGAGGCGTGGACCGACTTATCAGTCAACGAAAAGGCGCTGGCGTGCCGATTGCAGGAGGCCTTCGCTGCCATGCTCGACCATACCGACACTCAAGTTGGTCGACTGTTAGACGCAATCGCCGAGCTCGGCTTGAACAACGACACGATCGTGGTAGCCCTGAGTGACAACGGGGCCTCCCAAGAAGGCCGAGCCAGCGGAATTCTCGACACATTCCGGCACTTCAACGGCGTAGATCAGCCAGTTGACGAGGCCGTGGCCCGACTTGACGAAATCGGAACCCGGACTAGCAATACCAACTACCCGTGGGGCTGGGCGCAAGTCGGCAACTCGCCGGGCAAGCGATACAAGCAGAACACTCATTCCGGAGGAGTGCGCGACCCGCTCATCATCTCGTGGCCGGGCGGGATCGATCCGGCGGTCAATGGGCAGGTGCGCACCCAGTTCCACCATGTGGTGGATATCGCCCCAACGATGCTGGAGTTACTTGACGTGGCAGCACCAGTGTCGATCAACGGAGTCGAGCAACAGGCCATCGAGGGGATCAGCCTCGCTTATACCTTCTCCCCGGCAGCCGTCGATGCAACGGCCGTGCCGAGCCGTAAAGGCCGGCAGTACTTCGAAATGCAAGGCCATCGAGGAATCTGGGCGGACGGTTGGAAGGCGGTGGCCTTCCACCAGTATGGGACCGACCTCGAAGACGACGTCTGGGAGTTGTACCATCTGAACGAGGACTTTTCCGAGTGCCACGACCTTGCCAAAGTGGAACCGGAGCGGCTCGCCGCCATGGTTGACCTGTTCTGGGATGAGGCAGACCGCTATGGAGTCCTTCCCATCATGGATCGGGCAGGAAATCTGTCGGGTCCGGCGGCAGGAGGACTGTTCAGCGGACACGCCACACCTGGGACACCTCGGAACCGGGACAGCTTTGTCTATTTGCCACCCACACCTCGCGTGCCGCCTGACGCCGCACCAGCCCTGGGCTCGCGGAACTGGGAGGCCTCGTTTCACGTAGACCGGCCGAACGGCGATGAGAACGGCGTCCTGTTGGCGTTCGGAACGGTCAACAATGGCCTTGTGGCGTACGTCGACGATGCTGGCCACCTCGTCTATGACCACAACGCCTATGCCGACCACACGGTCATATGTTCGCCGGAGCCAGTCCCGGGAGGTGCCACCGTTCTTGCTGTTCACCAGCAGCGTGTCAAGGGCGGTCCCGGCCGGGCACGGCTACTGGTGGACGGGGTAGTGGTAGCAGAGGCTGCGGTCCCGGTGGTGCCGGTCATGATTTCACCTGTGGGCTTAGATATTGGGCGCAACCCAACCGGGGTAAGTGACGCCTACACGGCCCCATACCAATTTTCGGGTCGGATCAATCGGGTCGAGGTGGACACCGCTCCAGCATTCCGGGCCGACGAGGAGGCAGCTATCGAGGTTGCCGCTGCGGAGCGGATGCAGTGACCGGCCACACTGACGAGGTCATCGATCTACTTCAAGCGCTCATTCGCAACGGCTGTGTCAACGACGGCACTGCCGAATCCGGCTATGAGGTCCGCAACGCCGACCTTCTGCAGACCTACCTCGAGGGCGTAGGCCTCGAAATCGAACGCTTCGAACCGACCCCTAGGCGAATATCGCTGGTGGCCCGGATTGAAGGCTCTGATCCAAAAGCACCCTCTCTATGCCTCATGGGCCACACGGACGTGGTTCCGGTAAGCCCCGACGGTTGGAGCCGTGACCCATTCGGCGGTGAGCTTGTCAACGGTGAGGTATGGGGACGAGGTGCGGTCGACATGCTCAACTTGGTCGCCTCCCAAGCCGTGACGCTTCGGATCCTGGCCGACCGAGGATTCCGACCCCGTGGTGACTTGGTCTTCTTCGCCGTGGCGGACGAGGAGTCGGGAAGTGCACACGGTGCCCGGTGGATGGCTGACCACGCGTGGGACGCCATCGCCGCCGACTACGTCTTGACCGAGAACGGTGGTCTGCACTCCGGAACTGCGGAGGCTCCCGTCATTGGCGTGAACGTGGCTGAAAAGGGCGTGGCCTGGCGTCGTCTCACCGTTCGCGGCACCCCTGGCCACGGTTCGATGCCTTACCGGACTGATAACGCACTGGTGAAGGCAGCGGCAGTTATCCAGCGTTTCGCCGAATATCGCCCGGCGGCCCGATTCCACGAGCTTTGGCGGACACAGGTCGACTCCATGGACCTAGCTGAAGAAACACGAGCGCAACTTTTAGACGAGGACCGTGTCGACGATTACCTCGAGTCTCTACCGCGCGACCAGTCGGTGGATGGCGTAGCCGCCCATTTGCACTCGTGTACGCATTCCACATTTTCGCCCAACGTCGTCGATGGTCGCGGTAAGACGAATGTCATTCCTGACCGTGTCTCGATCGACCTCGACGTCCGGACTATGCCGGGCGATCACGCCGAGGAGGTAGCCATACACCTACGCGAAGCACTTGGAGATTTGGCCGATGAGGTGGAGGTCGAGATGTTGATGGACGACGATGCCTCGTCCAGTCGTGTCGATACGAGGCTGTGGGACTCCCTAGAACGCTGTGTCACCAAGCCATTCCCCACGGCCCGGCTGAACCCGCAGTTCATCGTTGGCTTTACTGACGCTCGGATCTACCGCGAAAAGGGCTCGGTTGCCTACGGTGCCGGTCTGCTCAGTCCAACAATCAGCGCAGGTGAATTCGGTCGGCGCTTCCATGGCCACGATGAGAGGATCGATGTGGAATCACTACGCCTAACCACTGATCTTTACCTCGACGTCTGCGAGGATTTCCTGGGATGACTGAGACGACTGAGCCACTCAGTCAGTACGACGCCGAGACGGCTGTAGAGCTACTCGAAGACGGTCGGTTCTCGGCCCACGTGAGTGACCGTTGGAACATCGGCGACAACCCGAACGGGGGCTATCTGACGTCCATAGCCCTGCGGGCACTTCGTCACCTCGGCGGCCACCAAGATCCCGTCTCAGTCACCACGCATTTCCTGCGCCCCGGGCTGGGAAACCAGCCAGGTGAGGTGCATGCCTCCATCGTGCGTTCGGGGCGATCGGTGACTACTGGACGCGCCACGCTGGTTCAAGAAGGAAAGGCCCGCATCGAGGTGATTGCGGCCATGGGCGACCTTTCGGGCACCTCAGGCCACGACGTTGACCTGACAATCGCCCCACCGGACGACATGCCGCCGCTTGATGACTGCGTGGCACGCAGTGGCTTGGAGCAAGGCGTCACATTGTTCATCGCCGAACGGGTCGACCTCCGGATCCGACCGGACATGTCGATCGCCGGTGCGTCGAAAGACGCCGAGATGCAGGCCTGGATCCGTTTTGCCGACCAGCGACGACCAGACACCTTGGCGGCAGTCATGTTCTCCGATGCGTTCGCACCGTCGATCTTCACTCGCCTTGGCCGCGTCGGCTGGGTGCCTACGATCGAGTTGACTGTGCACGTACGCCGCCGACCGGCCGAAGGATGGATGATGGGAAGGTTCGTCACCGAAGACCTTCATGACGGGCGACTCGTCGAAGATGGTTGGCTTTGGGACAGTAAGGGGACTCTGGTGGCCCGGTCCCGCCAGCTGGCCATGCTGCTCCCTGGCGCAGACACCAGTGCCTGAACCAGTCTCCTGATGAGGCCAGTCTGACTTAGGGCACCAGATAAAGCATTGGATTCAGGTCCCGGTCCACTCGGGGGGCCGTTTCTCTGCGAAAGCCCGGGGCCCTTCTTTGGCGTCGCTCGATCCCCACACCGACTTCATGAACGGTTTCTGGGCCTCCCAGAGCTCCTGCTCGGTGGCACCCTGCGTGGCTCGTACAAGCGCCTTGGAGGCGGCTACGGCCAGTGGGGCATTGCGGGCGATGCGTTCTGCTAGGGCGATGGCTTCGCTGAGTGCCTCTCCCTCGGCGGTGAGACGCGAGACGAGGCCCTTGTCGGCCGCCTCCTCTGAGGAGATTGGATCGCCGGTGACGGCCATCTCCATAGCTGTGGCATAGCCCACTCGGCTGGGAAGGCGGAACAGGCCTGCGCCGGCGGCGAACAGGCCGACACCGACCTCCGGTATCCCCAATTTGGCGCCCCGAGCAGCCACCAGTAGGTCGCACGCCAATGCCAATTCCAATCCGCCGGCGAGAGCAAAGCCCTCGATAGCGGCGATTAACGGCTTCTCCGCTCCATTGCTGACGAACTCCAGCATTGGGCCAATGTCTTCGCCGCGAGAGAAAGCCTTCAGGTCCATGCCGGAACAGAAGCCTTTCCCAGCTCCAGTTAGCACTCCGGCGGTCAAGGACGAGTCGTCGTTGAGTTCACCCACGGCGCTCCACAGCCCCCGAGATAGGTCGCCGTTGATGGCGTTCATAGCCTCTGGACGGTTCAGGGTAATGATCAAAACGCGGTCCCGGAGCTCAGTCAGAACAGCGGGTTTGGTCTCGTCACTCATCGTAAGGTCCTCTCGCTTTTGGGCCGGCTCTGGGCGCCAACTACTTGGGTGGCATTCGAATGCCACCGTCGACTCGAACAACCTCGCCGTTCATGTACGGATTGGTCACCAGTTCCATGACCATGAAGGCCAGTTCCTCGCCCGAACCTAGGCGCTTTGGGTGGAGCACCGACTGTCCAAGGTGCGCCTTGAAAGCCTCGCTCTGCTCTCCCTCGCCGTATATCGGCGTGTCGATGAGACCTGGGGCGATCGTGTTTACTCGAACGCCAACAGCGGCGAGGTCACGGGCTATGGGCAGCGTCATGCCGACGATGCCGCCCTTGGATGCCGAGTAGGCAGCTTGGCCGATCTGGCCATCAAAGGCAGCCACTGAAGCCATGTTGACCACGACACCCCGTTGACCGTCAACGTCCATCGGCTCGGTCTTCGCCATCTCTGCGGCGGCCCGGCTCAACAAGTTGAACGAACCGATCAGGTTGACCCGAACGACAAACTCGAAGAGAGCGAGATCCATCGGCTCGTTGTCGCGGCTGATAGTCCGGCCAGGGTGACCGAGTCCGGCAGAGTTGACGAGCACCCGCACTGGACCCATCTCTGACGCGGCAGCGACGGCCGTGTCTGCGTCCTCGGTGCTGGTCACGTCGCATCTCACAAACAGGCCGCCCAGTTCCGAGGCGATGGCCTGACCACGGTCTTCGTTCAGGTCGGCGATGATGACGCGGCTGCCGGCGGCAGCCAACTGGCGAGCGCTGGCCTCGCCAATTCCGGACGCTCCTCCAGTTACGAGAGAGGAACTGTCCGTAAGGTCGATGCGGGGCATGGGATTCTCCAGTGTGTCAAGGGGGTCGGTCGTCAGGGGGGCTATCGGCGACTCAGCCGTTAGGAAGGAGCACAGTGCGCGCCTCGGCGCCAGCCTTCAGCGAGTCGAAGGCGCCCTGAAGTCCATCGAGTCCCGCAGTCTGGGAAACCAACTCGTCGAGCTTGAACCGGCCCTTCAAGTACAGGTCAGCGATAAGTCGGAAGTCACGTCGAGGCTTACCGCCTCCAGCGCGAATACCCAGCAGGTTCTTGTTCTGGTGGAGAGCTTGGAAAGGGTAGGTAACAGTCGCCGTGAGGTCAGGGACACCGACAGCACATATGTTGCCACCAGCCTTGGTCATGGGCAGGCAGTTGGCCAACAGTTCGGTGCTACCAACGACTTCGAATGCATGATCGACACCGCCCCCGGAGAGCTCTTGAACGGCAGCTACGGAGTCAAAGCTCTCGCTGTCGACAAGAACGAAGTCCGTCGCTCCGAACTCGAGGGCCATCCGCTCCTTTGAGGCAACACGGTCCACGACGACAATCTGACTGGCGCCACTCAGCGACGCTGCCTGAATGACGTTGAGACCAACGCCTCCAGCTCCGATCACAGCGCAGGTGTCGCCGACGCCGACTCTTGCCCGGTTAAACACTGCACCGGCTCCGGTCATGACGCCACAGCCGATCAGGGCGGCCGAAGACAGCGGGACTTCATTCGGTATGGGTACGGCCTGATTTTCGTGGACGATTGTCTCTTGGGCAAAAGCGCCGAGGTTGGCAAACCCCCAAAGCTGCTGTTCGCCCTCGACATGGGTGTACCGCAGACCGCCAAAGCCACAGTTTCCAGGGCTGCCGCCTTCGCAGACTGGACAGTGCCCGCAATTGCCGAACGTCGACAGTACGACATGATCGCCCAACGTGCAGTAGGTCACAGCCGAGCCGACTTCAATCACCACACCGGCTGCTTCGTGACCGGGAACCAGCGGAGTGGGCATGTAGTACTTGCCGTGCACGCAACTCAAGTCACTGCCGCACACACCCGCAGCCATGATTTGAATACGGACCTGACGGGGTTCAAGGGCGGCGGCGTGCTCTAGTTCGGTTGAGAGTCGGACGTGTTCCTCTCCGTTACCTTCCTGGATCAGTCCATGCATGGTCGGTGGGCTCCATTCGTCGACCGGTTACCACCCATCATCACCTCCGGCAACGCAAGGAGCCAATGCGCGCGCGGCGGGACGCACATCGGCTCCCTTTCGGTGAGTCCGGGAAAATGATCAGTTGCGGAGCGAATTCCAGAATTCGACGAGGATGTCCGCCGCTTCCTCTGGCCGTTCGGTCATCCACCAATGCCCGGCGCCATACATTGGAGCGTGTTCGGCCATCAGTAGTGCTGCTGCCTCGGCTCCATGTCCAACGTACGGATCTTCTGTGGGGTTCAGCGCGAGGCCGGAGGGCAGCCTGGATGATGCACTGGCCTCGGCCAATCGGGTACCCAACTCGGCACAGACAGGCTGTTTGGCAGACCGATACAGCGGGAGAACACAACTCAGCATGTCATCAAGGGATTCTGCGGTGGCTACTGCCGCGTCCTCTTGCATGCCGAGATCCTGGAACACGACCTTTCGCTCAGCCATGGTGAGTTCGGTCATCATGGCTACGGCCTGCTCGCCGAGGCCTGGGGACTGCCAGACTTGGGCAGCATCATGCCAGACATAATCAGGGTGCAGGAGCCCGACCACATCGCACGCCCAGGACCGAATGAGGTCAGGGCGAGTCTCGAGAAGTCCGAAAACGTGGCCTGCGCCCCAGTCGTGGCCAACCAGGTCGACAGGACCGCCTGTAGTAAGGCTCTCCACCTCCCGGATCAACCAGTCACGGTAAGCCTGCCTGGTGGCAGTCCAGTTCTCCGGAATAGGGGCACCGAAACCAGGTGGAGACAGGAGGACCACGTCGTTGACACCCCGACCGGTCAATTCAGGCACCAACTGTCGCCAGATGGCGTCCGTCTCAGGATTGCCATGAATCATGGCGACGGTCACGGGTATTTCCTCTCTGACCACTTCCTGATGGTCTGTTAACGGCGTTACTTAGCCCCGGTCGGCGAGATCGTATTCGGCCATGAAGTAGGGGGTGTTCTCGTCATAGGTCGTCAGCGTGGTCGGATCCATCACTTGGCCTACGGGCCGAACAGCGGAGCCGGCGATATCTGTCGCATCGTCACCGAGTTCAGCTCGAGCTGCCTCGACGATAGACAGAAGTTGGCCAACCACATCGGGGCAATCTCCAGCCAGGTCGTGACGCTCGCCGACGTCAGCCACCAGGTCGTAGAGTCTGATTTGTTCCGAGTTCCATTTGCGAACGTGTAGCTTCCAGCGGCCCAGTCGAACGGCCTCGATGTTTCCGCCAAGGATGTACAAGAACGGCTGCTCGTCCGGTGGGCAGCCGGACTCTAGAAGCGGACCGAGGTCCCTTCCGTCGAGAGTTCGGTCGGTAGGCACGTCCACACCGCCCCAGGTTGCGAGGGTCGGGTAGAGGTCCATGGCGTTTGTAACAGTGGCAAGCACTTGACCGCCGGGGATCCTGTCGGGCCAACGGATTATGCATGGCACCCGCTGGCCGCCCTCCCATGTGGTCCCCTTTGACGCCCGTAGAGCCCCATTACTCCCGCCACCTTCTCTGGTCAAGGCGCCGTTGTCGCTTGTGAAGACCACCACGGTGTGGCCATCTAGTCCGAGATCGATCAACTCCCGCATTATCAGGCCAGTCGACCAGTCGATGCAGTGGACGGCTGCTCCATATCGACCGTTACGCGACTTGTTGAGAAACTGGGACTGGACGTAGATCGGCAAATGAACGTACATGTGCGCTAAGTACAGGAAGAAGGGCTGGTTTCGGTGGTCGCGAAGGAACTGGACGGCATCGTTCGTATAGCGCTCGGTCAGGATTGCCTGGTCGGGCTGTTCAGAAATCACCTCGTCGTCCATCATCAGCGGTAGTGGCGGTCGTTCGCTTAGCATCGGCGCGTCGTCTGGAAGTGGTGTCCCGAGGGCAGTCATGATCTCGCTGTAGGACTGTTCAACTTCCGAAAAGACCTGTCGACCCATGTCGTTGCTGTAAGGCAATCCGAACCATCCATCGAACCCGTGGCGGGTCGGAAGAAATTCAGGTTGGTCGCCGCAGTGCCACTTGCCGACAAGTCGGGTGGCGTAACCAGAATCCTGGAGAAGGCGGGCAATGGTTATCTCGTCCGGATGTAGGCCGTGAGCCTGCCCGGGGAACAGCACAGGGGCGTTGTCGATTCTGCGTCCGCCAAATCCAATCCTCAGTGGATAACTGCCGGTCAACATTGCAGCTCGTGATGGCGAGCAGACCGGCGATGCCGTGTAGAAGTCGGTGAATCGAACACCCTCGGCGGCCATTTGGTCAATCGCTGGCGTGTCGTGCTGGATTGACCCGTAACACGACAGGTCGCCATAGCCAAGGTCGTCACAGTTGATCAAGACGATGTTCGGGCGGCGGTTCGAAGCCTCCATAACCGACAATCTTCGTGGAGGTGGTCGAGTTCCGGCGAAGCCGGGCAAGAGAACCGGCCTGAGTCCGCAGACCCGGCTACTCCGCTACTACGGTCGGTGGCATGGGTGATTACGACGGAAGCAGTCAGAAGGTAGAGATGGCGTGGGAGACCCCCTCGCATGATCAGATCATTGAGATCTCGAAGGCCCACGTGTCAGGGATGGAAATGACTGATGATGACGCGGTGTGGTGTGTGGCTGGCATGCACCACGTGCTCCTCCACACCGTTGGCCGTAAGTCCGGCACTGAGCACAAGGTCGCCCTTCCGTTCTGGAGGGATGCAGAGGGTCACCGAATCGTCGTCGGCTCTTTCGCAGGTGCCACGAAAGATCCTTCATGGGTGTTAAACCTTCGTGACCGAGAGGCCAATCCTTGTGTGAGAGTTCGCACACAACGAGGCATGTACTGGTCAGAGCAGGAGATCCTCGACGAGAGCGAGGAGCGGAGCATGCTTTGGGAGTCGATGCTTGAGGACCGGGCGTGGTATGCCGATTATCAGGCGAAGACAGATCGAACCATTCCGCTTATCCGACTGGCCGAAACCGAGGCCATAGTCGACTAGGTGTTGAGTCAGGGGTACCGGTCGAAGAGGATCTGAGCCTTCAAGCCATGGACTACGGGTTAATCGCGGTCCGAGATCCCGTCGGCGAAATTCAGACCATGGACCTCGGTGCCGAGGGCACAGGCGTGGGGTTGGGTTTGGCCGATGGAGGTTGTCACGGCAAGCCGGTTCCGGCGTAGTTAACCCTTACCGTCCAGATGGCTCCTGCACCCTGGCCGGCGGTGGAGTTTGTGTCGGCGCCGGGGGCAGTCAAGCAGTGAAGCGTGCGTCGGTCGGTGCCGCCGAGCATGCAGGCGAAGGCTGTTTGTGGGCCTCCAAGCGTCGGCATGGCGATCCGGTCGGTTACCGCACCATTTTCCTCGTAACGGACGACTTCATGTCCGAGAGCGTTGGCCACCCAGATTCCTCCGGCTTCGTCTAGGCAGCATCCGTCTGGCATGACGTTGGGTGTTTCGACCCAGATCCGGCGGTTGGACAGAGAGCCGTTTTCGGACACGTCAAAGGCGGTGAGTCGACCAGCGAACGTCTCGCCGACGATGAGGGTCTTCCCGTCCGGGGTGATTACGGACCCGTTCGGGAAGGCGAGGCCGTCGGGTCCGGTCTCAACGGTTCCGTCTGGTTGCACAATGGCCAATGAGGTGGTCTTCGGCTCGGCTCCTCCTTCAAGGTCGAATCCGAAGTTCCCGACGTAGGCGATGCCATTAGCAGCCACGACCATGTCGTTGCAGTGCCAGGTGGCGATATGACTGAGGTCGGCATGGACAGTCTGGATCCCTTTGTGGATGCGCCATACCTGCCGGGCAGTCATGGCTACAACCAGGAGGTCTCCATCGGGCAGCCAACCGAGACCGGATGGCTGCTCGCTACCAACCTCGACCATTGTCTCACGTGTCCCGTCGGGAGCTACTGCGTAGACGCAGTGCTGGTGGAAATCGCTGTACCACAGGCGACCATCGTGCCACCGTGGCCCTTCACCGAAGTCAAGGCCGTCCGCTAGGAGTTGGAGGTGGTGCTTCGAAGTCTTAGCCACGTTCCCTCCTGTGGTTGGGTTGTGACGGAATCTAGGGCGGGTGTCTATTCCAAGGAGAGTCGGCCCTACTGTCAATAGTCAATGCTCGTCGTGCACGGATTCAGATCCTTAGTGCCATACCTCTGGCCTGTCTATGGACCATGGATAACTGCGAGTTTTGGAATGAGCGTGATGCTCGTAGCGCTTCCTATCGTGTTGGTCGAGGCCGGTTCTGGCTACACGGTGGCGGCGATTGTGGCGGGTGCTGGTGGAGCTGGAGCAGCGGCCGCCGCACTGCCTGTCGGCTGGTGCACCGGACGGTGGGGCCCTGCCCGTGTAGGCGTTGGCTCTCTGGGGATAATGCTGGTCGCAGCTGCCGTTATGGCGAGCTCTATCCGTCCGATCATCCTTGGACCCGCACACTTCTTCTTTGGCGGAGGTGCTCTCGGCGTGATGCTGTCGCGACAAGCAGATCTGACTGCTCGGGTACCAAGCGCCTTGAGGGGGCGGGCAATGTCAGTGATGGGGGGGTCGATGCGCCTATCGATTCTCCTCGGTGCAGCGATTGGCGGGATCCTGGTTGATCTCGTAGCCGCAAGAGGCACCTTCTTGGCGGCAGGACTTGGCGCCGGTATTGGACTCGGTGCCGTTGTCCCGACGGCCCGTCGACCAGAGAGTGAGGTAGCGCCCGTGGGTGTCGGAGGCCCGACCGTGAGAGCCGTTGCCCGGCTCAATCGCCGACCTCTGGTGGGTGCCGGAATCTTTGGCCTACTGGCTATGGCCACACGCGAGGGCCGTATGGTCCTACTTCCACTTGTTGGCGTGGCGCTAGAACTTTCTGCCTCCTCGATTGGCCTGTTGGTGGCGACCGGTTATACCGCCGACTTGCTGCTCTTCCCTGTGTCTGGGATGGTGATGGACCGGTTTGGTCGACTGGCCGCAATGGTTCCCGCATATGGACTGCTAGCAGTTGGTTTACTGCTGCTGCTCTTGGCTAAGTCGACGTCCGGTGTGCTGACAGCAGGTCTGGTGATGGGGGTCGGTAACGGGTTGAGCTCAGGGTCGCTGTTTACCCTTGGCAGCGACCTCGCTCCTAAGGAGGGTGCCGCAGCGTATTTCGCCGCCGTCTCGCTGGTGACTGACGGAGGTCGGGTTCTTGGGCCGGTCCTCGTGGGTGCGGTTGCCGGGACATGGGGTCTCGACGCCGCTGCTGCGACTTTGGCTGGAGTGATGGCGTTGGGTCTGCTCTGGCTTGTTGTCGTAGTAGGTGAAACTGGCCCATGACGGCGGTCGCTAATCCCGTCGTTTTTCCCAACGAGAGGAGCAGACCATGTATTTCGTAGTTCATGCGCTGGACAGATCGGACGCCACAGATCTGCGAGCGCGGATTCGCCCAGAGCATCTTGAGTATTTGGCCGGATTCGAGGTCGTTATCGCTGGACCGCTCCTCGCCGACGACGGGAAGATGTGTGGATCACTAATAGTGCTGGACGTCAAAGACCGGACGGAGGCCGAGGCATTTGCCGATGGAGACCCATATGCCCAGTCGGGACTCTTTGCTCAGGTCTCAATCATGGCGATGAAGCCTGTCGTGGGCGTCTAATCGAGCAGCGCTATGGAACACCTGTTGGCACCTTTACAGGCCGGAAACATGACATTGAGTAATCGAGTGATCATGGCCCCGATGACACGATCGCGGGCTGAGGTCACCGGGAACGCCACCCGCCTGATGAAAGAGCATTACGCCGCACGGGCATCGGCAGGCCTAATAATCACTGAGGGGATCGCTCCAAGTGAGACCGGCAAGGGCTATTGCCGTACCCCGGTACTCGACGGGCCATCGCGTCTTGCTGGCTGGCGTGCAGTCACCGACGCCGTTCATGCCGGCGGCGGCCGAATCGTCGCCCAAGCCATGCACTGCGGTCGAATCTCACACGCTGCAAACAAAGCTCCGGGAGCGGAGACTGTGGCTCCCTCTGCTATCCAAGCTGACGGGTTGATGTACACGGACGTGGAGGGAATGCGACCATTCGACGAACCACGTTCCCTCTCGACGGACGAAGTGGTTGAGGTGGTCGGGGAGTACCGTCGCTTCGCGTTGTTGGCCGCAGAGGCTGGCTTCGATGCCGTCGAGGTACACGCAACGAGTGGCTACCTTCCCGCCCAGTTCCTTAGCTCGGGCACGAATCGGCGTATCGATCGGTACGGCGGTTCAGTAGAAAGGCGGATCGCCTTCCCCATTGAAATCCTCGAGGCCATGATCGACGAAATAGGTGCAGATATGGTCGGTCTGCGCATATGTCCGGGTAATACGTTCAACGACCTCATAGACGCTCACCCTGGTGACGTCGAGGAGACTTTTCGGGCGCTGTTATCGACAATTCGCCCTATGGGACTGGCCTACCTTCACGTGATTCGTCGACATGAGGGGCCACTCGACAATCTGGAACTGGCGAGGGAGTTGCATGACGGTGTTCTCATTGCCAATGATTCCTACGACGCGGTCGAAGCCGACGCGGAGATCGAGGCTGGTCGCTGCGATGCCGTGTCGTTTGGCCGACACTTCCTAGCTACACCGGATCTCGTAGCCAGGATCGCGTCGGGCCAGGAGCCGAATCGATTCGACCCCCGGACTCTTTACACACCGGGTCCAGACGGTTACACAGAACTGGAGAATCCAGCCGGGAGGCATCCGACGTAATTACCTTGCTGGCAAGGTATTTTGTCCTTACAATTTGTGGTGTGGAGACAGCGACACTTGGTTTACTCCTGACCCGTCTTGGTCGGCTGAACGAACAGTTCCTTACGGAAGTGCATCGCCGGCACAACACCACCTCGGCAGAGGCTGCCGTTCTGCTTCTCCTGGCCAACACGCCCGAGAAGGCCACAAACCCGTCGGTCATCGCCGAACGGATCGTCCAAACCACGGGAGGCCTCACCGCTACCCTCAAGCGCCTAGCAGAACGTGGCTGGGTAGAGCGATTACCCGATCCAGAAGACGGAAGGGGTCTCCTTGTTTCCCTGACGGGAGCAGGCCGCTTGACCCACGACGCTGTCTTTGCTGATCTCGTCCGGTGCTATCAGGAAGTCTTTGTTGAAGTGGACACCGGAGTGGCCTTGACCGCCGTACGTGAGCTCCTGTGCGGTTTTGAACGCGTCATTGGTGTTCCATCGAGCGCTGAGTGGACGCACGAACAGGAATTGCTTTCCGGGGTCGCGCGATGACGAAGACGCAAAGCGAGGCCATGCTGAAGTTACGACCAGTTTCGGGTCGTATCGGAGTGGAGGTGATCGAACCGGACCTCGACCGCTTGCTTCACGATCCAGTTGTCCGAAACGAACTGCGCCGGACCATGCTGGACCACCACGTAGTTGTCCTCCGGGAGCTGGACCCATGTCCTGAGCAGCACGTTCGCCTCGCCTCTGCTATCGGCGAACCAATCTCGCCAGAAGACCACCTACCTAGGCGGGACGGCCATCCGCTTGTCTGCCGCTTTGATTCAGGGACGGGCTACAAGGCTGATAGGTGGCACACGGATGGCACCTTCCGTGACGTCATTCCCAGCGCTGCCGTGTTGGTCATGCGCACCTCGCCGGCAACAGGTGGCGACACCACGTGGTCCAACTGCTGTGCCGCCTATGAGGCGCTATCTAGTGGCATGAAAGCACTTTTGGACGGACGCAGGGCAATCCACGATCAGGGGCCGGACGCCAAAGCAGTTCACCCGGTGGTGGTGTCCCATCCCGACACGGGACTTCCGATTCTGTTCGTAAATGACGTCTTTACCCGTGGGATCATGAATCTCCCGCCTGATGAGAGCAGCACGATCCTTCCGTTCCTAGTTCGCCACGTGTCCCGACCGGAATTCACCTATCGGCACCGCTGGACAGTAGGAGACGTGGTCATCTGGGATAACAGAAGCACACAGCACTACGCCCTATTCGACTTTGAGGGCCAGCGCGTCGTAGAACGAGTCCACTTGGCCGGTGGGCCGCTGGAGGAGCACCAGCATGGAGGGAACGCTTTCTCTGGCGAGCCGGACACCGAGGGGCCGTGGAGTGGTCGTTGACTCCAGTGGAGGACGCCCGGTGAATAATGGGTGGCGTAACCCGTTTCTCGCCGACAGCGAGTATCCGATAGCCCACGGTCGATGCGATCAGCGGGACAGCACAAGTAGTGACGGCCCGATTCCAAATGGAATCGAGGTAGTGTCCGATAGCGAGCGGCAGCACGCCTGGTTGGGTCCGGGTCACTTCGGCGGGCTGATTTCCGGCACATATCCGGACGGTGGGCGGACCATCTGGAGCAACGGTCGGGAATGCATCGCCAAGTTGAACTACGACACCCTGGAAGTTCTCACGACACTCGACCTATCCGACGAGCGCCCCGAAGAGGAAGGCAGCTGTCGGGCAGACTGGGAGACGGCGTTAGCGGGCCTTGACGAGGGCATCTACGGTGATGAGACCACACCGGTTCTGCATGCTGCCGAGCTTGCCAGCCGATTCTTGACCGGCCTCGATGGCGTCTATGCCCTGCTGGACTGCGAGCACACTCTGTTTCTCGGCAGAAAACAGGCCGTCGTGGCCTATACGGAGGTCGATCCGACGGACCGTTGGTCGCCACTTCGTGAAAAGGCCCGCTGGCAGAAACCGGGGGAAGTGGAGGGTTCATTTGTGGGCATCAACATGACCCCTGATGGCCGCCTCGTGTTGTCCACCGACCATGGATGGCTAATCAGCTTGGCCCGTGACTTCTCGGAACATGTCGCGACATTCCTCCCGGGATCGGAGGTTGCTGCCGAACATTGTGCTCGAATGGAGGCCGAGCGAGGCAACACTGGGTACGGTTGGGTACGAACCAGCCTGTGCTGTGACGATCAGGGTGGCGTGTACGCAAGCTCCAACGACCGCACCCACCGAGTGGTTTGGACAGGTGACCAGTTCTCGTTCAACGAAGCAGACGGGGCTTGGAGTGCCGCCTACCGAAATGGGTCAGGACGGGGATCTGGAACCACTCCCTCGTTGATGGGAGATGACCCGGAGGCTGACCGGTTTGTGGTGATTGGGGACGGCGACGAGGTGGTGAACATTACGCTGTTCTGGCGGGACGCCATCCCGGAGAATTGGGAGTGCCTACCCGGGGCACCGTCGCGTCGTATCGCCGGTCTCGGTCCAGCGCACATGGGCGATCCGGATCGAACCGCCATCCAGACGGAACAGTCGATCACTGTGGCGGGCTGGGGGGCGATGACTGTTGACAACGAACCGCGGTCACTACCTGAGTGGCTTCCGCAGCGCGGGGCGCGACTCTTGTGCTTCTTCCTTGGGCACCATGAACGGTTTCGTCCATCTGGTATGCACAAGTATGAATGGGACCCCGACGGCCAGACCCTCCGCGAATCCTGGGTATCGGAAGTGGCATCACCAAATTCGGTACCGTCAGTGAGCGTTGGCTCCGACACCGTATATACCTGCGGCACCAGGGGCGGCAAGTGGACTATCGAAGCGGTCAACTGGACAACAGGGGAGAGCAGGGGCTACTGGATACTGGGCAACAGCCAGTTCAATTCCCTTGGTGCTGCCGTCCACCTCGATGAGGATGGTCAAATTATCTTCGGAAACGCATTCGGCAAGACTCGGATCCTGCGAAAACCCTGAATGAAAGGGTTCTTTGGGCAGTCGATGTGCGTTGTTCGCCTTAAGCGGCTACAACGGACCCCGTGACGAACTCCCGGGAGCAGCGCGAGCAGTCACTTGACGCCCTCGATGGCGGGAGGTTTGACGCTCTAGTGGTCGGGGGTGGAATCAATGGAGCCGTTTCAGCCCTTGCCCTATCGGCTCATGGATACAGGGTTGCTCTCGTAGAGCGGGACGACTTCGCTTCGGGAACCAGTCAGGAGTCTTCCTGCATGGTCTGGGGAGGCTTCAAATACCTTGAGAGTCGTGACTTGAAACTGGTGGCCGGACTTTGTGACTCCCGCAACCGACTGGCAAAGGCATTTCCTACTCGGCTCGCCGAGGCCCGGTTTCTCGCGGCTCTCGAACACGGAGCGCCCTTCCCACCCTGGTTCGCTTCCCTGGGTGCCGTCGCCTATTGGGGCCTCGGACGACTGACAACTCAGCCTCCTCGGCACCGTTCATCGGCGACTATCCGACGTCTAGAGCCCGTAGTCGACACGTCGGTTGTTCGCGGTGGGATCGAGTACTCCGACTATCTACTCGTAGATAATGACGCTCGCTTCGTGTCTGAGATGGCCTTTGCCTCGACGCGTCATGGTGCCACCATTGCGAACCGGGTGGAGATGGTCGGCGCCGACCACGGGATTAACGGATGGCGAGTTGGACTCCTGGACCGTGTCTCGGGGCGTGCCCTGGAGGTCGCAGCACCATTGGTGGTAAATGCCGCGGGGCCGAACATTCCGGTGGTCGGAGATCTGCTGCGCGCAACCACAGAACACCGATTGGTTTACTCAAAGGGTGTCCATCTGGTTGTACCCCGCATTACAGACTCGGGACGGATCTTGGCGTTCTTCGATGATGACGAGCGCCTGTTCTACGTCCTGCCCATGGGAAATAGATCTGTAGTGGGAACCACTGACACTCAGGTAAAGGAACCGGCGGTGGTCGTTACCGACGAGGATCGAGCGTTTCTCCTAGAGCAGATCAATGCCCGACTGAACCGGGCCACTCCTCTGACGCTGGACGACGTGATCGCCGAGCGATGTGGAGTTCGGTCTCTCGCAGTGGAGAACCAAGCCTCAGCGGAGGGGCGAGATTGGACCGAACTGTCGCGGGAGCACATCGTCGAGGTCGATACCACACTAGGTGTGGCATCGGTGCTCGGCGGCAAGCTGTCCGACTGCCTCAATGTAGGCGAGGAGGTCGTCCAGGCTGTAGGGACATGTGGCCTACCCGCCAGTCGCAAACCGAGCCGGTGGTTTGGAGAGCCAGGGCCAACGGCACGACGACGGTTCGATACCCGGGCCAGCGATCTCGCCATAGACCCCGTTGTCGCTGCCGACCTTTGGCGACGCCAAGGGATGCGGGCGTTTAAAGCACTCGACTTGGTCGAAGAGGACAACGCAATGGGCGAACCCATGGGTGGGCTGGTTCCGATGACCGAGGCCGAGGTGCGGGTCATGGCCGATCACGAGTGGATCGTCGAACCAAGCGACTTCCTCCGACGCCGCACGATGCTTGCTCAGGTCGAGAGAGCCGCCGACCTAGCGTCGGATCATGCGGTAGCTCGGGCCCTAGAGCTCCTCCACTTGCATTGAAGTTCGGAATCACATCTCTTCCGAAGTCTCGTTACTGGCGGAGTCCAATGGCATGTGCCGTCTAATCTGAAGATCTTTCAGGGTTAGATACACAGGCGGCTAAGCGTGCTACAACTTTTCCAACGACGCAGGTGGGTGGATCCGGGGAGGTTGGAGGCAGGCATCGAATCCTTCACAAATCAACTGGCTTGGATTAATTCGCACACTGGCTTGACTATGGCTGGCTGGAAGCGCACGGACTCGCAGGGCGCACCCGGAGCGATACTGGCCACCACGAGTTATACCGACCACAGTTGGTTTCTTGCCGAAGTCGCTCGCCTTCAAACCCTGGAGGATTACGCGCCGGTCAATGAGACGACGGCAGCCATGACTGTGGGTGAGGATGCCTTTGAGCGTTGGGACGCCCCGCCGGGCTTGCCTGCTGGCTGGTCCCTGCCAACAGAATCCTTTCTTCAGGTTGTTGGTGCACCTTCATCCGCTGGGATCCATCTGACTTGGACCAACGCCGAGGGTGCCGATGACTTAGGTACTTGGTTTCCGTCAGAAAGCGCACCACGGTGTAGCGGCGGCCTGCGGACAGAAGAGTGGTCTCGAGTTCATTGAAGGCGACTTAGCTGGCCTCTTCGGCGCTCCCGGTCTTCAAGCTCGGATGTCGCTCATCGACCTCGCAGTTGTGTTGGTCGAGATGGTGGTTCCATTCAGCTAACGGGTGTCGTACCCACCTGCCAACAGAGTGCGCGATCTCGCCTGAACGGGCAAAGATGGGCTGGAAAGGTGACTGGCGGTGGACTGGGACGGCCTGGCGGACGCGGATGCGATATGAGAGATAAAGGGCTAGCAACCCCAACGAAACGGCTAACGACCAGAAATAGGCTTCCGGGCCGAACGACTCGACAGCGATCCCGATACTTATGGGTGCGGCCATAGCACCGAAGCTCGACGCCAGAACTAGAGCGGAAGCGGCTCCTATCCGCTTCTGTGGCGGAACCCAGTCGTTTGCCAAGGCCACGAACTGTCCGTAAAGAGGGAAAACGAACGCTCCAAACGCCATGTTGATACCTATGAGTACGACGCTGGTAACCGGGGTTATGGCGCCCGCCACCGCTAGGCCACAGGCGACAGTCGTCACGGAAAGAATGACTGCCCGGCGTGGGTACCTATCCGACAGCGACCCCAGAGGTATCTGCAACAAAACTGCACCTACCACTGCGGCCGAGGTAAATACCGTTATCCGGGCTGAGCTCATTCCTGACTGCGTGCCGAAAACGGCTGCCATGGATGTGGCTGCTGATTGGACGTAGGAACACAGGATGATTCCCACTACAGCCGTTGGGATGGTGCGATATAACTCGCGCAGCGGCATCTTGTCGTCGCTGGGCATCGGCGGAGACGTTGACGCTGACAGAGTCACGGGCACTACCGCCAGAGAGATCAGGACCGACGACAGCACGAAGAGCTCGAAGGCGTCGGGCGACCCAAGGTTGAGGAGAGCTTGTCCGCCTGCCGTGCCGCCCATCATGATCATCATGTAGACGCCCAGGATGCTGCCCCGGGTCTCGTTGGTGGCCCGGTCGTTGAGCCAACTCTCGAGGACGACGAACACGCCGGCATTGCAAAGCCCGCTAACGAGGTAGACGAAAGACCAACTGGGGGTTGTGACCAGTACGGCGTTGATCAAAACAGCGGCTGATGAGGAGGACGCCAAGGCGGCAAACACCCTGATGTGGCCAACCGAGCCCAGCATGACCGGGATCAGCTTTGCTCCTAGGAGGTAGCCGGCGAAGTGGGCGGCCATGATTACGCCCATGGCGCTGGCTCCGAAGCCCTCGTGGTCGCCGCGGACAGCTAGCAGCACGCGTTGCAGTCCGTTGCCGACCTGAAGGAACGAGAAGGCGAGAAATAGCGCCCATACGCCGAAGATTGACGTGATCGTTGACGTCCGGCCGGTGGACGAGCTGCTCACCGAAGAGTCCTCACACCCTTCCCGACATGGTCGGGGGCCGTGATGTTGGCGTGGGCACTAGCGGCCGCCAACGCAGCCGTTGCTACCGGCTCGACCATCGGTGAGACCTCAGGTCCGTCTGGCCGTTGGGAGACATGCAGCATCATGCACTCCTGAGTGGCCACTGGGCTCTGCTGTTCTCCAGCAAAGAGTTCGTGGTAGACGTGCAGGCGTTTGTTGTCCGCACCCAGAACCAATGAGGACGTGTGGATAGGGCTTCCCTGCTTGACTTCGCGAAGGTACCGAATGCGGGTTTCGACGGTGTAGAAGCTGCCATGGTTGGTCAGATAGTCGGGCCCAAAGCCCAGCTCAATCAGAACTGCGTCGGTGGCGTCCCCGAAAGCCACTCCGTAGAAACCCTCGGTGAGGTGGCCGTTGTAGTCGATCCACTCGGCCGGGACAACTTTGCTCCACACTCGTAGAGGTTCTGCAGATTGCATAATCGGACCTCCGGGGCTAATGAGTCGGTTCCGCCTACTCAGGTGCGCGCAATCTACGCCCAAGAGAGCCAAATCGGCAGTCACAGCTCTGGTCAGGCGACACAGCCCGCTCGGAGAATCAACCCAGCGGGCCCGGAGGAAGGGTTTCCGTCTTGAGTGTGGATAAGGAACCGATGTCGGGAGAAGGCATTGGGCCGAAGACTTCCTCCGCCGTTGCTAGGACGGATATGAGATTGACGTCGTCGCCCCTCGGTGCGGAGAACTGGACGCCGACGGGTAGACCAACTTTTGTGAAACCAGCGGGTAGTGAGGCAGCGGGTGCACCAGTGACCGTGATTCGCGAACAGGACCTCATCCAGTGCGTGTAGTGATCTAGAAGCGTTCCATTGATCTCGTCAACCCATTCCAGGCCAACAGGAAATGGTTGCACTTGACTGGTGGCGGACAGGAAGGCGCTGAAACCACCCTCTGTGAAGAATTGTTCCCACTTGGCGCGTATTCGCGTTTGAGTGGCCAGAGCCCGATCGATCCGTTCGGCGGTGAGGGAGAGGCCGAGTTCGATCTCATATCTGACAGTGGACTTAACGCGCATGTCGTTTAGAAGGGGTGCAAGACGGAACGTCTGCAAGAGACCACGAAGGTCTTCGAAACAACTGTCGGCACCGCCGAGATCGGGGCAAGCCTCGGTGACCTCCCAGCCAGCTTCGGACAGCAGACATGCAGCCTTTGTCGTGGCCGCTTCCACTTCCGGATCGAGCGGTAGGTCGCCTAGATCAGCAGAGAAGGCGATGCGAGGTGGTTGTCGACGGGATTCAGATGGAACCTCAAGCCCGGTCATGGCTCCGAGCATCAGTGCCACGTCAGCGACCGTTCTACCCATTGGCCCCGTCGTCGAATGGTCGGTCCGCGGATCGACAAATTCTTCGTGTGGGATCGAGCCCGTCGTCGGCCTGAATCCGACGACGCCGTTGAAAGATGCAGGATTACGGAGTGAGCCCCCAAGGTCAGAGCCGTCGGCGACCGAAAGGGAGCCGCAGGCTAGGGCGGCGGCGGCTCCGCCGCTTGATCCTCCCGCGCTCCGGGCTGGATTCCAGGGATTGCGAGTTAGGCCCAAGACGGGATTGAACGTATGGGAACCCTTCCCGAACTCTGGGGTATTCGTCTTGCCAATTGGGACCACACCGCAACGGCGCAAATGTGCAACAAGGGGGTGGTCAGTGGTGGGGATCCGATCAGCGTGGACGGGTGAACCGGCTGTGGTGAGTACACCTTCGGTCTCAAGGAGATCCTTGAAAGCCGTAACTAGTCCGCGGAGTGGCTTGCCTTCGAGCAGTTCTGGGTCGTCGTCGAGACGCCGAGCCAAGTCTTCGGCTGTGTTCCAGTGGACAGTGGGGATGGCGTTGACAACCGGTTCTGTCAGCTCTGCTCGTCGCCGACAGTCGGCAAGCAACTCGCGACAGGAAACCTTCCGGGCCTCCAAGAGAGCCTTCTGCTCGACAGCGGTCAACGCGGCCAGATCCATTTCTAAGCCACCACAGATGCCGCGTCTAGGGGTCTCGTCTGTCAGTCTCTGGTCGCCGCCGAGGACGGGCGTCTACCAAGGCGGTGTCTAGTGCCCGTGGAGTTCCCAGCCGGCAGGTACATGCAGGCCGAACTCGATGCAGGCGTCAGCAACGGCAATGAACAGAAACTTCCCAAAAGACCTCTCGCAGCTGATCAGGAAGGACGTCTCACCGCTCTGGTCATCGCGGACCCAGTCACAACTGACACCACCAAGGCTCCCTGAGAAGACGGCTCCGTTCGGCGTTAGCTCGTCTGAAAGATCAAGGTTGCAGATCTTTTGCAGTGCGGATGCGGCGTTCGAGCCGGAGATACGCAACATCGCTCGGCCGTGGGTGATATCTATGACAGTCACGAATCCTTCGGTGGGTACCGACGCTGCGATGGTGTCCGCCCGCCCGGGATCTCCGTAAATGGTCCACTCGTCGGGGCGAGAGCCGCACACCAGATCACCGGCATCGTTCCGGGTGCTGGATCCGTAGGACACGCTCAGGAGGGCCGCGGCGATCGTTCCGGCTCCGGCTCGGACCTGGATCTTGCTTGTCGCGTATGCGTCTTCCAGCGTTACATTCCCGTCGGAAGCGCTGAGTGGGTCGAGGTCCACTGGGCTCTTCATTGTGATCTCAGACACGCTGGCGTGCTCCTTCGTGATCGACGTGTGCGTGGTGCTCCTGCACCGTGGCCGCAATTCGTTTGCCATCGGCCAAGAGGATCGTGATCGCGCTCCCGGAGGCCGACAACGACGGGTCCACCTGCCCAAGGCAGATTGACCGGCCGAGAGTGGGCGACATGCGGCTGGAGGTGATCCGGCCCATGATCCGATTTGAGTACCCGTCAACGATCTGGGCGGCCTCCTCTGGGACGATCGCGCCGTCCACTGTCTGGATACCTACCAGGATCGGCAGGTCGTCTCGGTCATATGCGTCCTTGAGTTCTGGAAGGCCGAGCGTGTCGGGCTTGTCCAGTTTCACAAGGCCGCCTAGTCCGGCAGTCGGGGCCTTTGACAGACCGTCGGTGTCTTGGCCCACGATGTAGTGGCCCTTCTCGAGTCGAAGAATCCGCTGGGCCTCGACGCCAAATGGTGCACAGCCCAGGTCATCTCCGGTTTGCAGCAGGGTCTCCCACACGTGCAGGGCGTAGCCCGAAGGTGCGTGGATCTCGTAAGACAGTTCACCTGTGAATCCGATCCGCCAGATAATGCAGTTCTGCACCCCGGCGACGGTGCCGGTCCGCACGCTGAAGTATGGAAATGCTTCCGCGCTGAGATCCACACCTTCGACAAGCCGTTCGAGCAGCGTCCGGCTGTTCGGACCAGCCACGTTGATGCTGGTGAGGCCGCCAGTTACGGCTGTGACATGCACGTCCCACTCCGGCTTGTAGGTCTGAAGCCAGTCCTCGAGCATCTCCCAGACGGCACCAGCGCCCGACGAGGTGGTTGTCATAAGCCAGTGGTCTTCGCCGAGGCGACCAGTTACGCCGTCATCGGAGACGACACCGTCTTCGGCCACCATGGTGCCATAGCGAACGCGACCCACTTCGAGTTTCTGCCACTTGTTCACGTAAACCAGCTCTAGGAGCT
>MDTE01066475.1_pt1 | contig 100996 bp, 91 predicted proteins | sample 811231 | NCBI WGS metagenome assembly MDTE01 (sample SAMN05326651, study PRJNA326480) | marine metagenome | isolation source: seawater | place: Indian Ocean: Red Sea | collected 2010 | reverse complement strand
TTCCTTTAATTTTCCAAATAGAATTCAAGTGAATTCGGGGCGGTATAATGGCCGAGCCGGGCGAAGCAAAAAAGAATAATCGTAAGCAGACATTAATAGAGGCAAGCATTTGGTTGGTATTCGCCATGCTTGCCTATGCCTTTGCGGCCGGTTTTGACAAACCGCTTCCTACGTTTGCACTTGGGGCCGCGCATTGGCCGCATATTATTATTTCGGTCATTTTGATTGCTACAGGCGTGTTGATCGTGTCGCAATTCTTGCGGGGTGCGCCAAAATCGGCCGACAGTGTGACGGATCAAATATTTGATGAGACCGAAGACGATGTCGGCTCGTTGTCTTTACAAACGATTGTCATGTTTATCTTGCCGTTATTTTGGGTGTTCGGCATGCATAAGCTAGGTTTTTTGGTGGCCACGCCTTTTTTCTTGCTGGCGTGTTCTTGGATAATGGGCGTACGGAGCTGGAAAGTGTTATTGGCCTTTACGTTCGGTTTCTTCGCGGTCATTGTGTTTGTTTTTTATAAGTTGATATTCACGCCTCTGCCGATGGGGGCTGGTTGGTTCCATTCGCTGAACGGCGAAATGATCGGTCTTATCCAGTAAAGCGGCCAAAGGGCGGGAAAATGCAGGAATTTCTACACGGTACTGAACTTCTTTTTACCAACCCAATTGGCATTACTATATTTATCGGCGGGTTGATCGGCGGCCTCGTCTTTGGCGCAATACCAGGATTAAACGTTCTTACCCTTGCCGCTGTTTTGTTGCCCTTCACCGCTTGGTTCCCAGCTGAACATGCCATCATGTTGTATGGCGTGATTTACGTGTCGGGCATTTATGGCGGCGCGATTACGGCTATTTTGTTTAATATTCCGGGTTCGGTGGAAAACGCGCCGACTGCCTTCGACGGCTATCCCATGACCCGAAATGGTCAAGCCAGTAAGGCGATTGGCTATGCGGTAACATGTTCAGCAATTGGTGGCACTTTGTCAGCCGTCTTAATGATGGTGGCGACCGAGCCGCTTGCGAACTTTGCAGTTTCAACCTTTGGTCCGGTCGAAATCACCGCGTTGATTTTCTTTGGTCTTACGGTGGTTGCCGGTGTTGGCTCCCGTTCATTGGCAAAAGGCTGGTTGTCGTTAGGGCTGGGCTTGATGATAGGTTGTATTGGCAACGACCCTGTTGGAGCCACGCCACGCTATACGTTTGATATGCTGTATCTAAGTGGCGGTGTAGGGTTTATCCCATTAATCCTGGGTCTCTTCGCGGTCAGTGAAGTTTTTCTCCAGAGCCAACGGATGTCTAAAGGCACATATGAGCGGCCGGAGATCTCGGTCGATTTTCCGAGCCGAGCAGAATTTTGGGCGATGCGATGGGCGGTGGCACGGTCCACTGTGATAGGTTGGTTCAGCGGTATATTGCCAGGTGTGGGTGCCACGCTCGCAGCCTTCCTATCCTATAACGAAGCGGTCCGTTGGTCTAAGACGCCGGAGAAATTCGGCTCTGGCGAACCAGAAGGCGTCGTCGCGCCGGAGACGGCGAATAATGCGGCGACTGGGGCTGCGATGATTCCTTTGTTGGCGCTTGGCCTACCCGGTGGGGCGCTGACGGCCATGATGATTGGGGTTTTTAATGTCCATGACATGGACGTAGGTCCACTGATAATGGTGGAGGCGCCAGATCTTGTATGGATCCTATTCGCTTCGATGTTCTGGGCCAGTCTCGCAATTTTCTTTCTTGGCATGGTAGAATCTAAAACTATTGTTCATTTGCTGCGTGTGCCTTTCACGTTGCTTGCGCCGGGTATTATGGTCTTCTCTACGATCGGCGCTTATGCATTGCGTGGTAATATTTTCGATGTGTTGACGATGTTTTTGGCAGGCATAGCGGGATATTTTCTGCGTAAAAGCGATTATTCTGTGGCGGCTATCGTCATGGGTGTCATTCTTGGGAAAATCGGCGAGAATAGTCTCGCCCAAGCTTTGACGATCCTCGACTTTAATTATCTTGGATTCTTTGGTGAGCCTGTTGCTGCTGTGTTAGTGGCCGCAGGCTTGTTGACGGTTGCCTGGAGCCTTTATCGTCGGGCGCGTCAATATTTCGGGTAGGGCTGAAAGTGAACTCTAAAAAGCTTTAACCTGTAATAATCACTTCATCGCCTACAACGTTAAAGTTATGGGGAAAATCCTCGGATACCCATTCCATAAATTGTATCGCTTCATCAAAACGGGGATCGCCGTTTTTGAGAATTTCTGGCCGTAGCTTCTGATCGATCAATGTCGGCAGGAATGAAACCTTTTCGACACCTTTATTCGAAAAAATGGCCTTGGTTATCAGGGTGCGTTTGCCATCCGAACCATAAGGTAATCTGGGGTAATCTGGATCGAGGGTTACGCGATAATTCTTCTCGAATTTCGCCGCTGCTTCCGGGGTTTTTTCGGAACTCGACATGATGAAATTGCTGATACTGAAAAAACAAACTTTGTTATCATAAACGGTGATGGCCTTTGGAGTGTGGGCGTGGTGCCCGAGGATCATATCAGCGCCGGCGGCAAAGGCGGCCTTTGCGACGGTAGGCTGGTAATCTGCAATTTCTTTCGGAATGAAATGTAGGCCCCAATGAATTGAAACGACAACTGTATCCGTTTCTTTCTGTAAGGCCTTGATGTCGGCTTCCATGGCGGCAACATCCTCCTCGAAGGGTACGGTCACCACTTTGGGGTGCACACCTGGCTGATAATCGAATTTTTCGTAATAGGTGTGCACGCGTATGGGGGCGACACCGGTTGTTTTGTCGGTGGCGGTATAGCCGTCACGCAGCACTGAGCAATAGGCAAGAAATCCTACTTTCACGCCGTTTTTCTTTATAATCACAGGTTTGCGCGCTTCCTCTATGTTGGCACCAGCGCCGACAGTTTTAATGCCTTTTCTATTGAGTAACTCGATTGTGTCCAGCAGGGCGTCTTCGCCCCAATCCATAGAATGGTTAGAGGCAACGGATACAACATCGAAACCGCAATTCTCAAAGATCGACGCTAGGCTCGGGTCGCAACGGCTGTGATGCCCGCCAGAATGAATTTGCAGTGCACCGCGTTTGGAGTATGTCCGTTCGCACTGGCCGAACCGGATATCGGCAGTGGCCAAAGTATCTTTCGCGAGTACCGCATATTGGTCTATTGGTTCGTGGACAGGCCCAACATCGCCAACGGCTAGCAGGGTAAGCTTGTTCATTATATCCTCCCTTTGGACTGATGGGTTTAGTTTAGCGGTTTCACACCATTCGTCCAGCGCATGGCGGGAATGCTTTGAGGAGTCTTGCAAGTTGGATAGGCCGAGCCCACTTTAGGGGCTCAGGGAGGCGACTGATGACAGCACAAACAGCAATCAACGATCAGGAGTTGGAAGCGCTAATCAATTTTCTTGTTCGGTCCGAGGACAAACCCCGCGTCGATATTCCGGAACAAGGCCAAGGACTTACGGAACGGAGTGGCCAGTTCGAAAAACGTATAACGCCAATAAAAGACGCTCGCGCGGACGCAGCTAAATTTTCCTTGGATCAAAATGGGTTTTCATTTCATCAGCATAAAACTGATGTGGTTGATTTTCTTGATGAGGTGCAGGTGGAAAGCCTCTACTACCCAGAAGTTAAGATATTGGTAAAAGAGGTGACCGGCGCTGAGAAAGTCCATATATTTGATCACACCATCCGCATTGAAGATGACAAAAAGCGCGATATAGCTTCTGTCAGGGCGCCGGTGGAGGTTGCTCATAATGACTACACTGACAAATCCGGTCCGCAGCGGATCCGTGATCTTTTTGACGCAAAAGAAGCGAAGGATTGGCTTAGTCGCCGTTATGCGGTGGTGAATGTTTGGCGCTCTATTGGCGGGCCGGCTATCACCACGCCGCTGGCGGTATCCGACGCGTCGACGATGCAATCAGACGACTTTATTCCGACCGATCTCATTTATACGGACCGCGTCGGTGAAATTGCTCAGATTGGCTTCAGCGTTGGCCAGCGTTGGTATTATTTTTCCGAGATGACGCGCGACGAGGCGCTACTCATAAAGTGCTACGATTCTGTTGAGGATGGGCGAGCCCGTTTTACGGCGCACACGGCGTTCACTAATCCAAGGGCACCGGTCGGAGCCCCGCCGCGAGAGAGTATCGAAGTCCGGACATTGATTGCGTTTTGACTATGTTACAAGTCTAATAATTGATGTTGCATCATCGAGAATTTCCAAAGTTGCGCAGAGGCTTACTACTTCCTCAATGTCACTATCCGCAATGGGAGTGGCTGAAAATGACGCTGCATCTCGGAATTTATCCCTGAGCCTTTCTTGGCTAACAGGATTATTTACATCCCCCGGCAAGCTCGTTACCTGATGTTTGTATTCGTTGCCGTTCGTGCGGATGGTCACTATAGGCATGGGTGATTTGGCGGAGGCTTCTGGGTCTTCTACATAACGGAATTTGTCACCCATGTCGTGATTGACCGGGTTCTGCAAAGCATCGTCCAAATAGTCGCCCAGTCTTACATCCCCTTTCAACATGGCGATGCTACATGTGTAAGGGATGGAGTATTTAGCGTCGATGCTGATTTTCGGACGGGCCTTCTCGTACGCCGGTTCTGAAAGGAGGCGTGTTGCCCCCTGCCCGCCTCGCACTTCTATTTCCTCCACCGTGGCGGGGTCGATATTATGCGTTTCGCGCATATAAATGATCGCCGCATTGACCGGGCGCGTGTACCCGCAGGCCGGCCAAACCTTCGTGCCCAATTGTTTCAGTACGGGAAAAACCGTTCCCAGCTCTCCTGTCAATTCGTGCCAGTCTGGCTCAGTTGTGCGGTGGCTTACATAGTTATGATAAATGCCGTAGCGGCCTTCGAAGACCTCCTTATCACCGATGATGCCGCGGGCGGCGAGTTCGGCTGCCTGTACTGCGCCTTGTCCGCTATAACCTGCTTGCATCGCGCGCATATGAGAAGAGGCGGGTGTTGCCATTTGGCGGCTGCCGGCGAGCTGGTTGTAGGCTATTCCGATGGCGTTTTCCATCTGGTCCGCATCCGCCCCTAACAGATGGCTCGCGGTAACAGCACCAGCTATATAACCAAACAATTGTGTAGCGAACCAGCCCTCGGTCATGGTCCAGTCATTGACGGTGATGGCGCGATTACCGCGAATATAGACATCGACACCGGCGGCTATAGCGGTGATTAAATCCTTACCTGACACGCCACCGATTTTTTCGGCAATACAAAAGGCGACAGGCACGGTAACGATGCTTGGGTGGCCACCCCCGATATCGTCAAAGTCCAACATATGCCCCATGGACCCGTTGACGAACGCAGCCTGCATGGCGCTCACCTTATCGCCAAACCCCCAAATGGAACTCTCGGCCTTGCCGCCTTGATCTTTCACGTAGTCGCGCAGGACGAGGCTTTCCTCGATCAGACCGCTGGCACCGATGGTGACGCCGAGCGTATCCAATACGCATCGCTTCGTGATATCGATGACTGCCTGCGGCAAGCCCTCATATTTTAGAGCAACGGCATGTTCAGCGAGTTTGCGCGTTGCACCTGCTTTGAATTCCAAGACGTCATCTTGACTGTAGGCTGTCTGAGCCATGGTTGCTCTCCCGATTGCTGGTGCTTCTAGCTATTAAACCATAATTAAGCCGGATTGAGAGCCCTATCCTGGATAGTGGTGCGATGCATGTAGCGCCTACCTTTGGCTGTATCGTAGGACGTTCCCATATGGCTAACCGAACGGTTATCCCACAGGATGGCATCTCCTTTGCGCCATTGGTGGCGATATACGAAGCGGTCTTGGGTGGCAAAAACTGTGAGTGTGTCGAGCAGGTCGTCGCTCTCTTTTTCATCCAGTCCAATAATATGCTGGCCGGCATTGCCGCGCAGATAAAGGGCTTTTTTGCCCGAATAAGTATGATGCCGGACTAACGGATGAACGACGTCGGGAAAGCTGGATTTTTCCTCTTCAGTTAATTGCTTGCGTACGTCTTTGCCGGGTGGGTGCAGTTTCACATAGGATTGGATACGGCTATGGAGCACTTGAAGATCTTCGATTTTTTCTTTCATCTCAATGTTCAGAGCATCATAAGACGCGATCATAGAAGCAAACAAAGTATCGCCGCCTTCATCGGGAATGTCGACGCCATAGAGAAGGGTTCCTGCTGGCGGTGTCGCGGTATATTGGCCGTCGGAATGCCACATGCGTGCTGGTGTGGCGCCGATGGGCGTACCGTTCTTATCAACATTTGATGAGACGATAAAAATTTCTGGATATTCCGGAATGGCATAATCTGCTTGGGTGTGGCTTGAGAGTTTGCCGAGCCGAGCTGAAAATTTAACTTGCTTTTCTGGTGACAGCTCCAGGTTACGGAAAAGTAGAATTTCGTGTTCTGCCCATGCTTCTTCTAGTGCCTTGATCGTGCGGTCGTCCAAATCTTCGGTGATATCGAGTCCGCGCACCTCGGCGCCTAGCACATCGGATAATGGTACGAGATGAAAATTTCCGGCCATATTTAGGTTCCTTTAATGAGCGGGAACAATTAGTGCGTCGGCCACGCTCAGGCCTGTCGAATGGACGATCACCGGATTCAAATCTAATTCTGTTACTGCACCCGCTGTTTCGGCTGCAAATTCGCTGAGCCTAACCATAAGGTCGGCCAATGCGTCTTTGTCTGCTACTTTTTGGCCTCGTACGTCGCCAAGGATCGCCGCCCCTTTGAGCCTGTCTAGGGCGGATTTAGCCTCCCCTTTGGAAAGTGGCGTTGGCAACAGAATAAACTCTTTGATGACTTCGACGAAAATGCCGCCGAGGCCGACTAATAACATGGGGCCGAAATCAGAGTCGTTATTGATGCCAACTATCATTTCAATCCCGTCTTCAGCCATGGGGCGAACGAGTATTCCTTTAATATCTGCCTCCGGGTCATACTCAATAGCGTTGGCCCGGATATTCTCAAATGCTGCTTTAATTTTATTCTCGCCCTCTACCTTTAAGGCAATCCCGCCGGCTTCGGTTTTATGAGGGATATCAGGAGATTGGATCTTAAGGGCGACAGGCGCGCCTATAGCTTTTGCCAAAGTTACGGCTTCATTTGCGTTAGTCGCGAGGCCGCCGTTGCCTAAATCTATTCCATAGGGTGCTAAGATATCTGCTGCTTGGTATTCGCATAGCACTCCGTCATATTTGGCCAGTGCTGAACGAACAGTTTCAGCGCGAGAGGTATCTCGTGTCTTGATTTTTGGAATTTTTAAAAACGCCTCTCTATGGGAACGGTAGTCTGCCATTTCGCATACAGTACGGGCACAATTCGGCATATTGGTAAAAAGTGGAAAGCCAGCATTATTGATAAGCTGTGTCGCTTTATCGCCGGGCAACGTATAACTGCACATCATAATTGGTTTTTTAGTTTCCTCAGCAACCCGAAATAAATGTTCCCGCTCGTCTAAAAATACCTTGGCACTGCGTGCGGAAATCACGCTGATGACTGTATCTATGTTGGTAGAGCCTGCTACCCATTCGGCTAATACGCTGTAGCCAATGGTGCGAATTGACCCGGCGGTACCGTCAACCGGGTTCTGTGAAGTTGCATAATCAGGCAAGTGTGCATCGATTTTGGCACGTGTGGGATCATCAAGAATTGGCACTTCGAGCCCTGCGGTGATGCAACTTTCGGCCATCCAGCCACCAGAGCCGCCAGACCCGGTACAAATGGCAACCCGATTTCCTGTGGGCAACCTATCACGGTACCGGGAGAATCCGGCTGCAATATCGCACATTTCTTCTCGGTCTTTACCTTCGATGATGCCGTAACGTTGGAACATTGCTTTATAAGCGTCATATGACCCGGTCATGGCTCCTGTGTGGGAGGCCGCCGCCCTCCTACCAGCTTCAGATTTTCCTATCTTGGTTAAGATTATGGGTTTTCCTGCACGAAGCGCTTTTTCCGCCACTTTTTGAAAAATATCTGGTGATTTTACGTCCTCTAGGAATAGCAAAAATGAATCTGTACGGCCTTCATCAATCAGGTAATCAACAAATTGAAAAGTCTCTAGCGCGGCTTCATTGCCGGTTGTAATCACATAGCTAAACGGTAATTCCTTAGGTCTTCCTTGGTCATAGAAACCAAAGCCGGAGCCGCCGCTTTGTGCGATGGCAGCAACGAACCCATCTTTTCGGTAGCTTGGGATTAGAGAGAAATCGGTTTCCGCGACTGCCGGGCTGAAAGTCGTGCAAAGCGATGCAGACATATTAGCGAACCCTTCTGAATTTGGTCCACCTATCGCCATATCATACTTCTTGGCAACTTCGCCTATTTTGGCTTGCAATGCCTTGCCTTCGTCACCGCCGCCATCGGCGAAGCCTGCGGTGATGATCTGTGCTGCTTTGACACCGGCTTTGCCGCACCGTTCTAGTTCTTCGGGTACAAACTCTGCCGGGATGATTAAAAGTGCGAGATCAATTGAGGCCGGAATATTCGCCACAGTTTTATAGGCCTTTAAGCCCATGACTTCCTCTGCACTGCGGCTGACCGGATAAATTTTACCCGCATAGGGGTGGCTCATAAGCACTGCCATCGTCCGCCCACGAAGAATAGAGGTGTCGTTAGAAGCGCCGATCACGGCAACTGTCTTCGGGTTTAAGAGTGCGTGAATGTTAGGCATTCTGTTGACTATCGTAGTCCCAGTCCGCGAGCGATAATGCCACGTAATACCTCTGTTGTGCCGCCTTGTATGGTTAGTTTTGGTGCCACTTGGATGCCGTAGTTTAGCAATGTATCGAAAGATGCACGGTTGCTGTCATCGGGCGCGACAAATGTTGCTAGGTCACGGGCCTTCGATGGCAGTTCCTGTTCCCAGATAGTGCCGAGATCCTTCACTAAGGAGCCTTGAATTGTAGGCTCTTGGCCAGCTTGCAACATGCCGTTTACGGAAACGGACATGCGTCGCAGGGTATGAAGCCCCGCTACCAGTCGCCCAAGCCCTTCAGCGCAACGGGCATCTGGTTTTGCGCCAAGTACTTGTGCCAGCTCAAACAGGACATATGAGGTTTCTAAAAATCGTTCTGGGCCGCTGCGCTCATAGGCAAGCTCGCTGGTTGCTTGTTTCCACGCGCCGTCGATTTCGCCTAAAACGTAATCATCAGGAATAAAAGTGTCTTCGAAGACCACTTCATTAAATTCATGCTGGCCGCGCAAGTTCACCACTGGATTAACGCTGATGTTATTGAAGTTTTTCATATCAACCAAAAAGTTGGTCAATCCGTGACGGCGATTTTCTTCGGTAGGAGGGGATGTGCGGAACAGCCCTATCAGGTAGTCTGCCAAATGGGCGTAGCTAGTCCAAATTTTCGTGCCATTAATGAGCCAGCCACCTTCGGTTTTTGTTGCCCGCACCTTAGCCGCGAACAAATCTGAACCATTACTTGGCTCACTCATACCTATACTGAACGCGCATTCACCTGCTGCAATACGGGGAAGAATATCCTTTTTAATATCTTCGTTGGCGAACTTAAGGAGCATAGGCCCGCTTTGTCGGTCGGCCGTGAAATGGCCACGTACTGGCGCATTGGCAACGCGCATTTCTTCAGTCACCACATAGCGTTCTAGGAAAGTACGTTCGTGGCCGCCATATTGTTTTGGCCAACTCATACCAATCCAGCCGCGCGCGCCGACCTTTTTACTGAACTCTCTATTAAATATTCCGCCCATTGCTGTCTCACGATGGTCAAAGGTCCCTGCGGCTTCTTCTGCGTTGAGAAATTCTCTTACTTCCTCTCGCAGCTCTTGACAGATTTTGGGGAGGCGAATTGGGTCAAACTTGATATCAACAGACATGGATGCGTCCTTCTTTTCTAAATATTTCTAACGCGCGGCAAGCGCAGGCCAAAGCTGATCAGCGCCATTTGCGGCAATCATTTCCCCTAGTCTAACTGCCCAAAGGCTCTCGCTGCCGAAATCATCGCGCCAGCCCCAGAGCCTTTGGGTATAGCAATGCAGCATATGTTCAATGGTATACCCTATGGCGCCATGGACTTGATGGCCGATGGCCGCTCCTTTACCAGCTGCCTCACCGACGCGAATTTTTGCACTAGCAATTTCCAAAAAACCGGCCTCGTTGAAGCCCTCACCACTGTTGATTGTATCGGCAGCTGACGCTGCAGCAGAAACGGCAGCGGCTGTTTCGCCTGCTAATTGCGCCAAATTGTGTTGTACTGCTTGGAATTTAGAAATAGTTCGACCAAAGGCTTCGCGTTCTTTGGCATAGTCCACGCCGAGGTTGAGAATATGCTGAAGCGCACCGCCCATTTGAGCACAACGCACTGTTGCACCCATGCGCATCAAGTGATCTTGCGTGAAAACCGTATCGGTGACCTCGATGGGTGCAACGCCATCGAGTTCAATAGTGTCCCGGGGCTCTTCTGCATGGTTATTGTGCTGTTGGATGATGCAGTCATCGCGGTTGACCAGTGCAACGACGTGGCCATTGACCTTCTCGGCAAGCACGGCAATTTGCGCGACCTCGCGCCCGTAAGGCACCGCATGAGCCTTCCCAGTCAATGTGCCGTCATCTTCCAACGTAATTTTATCATCATTGTTAACTGGAGCAACACTCAGCATGCCGTCGGGTACCGAGATGCCCGAGCCCGAGAGTAGCCAGCCCGCCAATAGCGTTTCGCCCAGTGGCACCGGAATTGCGAATTGGCCTGCAACACGCAGTACTTCGAAGCCATCTGCAAATTCGGCGCCGACGCCGTTGAACGCTTCGGGCACCCAAGTTCGGGTAAGTCCGTTCTCTTCGAGTGCCTGCCAAAGCGGAGGCTTCCAGTTATCATCCTTAGCTTTATTTATTGTCTGGGGGTCGCAAAGATCACCCAAAATTTTTGCAGTCGTATCGACGATAATATTATCGGATTCTGACATAACTGTTGCATTCCTCTCAGAAATTTTTTGGCCGAATACTTGCGATTAAGGTTACGACCTGTATTTTGCATGTTACATAGACCAATTTCATACGTGACTCGGAATTCATCTGCAATATACCGTGACCAAAGAGTAAGTGAGCTATCATGAAATTTAGTAACTTTTTATTTCCTCAAGCGGCTGACCCAGCCGATGACGAACGGGTGATTGACGAAACCATGGCCGAAGCGAAACTGTGTGACGAGCTGGGTGTTGATACGGTTTGGCTTGCTGAGCACCATTTTGATGGTAACTGCGCGTATGTGGATCCGGTGAGCTTTGCGGCTGCCATTGCGGCGGCAACGACGAACGTGAAAATCGGCTTTGCCGTAGCTCAAATGTCGCTTCATCATCCCATTCGGATGGCAGAACAAATGTCAATGATAGACAACCTTAGTAAGGGCCGCCTGATCGTCGGCCTCGGGCGTGGAACGGCCTATAATATTTATGATTATCTTGGCTTCGATATAGACCCTGACGAAGCCTATGAGCGGTTGCTTGAAGCCGAGGAGATTATGGTCAAGGCTTGGACGACGGAGGATTACGAACACAAGGGGAAGTATTGGAATCTCTGGTTGCCCGCTTTACGGCCTAAAGTTTTCACTAAGCCACACCCATTTATGATCCGTGCCTGTTCAGGTGAGGAATCTATGATTGGTCAAGCTAAAGAGGGTAAGCCGTTTTTGATGAACGTTCAATCTGTTGACGTAATTCGCGATCGTATGGATGCGTATCGAGCGACTATGCGCAATTCGGGGTTTGATGAGAGGCGTGTGCAGCAATGTGTCGACCAATCTTGGATTTGGAAGAATATTTTTGTCGCTGAGAGCGATGCGGAAGCCGAGAAAATCGGCGTACCGTTGTTTGAAGCACAGCGTGACCATCGTATGTCCATGCGTAAACAAGTGTACGAAGCGCGTGGGCTGACTCTTGACAAAAGTATGGAAACCGGCGCTGCGCCCAAGGCGGCAGCAAGAAATGTTACCCATCATAGTTTACTTTGCGGATCACCTGCGACGGTGGCTGAGCAGGTGGCGGAGATTGATGCGGTTGGGGTCGGTGGGCTCATATTACAATTTCGTCTTGGGCCTGCATCTCATGAGGTCACAGAAAATAGCATACGGTTATTCATGGAGAAGGTAGCGCCTGAATTCGCCATTAAGAAAGCAGCTTAATAAATGGCCAACTCTGTGAAAGATGATTTCGATCCAGTCACATTAGAAATATTCTGGAGCCGATTAATTTCTATAGCGGACGAGTCTGCAGCGGCCCTTCTGCGAACCTCATTTTCCACAATCGTTCGTGAATCGAATGATTTTGGCACGGTATTGATGGATGCAAATGGTGATTCATTGAGTGAAAATACCGGAGGTATTCCCTCTTTTGCGGGAATTCTGCCGACGACGCTAAAGCACTTTCTCGTAAAGTACCCAAAGGAAACATGGAAGCCCGGTGATTGTGTCATTACCAATGACCCATGGTTGGCCACCGGCCATTTGCCGGACATCACTATGTGCATGCCGGTATTTCGAAATGACGAATTGGTTGGCTTTTCAGGCTCTATCGCGCACTCGCCCGATATCGGTGGCTCCCTATGGTCTGCTGACTGTCGAGAGATTTACGAAGAGGGACTTTGTATTCCTCCAGTAAAGTTTTTGCAAGAAGGTCAGCCTAATCAAGATGTTGAGGAAATTATCCTGGGTAATGTACGCTTGCCTGATCAAGTCTTGGGCGATCTTAATGCCCAGGTGACGGCGAACAAGGTTTGCGGACGGCGTTTGCTTGAGTTTTTAGAGGATTCCGATTTGGCTGACCTTTCGCGTCTTTCGACGGCGCTTCAAGGCCGGGCGGAAATGGCTATGCGCCATGCTATCGAAGAGGTGCCCGACGGGGTTTATCATTCATCGTTGGATGCAGATGGTTTTGACGAAGATGAAACCCACCTGGAATGCACCATTACCGTTAAAGGCTCGGACCTCAAGATCGACTATGAAGGGACGTCAAAGCAAATCCATCGTGGTCTCAACACGGTTATGAATTATACTCAGGCGTATTCGGCCTACCCGGTTAAATGCGCACTTGACCCCTATACGCCACGAAATGAGGGGTCTTATAGACCCATTGAAGTGGTGGCGCCGGTAGGTTCAATTCTTAACCCGCGTTATCCGGCTCCTTGCAATGCTCGGCAACTGACGGGACACCTCCTAGCCGGGGTTATCTATGGCGCATTGGCTCAGGCGGTGCCGGAAAAAATTATCGCTGATAGTGGCAGTGCGCCGTCCATGCGGGCTGTTTTCAGTGGGAATGACCCTTTGGGTAACCGATTTACGCAAATTTTATTTGCGAGTGGTGGCATGGGGGCGGCAGCGGTCAAGGATGGGTTATCGACGACAGCATTCCCTACCAACGCTGGGGCCGGCAGTATTGAGGCTTTTGAAAGTGTCGCGCCGCTGATTGTTTGGAAGAAAGAGTTTTGTGAAGACTCCGGTGGTGCCGGAACATTTCGCGGTGGTTTGGGTCAGGAATGCGAAATAGAGGTTCGCGCCGACGAGCCTATACAATTATCCCTGTTATCCGACCGCTGGCGCCATCCTGCTAGTGGGGTGCTTGGCGGGTTACATGGAGCGCACAGTCATATTCATTTTAGCGATGGAACAGTGCCTCATCAGAAATCTAGAACCTCTATCGGCCCGGGAATGCGATTGCATATGGTATATGCGGGCGGCGGTGGGTATGGCAATCCCGTCAAGCGAGATAGAGCAAGTGTGCGCGATGACGTTAAGAATGGCTATGTCTCGGCCAAAGCCGCTAAACGTGATTATGGATTGAGCTGATGGCTGGAAGAGTTCGCATCGGTGTGGATGTGGGTGGTACTTTTACCGATTTCGTGCTGGTTGATGAAACGCGCGATCTTATTTTTACCGGCAAACAGTTGACAACTCCGGATGACCCAAGCGCCGCTATTATGGAAGGCGTTGCGCGGCTGCTCTTGGAATCGAAAGTTGATGTGGGCGATGTTCACAATCTCGTCCATGGTACGACCTTGGTAACGAATACCATTATTGAACGGACCGGCGCAAAGATTGGGTTGGTGACAACGGAAGGCCATCGAGATGCTCTCGAGATGGGCAAGGAAATTCGCTATGACCTTTATGATCTGTTTTTGGAGGCGCCGCCGACCTTGGTGCCGCGCCATTTGCGACGCACCGTGGCCGAACGGTTATCTCCGGATGGTGAGGTATTGCTTCCGTTTGATGAGGTAGCTTTTAGGGGTGCAGTACGCGGCCTTGTTGAAGAAGAGAAAGTCGAGGCTGTGGCAGTTTCTTTCATGCATTCATACCGTAATCCAGCCCATGAAAAACGCGCACAAGAAATTCTTGCTGAGATGTTTGGCACTATACCGGTAACAATATCTTCGGATGTGGCGCCGGAGATTCGCGAATTTGAGCGTACTAGCACCGCTTGCGCAAATGCTTACGTGCAGCCCTTGATGCAGAGCTATCTAGAACGGTTAGCAGTACAATTACGCACGGCGGGTCATGGCGGTACGCTTTATATAATGTTGTCCGGTGGCGGAATTACGACCGTTAGAGATGCCCAGGCTTATCCTATACGATTGATTGAATCTGGTCCTGCTGCTGGAGCAATGGCGGCGTCATACTACAGCATGATATCGGAGGCGGAGAACCTCATTTCTTATGATATGGGCGGCACAACTGCCAAGATGTGTCTAATTGATGGTGGCCAGCCGGACCGTAAGCATGATTTTGAAGCGGGTCGCATTCGCCGGTTCGCAAAGGGTTCGGGGCTTCCGCTTAAAGTATCTGTCGTAGATATGATTGAAATAGGAGCGGGCGGCGGGAGTTTGGCTTATGTCGATCAAATGGGATTGCTGAAAGTAGGGCCCCAGAGTGCGGGCTCCCAGCCGGGCCCGGTCTGCTATGGTCAGGGTGGCGTTGAGCCGGCTGTTACCGATGCTGATTTATTTTTGGGGTACCTCAACCCAGACTATTTTTTAGGGGGCGAGATGTCGCTCGATCTGGGAGATGTGGAGAAGGCTATAGACGAGAAACTCGCAAAGCCGCTCGGCCTATCGGTTTTGGACGCTGCTGTGGGCATCCATAGTGTTGTCAATGAGAATATGGCCGCGGCCACTCGGATGCATCTGGCTGAAAAGGGCCGTGACCCGCGTCGTTACGATATGATTGCATTTGGTGGTGCTGGGCCTGTACATGCCTGCAATGTGGCTCGCCTTTTGAAATTGAAGCGGTTGATAGTACCCCTGGGAGCAGGGGTTACATCGGCTTTGGGTTTTTTGGTTGCACCACCAGCGGTAGACTATGTTCGCAGCTATGTGTCGCGTATCGAACAGATCGACTGGGATTATTTAAATGCGTTGTTTGCTAATATGGAGGCAGATGCGGAAAAAATGTTAGTCGAGGCAGGGGCCAATCCAGATGAAATTTCCTATCAACGTACTTCGGATATGCGCCATGTGGGGCAAGGTTTTGAAGTTTCCGTGCCGGTCCAGAGCGGTACTCTTAACGAGAGTCAAACTCATTCGCTGCGGACAAACTTTCTCAATACATACGAAATGCTTTTCGAACGTGCCGTGACAGATGTTCCGATTGAAGCGATGAGTTGGCGTGTGGCGGCTTTTGCTCCGGTTCCTAATATCGCGCTTAACTTTAAAGCACAGAGCCGAGTTGAGGGTGAGAAATTGAAAGGTCGGCGGGAGGTTTATTTCTTTGAAACTGGATTTGCCCCTTGCGATGTTTATAACCGTTATGCGTTAGTTGAAGGTGATATTATTGCAGGGCCAGCGATAATCGAGGAGCGTGAATCCACAACTGTGATGCCACCTGGAACACAGGCTGCCGTGGATTCCAGTCTGAATTTAATTATTGAATTGAACGCATAGTCTGTCGCCTTTGTGCAAGAAGCCAAATATCTTTGTTAGCCCTATCTTAATGATAGGGTCCGCATATCGGTAATTAACGGGCCATCATTTATGTTAATCGTTTAGATTCTTTTTTGTCATCTATTGGGATCATACGGTCAATTCGTTACTGCGATTATGGTCTACTCAATATATGTATGTCTTTTTATAATAAATCAAAAATTCTTTAATCGCTTGCTGCGAATGTTGGGTACTTGCGTTGGGCTCTTTGTGAGCATAGCGTAGGCGTGAGTATTAATGGGAGGAATCGACTATGCATTGGACTAATCGTCGCGAGAAATTTCGCGCGTATTTGGCGGGTGACCGCTGTTTTCATCCGGGGTCTGTTTTCGACGCGATATCAGCGCGGGTCGCCGAGGATGTAGGGTTTGAAGTTGGTATGTTTGCGGGCTCGGTCGGTTCATTATCTGTTTTGGGCTCACCCGACGATATTGTTCTTACCTTGACGGAATTTGCTGGGCAGGCCTACCGGATTAATCGGGCCGGTCAATTACCGCTTATTGTCGATGCGGATCACGGTTATGGCAACGCGCTTAACGTAAAACGAACCGTTGAAGAACTTGAGACTGCCGGTGTCGCGATGCTAACAATCGAAGATACCGAGTTACCAAAAGCGTTCGGTACTGTTGGTACAACGCGGTTGATCTCGATTGAAGAAGGCGTAGGAAAAATGAAGGCCGCCCTTGAAGGTAGGCAAGACCCCTCCCTCGTGGTTGCAGGCCGAAGCAGTGCTGCAGGCGTAACTGGCATAGATGATGCGATAGCGCGCACTAAAGCCTACGAGGCGGCGGGTGTCGATTGCATGTTCCTGGCGGGTATACAGACACGCGATGAACTCGAGGCAATTTCGTCTGCGGTAAGTATCCCTCTTATGCTGGGGAGTACCCCTGATGAAATGCGGGATCTTGATTATTTGGCAACCCAACGGGTGCGTTTCGCATTACAGGGTCACAAGCCGATTATGGCATCGATCAAGGCGGTTTATGATACATTGAAGGCGTTGCGAGAAGGTGCTGATCCAAAGAATTTGGAAGGGGCGTCAGCTGATTTGCAAAATCAGGTTACCCGTGGCGACGATTTCAAACGTTGGAAAAAAGATTATTTGAGCTAAACTTTTTAAGAATTGTTACAAAAAGGGGCCCGAAATCCGGGCCCCTTAATTTGTGGAGGTGTTGTGTCCTACTCTTTAAGGAGTGTGGATCGCTCCAGCAACTTTAAGATGAATTAGCGCCTACCTGAGCAACGCCAAGTAAGAGAAAACACGCACAAAATGCACTTAGAATTCGAATGCTCGGTGCCAACTTTCGAGGCAAAACCAAAAAGATTGCTGCCATTAGGCAAGCAGATAGAGCGTTTATTGCTACAATATTAATCATTGTCCTTGGCCCCCTGGATTCGCTTATGTTGCATTGCACAATATTGGCACTTTTTTTTTATGTTTGCCATTTATTTTTAGGGATTAGGGCGTAATGTCGCAGCGCACCAATTATAGAGGGGATATATGCTCTTATGTTTATGGATACTGGTTGAATAAGTGCTTGCCCACTATAATACCGGCATGAATGGCGAATCACCTATCCGCGTCGGTTTAATTGGCGCCGGTAAATTGGGCAGTATGTTCCTATCCCAAGAGCCAAGCATGCCCGAACTGGAGGTGGTATCGATTGCGGATTTAAACCCGGATCGCGCGCGCGAAGCTTGCCTTCGGGTTGGCTGGGATGAGGTGCGTATTTCGCAGCTGCACTTTCTAGATGATGGTGAAGTACTTTCGAGCGAGCCAGATATTGATGTTGTTATTGAAGCAACCGGGGATCCAGTCGCGGCCATTCGTCATGGGCTCGCTGCGTTTGATGCACAGCATCATCTGGTGAATGTAACCGTGGAGGCAGATGCCCTTTTGGGGCCCCTTCTTGCTAAAAAAGCTGCAGACTGCGGTGTCATCTATTCATTAGCCTATGGCGACCAACCGGCGTTGGTATGCGAATTGGTCGACTGGGCGCAGACTTGCGGTTTTCAAGTAGTAGCTGCGGGTAAGGGCACGAAGTATGTGCCTGGCGATCATAATGCAAACCCGGATACGGTTTGGTCCCATTACGGCTTGTCCCCTAACCGTGCAGCGGCGGCGGGTATGAACCCACGAATGTTCACGTCATTTGTCGATGGCACTAAATCAGCCATCGAGATGGCTGCTGTTGCCAATGCAACCGGCCTTTCCCCAGCGCCAGAAGGCTTGAGCTTTCCGCCTTGCCCAGCAACTGAGTTGGCAGAAATCTTAAAGCCAAATCAAGAAGGGGGTTGCTTGCATCATAAAGGCCAAGTGGAAGTGATCTCTTCCAAGCATCCAGACGGTACGGAGGTCAAAAATAATCTTCGTTGGGGCGTTTATGTGGTGATTGAAGCGCCCAACGATTATAGCGCCGCCTGTTTTGAGGAGTATGGACTAGCGAACGAGGGGGGGCGATATGCAGCGATGTATAAGCCTTTTCATTTGATTGGGTTAGAACTTGGTTTTTCCGTTGTCCGAGCGGCCCGCGACCACATGGCGACGGGTTGCCCACAATCCCTGCAGGCCGGTGTTACCGCAGTAGCAAAAAAAGACTTGGCCAAAGGAGAAATGTTGGATGGTGAAGGTGGATTTGCTGTTTGGGGGAAATTACAGCCGGCAGCGGAGAGTATTCAGGCCGGCTATTTGCCAATTGCCCTTTCCAATAATGTAATTTTGAAACGCGCACTTCGCAGGGGGGAGGTTGTGCGCTGGGAGGATGTTGTGATTGACGAAAATATCGAGGCTGTGCGGCTACGGCGTCAGATGGAAGAAACCCAATTAGTCGGGCAAGTGGACGCATTAGATTAATTTATGGTTGCCGCTGTAGAAGAAGTCATCACCGGAAGCGATATTAATCTAGGAGACTTTTCGGTACAGCGCGTGCTTCCCACCCCGAAACGACAATTAGTAGGACCCTTCATTTTCTTTGACCATATTGCGCCACTTACTTTGGAAGCTGGCCAGAAAATTTATATCAGGCCGCATCCTCATATTGGCTTGGCCGCAGTTACGTATCTGTTTCGGGGTGAAATGGTCCACCGAGATAGTCTTGGATGTGTGCAAAGTATTCGACCTGGCGATGTAAACTGGATGATCGCCGGTCGCGGTATCACACATTCTGAGTGCTCTGCTTTGGACGATATTCACAAGCGGAAAAGATATTTGCATGGTATTCAAGCGTGGGTTGCGCTTCCGGTCGAGCATGAAGAAACGGCCGCAGAGTTTTATAATCATGCAAGGCGTGACTTGCCCGAATTTGAGCACGAGGGGGTTATAGTGCGATTGCTCGTTGGGCGGGCTTTCAGCAAAGTATCTCCAGTAAAAACTTTTTCCGATATGTTCTATCTCGATGTGAAAATGAAAACTGGACAATCTTTCGCTATGCCTGGTGACCATATGGAGCGCGCTTTTTTCTTGGTAGAGGGAGAGGTCACGATGGCTGAAAATATCTATCATGCAGGGCAAATGGTGATACTGGCACAAGGCGCAGATGCTGTTATCACTGCGGGATCAGAAACTCGGATGATGACGCTGGGCGGTGCGCCTTTGTGCGGCGCGAGGCATCTTTGGTGGAACTTCGTGTCTAGTCGTCCGGAGTGGATTGAGAAAGCAAAACGCGACTGGGCGGAAGGACGGTTTGACCCTGTGCCGGGAGTAGCGGATTTTATCCCGCTGCCCGAATAACTGTTAGGCACTTTCGTTTCAGGATTCGAATTGGTACCGTTACTATCCGTCTTTCACTCTTATAACAAGCGAGCTTCTTTTATATGTTGACCGGCACTCAACACACAGATCAGCACAGGTCTCTTCAATTGATATTTCCGACAGTGGTGGAACGTTATGCTTTGTCAGAAGCGGAAACCGTCAATCGCGATCTTGAGCAATCGATAAAAGCGCTGAGTGATAGAACGCCGAACGGCAGACTTGATGGCTATTCCTGTGATATTTACACGACCTATGGGGTTGAGGAGCGCCTTTACGATTATCCTGAATTCATGCGGATAACCGATTGGATGGTTTCCTGTTTTGCTGCGTATGCTCATCGTATGAGCTATGCTACGTCGCCACAAGGCATTCGCCTAACGCAATGTTGGGTGAATATCTATCAACGCGGCTTCGCTCATGAAATTCATACACATCCCAATAATATTCTAAGTGGGGTTTATTATGTGAAAGCGCCACCGGGTTGCTCAGAGATTATTTTTCATGCTCCGCAGGCTTTTTCCAGCATGCGAGCTGACTGCCGTAACGATAGCGGATTGAACCAGCTTTCTCATGCGATCCAGCCTCAGGAAGGCGAAATGATCATCTTCAATAGTGCCATTAAACACAATGTACCTCCAAGTGAAATTGATGATGAACGGATTATCATTTCTGCAAACGCGTTATTGTAGAGCATAAAAAATGAACGAGGCACAAAGTAGCGAAACGTTAATGCTTTTCCCTACGGTTCTGCATGTAACCCACCATATGCAGGCTGCTGAGATGAATGCGAAAATTAAGGCGGCTATAAGTACAGTTTACCAAGAAGTTGATGGTCAGCCGCCCAGGGAAATGGCTTGTACCATGTATTCGACGATGGCGACGGAGCCCTCTCTTCATTTACGTGCGGAATTTGCAGCATTGACGGACTTTGTCCAAGAAGAAGCGCAGAGTTTTGCCGACGCATTGGATTATGCAGTTTCTACTGGAGGTACGTCTGTTCGCAAGTGCTGGCTTAATATACTGCGCCGGGGCGATTCTTGTGATCTATTCAATGATGCGAATAGCATAATTAGTGGTGTCTATTTTGTGAATTCAACGGCCGGTGGTGCTAGGATGCAGCTTCATGCACCAATTGCAGACGAGATGATTGTCATTCAGAAATCTAAAATTACTGACCTTAATGCGCCGCAAATATTTTTCGACGGTGAAGCTGGCGACTTATTACTTTTTCCAAGCCATCTGATTCGCAGTTGGACTTTGCACAATGCGGTGGATGATCTGGTAATGCTCAATTTTACGATCTGCCTATAGGCGCTCGTTGCAGCGGCCCTCGCATACGACTGCATGATCAATAGCGCCAGTTAGTACGTTTGTATCTTTAAAAACTACCGCATTGTGCGGACGGAAAACTTAAAATGGGCGCTAGTTTTTTTTATGGCGAAGGGTGACTTTGATAATGCGAATTATTGCAGACCCTAGGTGAGTAGACGCACTGGCTTTTGTTTGAGCCAACCCAGCACATTTTCAACGCAATCATCATAGCGGGCGATAAAGTTTTCCCGAGTTCGTCCCCCCAGATGTGGGGAAATTAGGACATTAGGAAGGTTCCTCAATGGATGCTCCGTCGGTAAGGGTTCTTGATCAAATACATCTAGTCCCGCGCCCGCGATTGTCCTGGACTTGAGTGCTGCAATCAAATCGGTTTCATTAATGATTGGGCCTCGGGCTGTATTTATAATATAGGCTGTAGCTTTCATTGATTCTAACTCGGCTTTACCAATCATCCCGCGCGTTCTTTTGCTCAATACCACATGAACTGTCAGAAAATCGGATTGCTTGAATAGCTTTTCGCGACTGACAAGCTTTACTCCCGTTTCGTCGCATCGATTTTGCGTTAAGTTTTGACTCCAGGCGATTACATTCATGTCCAAGGCGCGCCCAACTTTCGCGACACCGGCACCCAACTGGCCTACTCCAAGGACGCCGAGTGTCTTTCCGGTAAGGCCCATGGGCAAGGAGATTCCCCACTCACCTTGTTGCACCGCTGCGTACTCTGCGGGAATGTTCTTTGCAATCGATAAAATTAAGGCCCAGGTTAACTCAACGGTTGCCATTTCAAACCCAGTTCGTGTGCCACAAACTGGGATGCCACGTTCGCGAAACGCATCAAGATCGTACGAAGGGTTTCGACGGCCGTGGGTCACAGCGAATTTAAGATTGGGCAGCGCTTCTACAATTTCTCGATCAAACAATGTCTCTTCACGGCCACCGATTACGATATCATAGGGTTGAAGGCGTTCAATGATTGCATTCTTGTCTTTCAATATATCGCAGAAAACGTCGATCTTTATGTCGTCGGGTAACTGACCCCAATTTGCTGAACGTGAAAGATTTTTGTAATCATTTATGATCGCAAGCCGCATGTTAGTTCTCCTAAATAACGATTTCGACCAACGATGGTCCTTCGACGGCGATCGCCGCTTCAAATGCTTTGCAGAGATCATCCGCATTATCTACTCGAACTGCTTCGACGCCGAGGCTTTTTGAGAATGCCACCCAATCAATAATGGGACGGTCTAGGCTCAACATATCTTTAGCAGTTGGCCCAGGGTTGCCGGCGCCCACACCAGCGAGTTCACCTTTGAGGATATTGTAGGAACGGTTGGCAAAAACGAGGGTTGTAACATCTAGCCCTTCACGGGCTTGGGTCCAAAGGGCTTGCGGGCAATACATACCGCTTCCGTCGCTTTCCAGGCAAATGACTTTTCTGTCTGGACAAGCTATAGCGGCGCCGGTTGCCATGGGCAGGCCGAGCCCAATAGCGCCGCCACGATTTTGCAACCAATCATGGGGTGCAGCGCCGGCGGTAAAAGGTAAGAAGCCACGACCGGTGGTGACACTTTCATCGATGACGATAGCGTTTTCCGGCAGTAAGGCGCCGATAGCGGATGCGATAGTGTCCAGTGTAATTGCACCCGTGGGCCGGTCGGGTCTGTTGGGTTTTTGCAACTCGGACATAACATTATTAGCACCAACTCCATCGCAGAGTGCCTCCAGCGCTTGCTCGCACTCCTGTGCTGGCGTGGCTAGCAGGTGAACGCGGCAACCTTCAGGCGCGAGACGGCTTGGCTTTCCGGGGTAGGCAAAAAAGCCAACTGGGTCCGCGGCCCCCACTAAAATTATCTGCTGGTAGTCTTTTAAAATTTCTAATGCCTGTGGGACAGGGTAGGGAATACGTATGATGGGCAATCGACCGACCCCACGTTGAATGCGCGTGTTCATGCCTTCAGCTAATACGTCCGCGCCGGTTTTGGTTTTTATACGACCTGCGACTTCGAGCGGCTTCTCCATTAATGTGCTGCCACCAAGAAGAAGGAGTGTCTTCTTATCGTTTTTTAATAATTCAATTGCAGTGGATAGCGCCTCCCCGCTTACGGCTTCCCGTTTGGGGATCTTTGGAACGTTGCCAATGACGCCACCCTCGTTCCAAGCGGTGTCGGCAGGTAAGATTAGGGTAGAGATATTCCCCGGGGCTGTTTGTGCCGCTGCTATTGCTTCAGCCCCATCGGGGCCAACCGCATTCGATGTCATAGAGGTTTTAACCCAGGCAGAAACCGGCCATGCGATGCCCTCAATATCAGAGGTTAAAGGCGAATTGTATTGGATGTGGTGGGTGGCGTGTTCGCCGACAATATTTACGATAGGTGAGGTAGCTTTTTTTGCATTGTGTAAATTGGCGAGCGCGTTACCAAGGCCAGGCCCTAAATGAAGGAGTGTTGCAGCCGGCTTTCCGGCCATACGAGCGTAGCCATCGGCAGCACCTGATACAACGCCTTCGAACAAGCATAGCACACAACGCATACCATCAATTTTGTCGAGGGCGGCAACATAGTGCATTTCCGAAGTGCCCGGATTGGCAAAGGATACGTCGATACCACCCTTTAATAGGGTTCTTACAAGACTTTCTGCGCCATTCATATTCCTTATCCTACGCCATTGAGCCGAGCTATTTCATATGTCTACCTGCACTATGTAGCGAAGGTTTGGCAAGAGTAAGGCCAAATTGAAGGCAAGAAAAACCGCAGATTTCTGGTAGTTATTTACCCTAGAGAGTAAGGAGGATAATTTAGTGGTGCTATTTCGGTTGCTATCACCAATATTTCGGTAATTATGCCGGTCTTTTGTTTAATGCTGCCTTATTTCCTGGTATGGACCCGGAACCGAGCGATCGCAAGCGAGGCAGCAGAGACGTCTAGGGCTCGATGAGGAAAAAAGGAAATATGAATGTCTGAAATTATTAGTGCTGAATACTCGGCGCAGAAAGAAAATATAGAGCTTCATATTTTTAGAAAATATTTAGCGTCCGCACCTGAGGATAGTAGCGAGCGGAGCATTCTTTTCCTTGTCCACGGCTCTTCCTTTGCTGGGGTGACCGGACATGATTTGCAAGTACCGGGACGTGAAGATTATTCGGCTATGAATGCTTTTGCTCGGCTCGGCTATGACGTATGGAGTATGGATCATGAAGGCTATGGGTTTTCTGGCCTGCGTGAGGGCCAAAACTCTAATATTGCATCCGGCGTGGTCGACCTGAAACTGGCTACCGACATAATGATTGAAGAAACCGGGGAGACGGCTTATGCATTTTCCGGCCAGTCCTCAGGTGCCTTGCGGGCGGCGGCTTTTGCGGCAGCCTACCCAGATCGTGTGACGAAGCTTATTCTTGGGGCGATGGTTTGGACTGGAGAAGGTTCACCAACCTTAAAGGAGCGCGCCAAGAAAATAGACCAATGGCGTTCGAATAATAAACGACCGGTAGATCGAGCGTTCTTCGAGACTATTTTCAGCCGCGATGTTGAAGGGCTTGCCGATAATGATGTAGCTAAAGCGATGGCCGATTCGGAGAGTCGATTCGATGGATTTGTGCCGACTGGTACGTATCTCGATATGTGCGCAAATTTGCCGGTATGCGATCCTGAAAAGATTCATTGCCCGGTTATGATCGTACGCGGTGAACATGATGGGATCGCGTCGCCGGAGGACTTGATCGCTTTCTATGAAAAACTACCGAATAAAGATAAAGTTTTTGTCACGATGGCTGGTCAGGCGCATGCCACATTGCTTGGCTATAATCGGCATCGTGCCATTCATGCCTTTCATGGGTTTTTGTCTACACCGGAACGTCGGGATCCTCTCTATAGAAAAGACAGCGTTTAAGAAATTAACGAGATACAGCTAGTAGAATTGTCATGAAATATAGAAAGATTGGGGATAGTGACTTAGAGGTTTCTGCTCTTGGTATGGGGTGTGCGATTTTATCTGGCGCTTACGGCCCACGTGATGAGGAAAAAGCAGCCAAGGCGTTATCGGTGGCGCTCGGCCTCGGTGTCACTTTCCTAGATAGTTCAGATGCCTACGGCAATGGGCATAATGAGGAATTTCTCGGTAAGACATTGAACCCTGAACAAAAGAAGGATCTGATAATTGGCACTAAGTTTGGTAACATCCGAGGCCCCAACGGCGAACGTGGTGGTACTAACGGCTCAGCAAACTATGCACTGACGGCCTGCGAAGCGAGTTTGAAACGACTTGGTGTTGATGTAATCGATCTTTACACACTTCACCGGATCGATCCGGATACGCCCATTGAGGAAACCGTAGGTGCAATGAGCCGCCTGGTAGAGGATGGAAAAGTTCGCTACATCGGGCTTTGCGAAGCTAGTGCCGAAACGTTAAGGCGCGCTTCCAAGGTTGCCAATATAACTATGTTGCAGATGGAATATTCATTGTGGACTCGGGATGTGGAGGCGGACATTTTGCCTACCTGCCGTGAATTAGGAATCGAATTTACCGCGTATGCTCCGCTTGGGCGTGGCTTTCTAGCCGGTGGTATTCGCAGCTCAGCGGATATCGCCGACGGCGACAGGCGCAAAGATCATCCGCGTTTCCAAGAGGAAAATTTGGATAGGAATGTCGAATTGCTCGGGGTCATTGACAAAATTGCCGAAATGCGTGGTTTGACCCAAAGCAAGGTAGTCTTATCCTGGTTGATGGCGCAGGGTGACGATATCCTGCCTATTCCTGGCACGCTTGACCCGGATCATATGCGGGAAAATATAGAGGCTTTGGAGGTAGTTTTGAGTGGGGAGGAACTAGCCAGGCTAGACCAAGCTTTTCCGCCAGGCGTAACCGCCGGCACGCGGTATCCGGAAAAGCAAATGCATCTGATGGCGCAATAAGATGGAGCGGAAACAATTCGGTACCACCGACCTAAGTGTTTCACCGCTCGGTTTTGGCAGTTCGCTACTATCTGGTGGTTATGGTAAGCGCGATGATGTGCGCTCTTTAGAGACTATTCATGAAGCGGTGAAACGCGGGATCAATTTTTTTGATACAGCCGATGCATATGGCAATGGTCATAGCGAGGAATTACTGGCCGAAGCTTTGAAAAAGTATGATGAGAATTTTGTCATCGGAACCAAGTTTGGCAATCAGCGTAGTGATGACGGCTCCTATAACGGCGTCGATGGACGTCCGGACAAGGTCGCTGGTTATTGTGAGGCTAGCCTCAAGCGTCTCGGGTGCGACAGTGTCGACATATATTATTTGCACCGGGTTGATCCCGAAGTGCCGATTGAGGAGACTGTCGGCGCTATGGCACGGCTGGTTGAAGCAGGGAAAGTGCGTTTTCTGGGCCTCTGCGAAGCAAGTGCGGACACACTCAGACGTGCCCATGCAGTTCATCCGATCAGTGCGCTGCAAACTGAATATTCCCTTTGGACCCGGGACGTAGAGGTCACGACCTTGCCTGCTTGCCGTGAATTAGGCATCGCTTTCGTGGCGTATGCGCCCTTGGGGCGTGGTTTCTTGAGCGGTGCTATTAGGAAAAACCAAAGGTTTAATGATAATGATCGCAGGCCTAACTTTCCGCGCTTTAGTAGTGAAAACCTGGCCAAGAACCTTGAACTACTAGAACCACTAGAGGTGATGGCGGCGGACAAAAATGTGTCACCAGCGGAAATCGCACTCGCTTGGCTGCTAGTGCAAGGTGACGAGGTGACGCCAGTTTTCGGTACGATGAAAATTGATCATTTGGCTTCTAATATAGCGGCGCTAGAAGTGAGCCTGAGTGCGGATGATATTGCGACGTTGGATGTTGCTTTCGCTCCGGGTGTGGCGGTCGGGAACCGTTACCCCGACAAACGCATGCACTTAGTTGCCGGCTAAAAGAGGAATGGAAATGAGTGATGTTGAGATTAGATGATAACGGGTGCGTAAAGGTGATTTGAAACTGTTCATACGCCATAAAAAGCAAAGGCGGCTGTGGTAATGGATATGTTGCTATTATCTTGTGAAGCGACTAAGGACATCATCAAATCTATCAAACTCTTCTTCATTTTTCGGCATACCAATGCGGAGCCTGTCAGGTTGATCCTCGAAAGCACGTGTCAGGACGCCGTTGAGACCGAGATGATTATAAAGCTCATGAGCTTTCGCATGCGCTATAAGACAAAAGAGCGGCGTTCCGCCTAAAAACTTCAATTCATGACGTTTTATTAGGATGTCCATTTTTGCTGCGGACTGTCTCAAATCGAATAATGCTTGGTTTTGCCAATTAGTATCTGCAAAGGCTTGGCGGCAAATTGCGAGGGCCGGCCCGCTCACGGGCCAAGGCCCTAATGCGGTTTTTAGTTCGCATGTGAGTTCGTCGTGAGCTAGAGCGAACCCAAGCCGTAATCCGGCTAACCCAAAAAATTTACCGAATGACCTCAGGACACATAAACCTTCTCTTCCCCCTTCGTCCGCGATGCTTAGATCAGGAGCTACTTCCGTAAACGCTTCGTCTACGACCAATAATCCACCTCCCTGAGCCTGTTTCTCAGCCAATCTCAATAGGTCCCTACGAGATCGTCTCTTACCATCTGGATTGTTCGGGTTGGTCACTACAATAACAGAAAAATGGTCGCGGTCAGGAAAGTCCGGAACGACAGTGACTTCGTGGCCTGCCGCTTGCCAGGCCCGTGCATGTTCAGAATAGGTGGGGCCAATCACGCCTACTGTCCCGGGTTCGCGAAGCCAGGGCAGCCACTGAATGATGGACTGTGTGCCTGGTGCTAGCGTCAATGACTCTTTTTTTTTGGCTTTGAAAAATTTTAACGCTTCATCGGCCGCTGCCGACTCTAGGTCGTTATCCGGTAGTTTTTGCCAAACGCTATCCAAAATATCGGGGATTGGATATGCATTTGGATTGATTGCCGTAGATAAATCTAGCCAACCCTGTTTGGGCTTACCGAATAGTTTCTCAGCATGAACGATAGAGCCACCGTGGGCCGGGAGGTTTTGGGGGGGCAATTTCTTTAGTGATGGAGGCAGCACGTGCGATATCCTTCGCTTTCGTCGCTATAAAGCCGACCTTGAATCAATTTGCTCGTTCGTTGACAACATTCGTTAACCTTAGATACAAAGTTCTAGTCAATGGTTCCCGCGATAGAACGTTATCAAGGGAACACGGTGCGGCGACTAGGATATCCTAAGAACCAAAGCCGTGGCTGCCCCCGCAACTGTAGGCGGAGAGCCCGCATCCAACATACGCCACTGGGGTAACCTGGGAAGGTAGGATGATGGGTAAGGACCCGCGAGCCAGTATACCTGCCGTTGACACGCTAACGTCGACCCATTCGGCGGGGTGTACGAATGGGCAATTCGAAGCTAAATGTGGCGAATCGGATTAAAAGATTGCGTTAGTGGTGATGAAACGTTCGCTGGGGAGTGCTTGGTATGTTTAATTCTAATTTTTCTTATCGATCCGGGTTTCAGGTGGTTTTGGGAGCTCTGCTCCTGGTGTTTTTTGCGCTACCGGCTGCCGCCCACCATCCAATGGACTATCAGTTGCCGCAAACATTTACGCAGGGCTTATTGTCTGGTTTTGGCCATCCGGTGATCGGTCTAGATCACTTGGTATTTGTTATTGGTATCGGGCTGATAGCCACATTAGTCCCGCGCGGGCTAATTGCTTTTGCTGCCTTCATCGGTGGTTGTTTGGCAGGGTGTGTGATCCATCTTTTTTCGGTTGATTTGCTGGTCGTTGAGCCGATTATCGCGGCATCGATTATCGTCGCTGGTGCTATCTTGCTGCTACAGCAGCGCATTAGTACGACCGTCTTTGCCATCGGTGTTGGGGTCATCGGTATATTTCACGGATATGCCTACGGGGAATCAATTATCGGCGCAGAAGCTTCTGTACTTGGTGCCTACCTGATTGGTTTTAGTGTTATTCAATATGGCATCGGGGCAGCATCATATTTTGTCGTGGATAGGCTGAAAGCAAAACCGGTAACTTGGGTGGAGAACAGTATCCGTTCCGCTGGCGCAGTGATCGGCTCCTTCGGTCTCTATACGATCACTAATCATTTTATCGCTTAGTTGACTGATAATTGGAAGATGACTGCTGAGGGCAGCCTGCCAGCGGTGTCGCTGATATTGGGTGGGGCTAGGTCTGGCAAAAGCCGGTTCGCAGAGCAACTCATATGCTCCATGCCGCCGCCTCTCTTCTACGTTGCGACGGCTGAGCCAAGAGATTTGGAAATGGCCGAACGCATTGAGAGGCATAAAATGCGTCGCGGTCCGGACTGGCAAACCCTTGAAGTACCGTTGGACCTCAATGAAACTCTAAAGCGTCTTGATAAAGCGGGAGCGGTAATTCTGGTTGACTGTCTAACCTTATGGCTTGCCAACCTTATGGCTGCGGGCTGCGACATTGGAAAGTCGTTAGGCTCCCTATGCGGGACGCTAAGTGAGGTGCAGGGGCACATCGTCCTTGTTTCGAATGAAGTGGGCCAAGGGATTATCCCGGACAATGAATTAGCACGGCAATTTAGCGATTTTGCCGGGCATATGCATCAAGATATTGCCGCGGTGGCGCAATTGGTCGTGATGGTGATCGCAGGATTGCCGCTAACATTAAAGTCGTCAAAAGAGAAATGAAGGCATGACCGTGCAGGATAAAATTCCAGTAACCATACTAACCGGTTTTTTAGGGGCCGGAAAAACCAGTGCGATCCGCCATCTGCTGGAGACAGCCAATGGCAAGCGGCTGGCGCTTATCATTAATGAGTTTGGTGACCTGGGCGTCGATGGGGAAATCGTTAAAGGGTGCGGTATTGAAGGATGCGCCGATGAAGACGTGCTCGAACTCGCCAATGGCTGCATTTGCTGCACGGTCGCGGATAATTTTCTGCCAACAATAGAAACCATTCTTGCGCGGCCCGATGCGCCGGATCATATCATCATAGAAACATCGGGGTTGGCGCTGCCCAAACCATTGATCAAGGCGTTCAATTGGCCCGAGGTGCGAAATCGGGTCACTGTGGATGGGGTTGTTGCAGTGGTCGACGGACCCGCGGTCGCAGACGGTCTCTTTGCGATGGACCCAAGTGCGGTTGATGCCCAACAGCAGAATGATGTTTCGCTCGATCACGAAAGTCCGCTCGAAGAGCTTTTGGAGGAGCAATTGGGTTCAGCTGACTTGGTGCTACTAAATAAGATGGATATGGTCGCGCCTGATGCGGTGAGGGGAGTGACGGAAGATATAAAATCTTCTGTTCGCGCCGGTGTTAAATTACTAAATTCGGAGCATGGCCGAATTGACGCGGCAATCCTGCTTGGCCTGAACGCCGCGGCTGAAGGTGACCTTGCATCACGGTATTCTCATCATGATGGCGCAGATCACGATCATGACCATGATGATTTCACGAGTTTTGCAGTCGAAACAGGGGCCTTTGCGTCGCCGGAAGCATTGACGGAACGATTGGTCACTTTAGTCAAAGAGCATGACCTATTACGGGTGAAGGGTTTTGCCGCGATTGAAGGTAAACAAATGCGTCTTGTGGTGCAGGGCGTGGGAGGACGGTTTTCCACTTACTTCGATCGCCCCTGGAATGTTTCGGAGCGCCCGTCGTCACGAATGGTATTCATCGGTTTGGCTGGGCTAGATGAGATAGCGATCCGTTTGGGTTTCGCCCCACACTAATGCATTTGCTCAACGCCCAGCCCGGCGCGATCGCCGACGGTTCCGAAGCTGTCGATTTAGGTCAGTCGCCGGGACGCGTGGTCTTCTTGTCCGCTGCTGATACGGAGCTGTCTGCAATAGCACAGGCCCGAGCGAAAATGGTCGATGATTTCCTGACAATTCGGCTCGCGAATCTTATGCAGCTCTCTCATAACATGTCCGTTGACCTGTATTGTGAGCAGATCATAGCTAAAGCAGAACTCGTTATTGTGCGGCTTTTGGGTGGGGTTAGTTATTGGCCTTATGGCGTCGAACAAATTGTCGATACGTGCAAGCGTTATAATGTTTCTCTGGCCTTACTGCCAGGGGATGACCAGCCCGACGATGATCTCATGTCTCGGTCGACGGTGGCTCCGGATTCCTGTCACCGGTTCTGGCAATATTGCGTCCACGGGGGGCGTCAGAACGCGCAGGCATTTTTGAAATTTGCGGCGTCTCTTGTTGGAGGGACTTGCGATTGGCTGGAACCAAAGCCGCTTTTGCGGGCGGGGCTTTATTGGCCGGGGGTATCCATGCCGAGTCTGGATGTGATCCAGAGTGGTTGGCCCGCAGATGTGTCGGTTGTGCCGGTGGTTTTCTACCGGGCTCATTTGCAAGTAGGGAACTTGGCTGCGATTGACTGCTTGATAGAGGCGTTAGAAGCGGCGGAATTGGCTCCGTTGCCGATCTATATCTCTAGTTTGAAGGAACCGTACTCTGAAAACTTTTTAGCGACCCTTTTCGAAAAGGCTCCGCCTTCGGTGATTCTCAACACAACGGGCTTTGCGGTTTCTTCTCCCAATGCGGGCCATAAGTTGTCGGCCTATGACAATTGCGATTGTCCGGTGTTTCAGGTGATTTTGGCTGGGAATTCTCTGGAAGCGTGGCGGGACGGTATGCACGGCTTATCACCGCGAGATATCGCGATGAATGTGGCGTTACCGGAAGTGGATGGTCGCATCATTACGCGTGCTATTTCGTTCAAAGGCGAAAAAAAATTCGACCCCGACACGGAACTCTCAGTCGTGGCCTATGAGGCGGTGCCCGATCGGGCTCAGTTTGTCGCCAAACTTGCGGCGAATTGGTGCCGGCTGACGCGTACTCCAGCTGAGACGCGACGGATCGCGGTCGTGCTGGCCAATTATCCTAATCGTGATGGTAGGCTCGGCAACGGCGTGGGATTGGACACACCGGCAAGCGTTGCTCGGTTCCTGAATGATATGAGCGTCGCTGGATATGAGGTGGTTAAAGCGCCTTTTGACGGCGACGCATTAGTGGCAAGGTTGAGCGCTGGGCCTACGAATCAAACAGTCAAAGGACGATGTGTAGAGGAAACCTTGGCCTTAAGTGACTATTGGGAAGTGTTCAACCAGTTGCCGAAGAAGGCTCGTGAAAAGATATTAGATCGATGGGGGCCGCCGACTGAAGACCCATTTTTTCTAGAATTAGACTCTGCTTTTGCGATGCCGGCCTTTCGTTGTGGGAACGTCATTATCGGCCTGCAGCCAGCGCGCGGTTATAATATTGATCCGCAGGCTAGTTACCACGATCCCGATTTGCCGCCGCCACACGGGTACCTCGCCTTCTATATTTGGCTTCGCGAAATTGTGGATGTCCATGCGGTCGTCCATTTTGGTAAGCACGGTAATTTGGAATGGTTGCCCGGTAAGGCAATTGCGTTGTCAGAAGATTGTTTGCCTGATGCCGTCTTTGGGCCATTGCCGCATTTGTACCCATTTATTGTGAATGATCCAGGCGAAGGGTCTCAGGCTAAACGCCGAGCGCAAGCCGTCATTGTTGATCACCTAACGCCGCCGTTGACTCGGGCTGAAACCTACGGTCCGCTCGCCGAGTTGGAACAATTAGTGGACGAGTATTTCGAAGCATCAAGTGTCGATCCCCGGCGGTGTAAAGTTCTAGGCGAGGCCATCCTAGACAAAACAATTGATGCTGGTTTGGCCGAGGAATGCGGAATTATTCCCGGAGAAGACGCAAACGGGTCACTCTCTAAACTGGACGGTTATCTCTGTGAATTGAAAGAACTGCAAATTCGGGACGGCTTGCACATCTTCGGCGTTTCGCCGGAAGGACGGCAATTAACCGATTTATTGGTGGCCCTAGCGCGATTACCGCGCGGTGAAGGTATGTCTCTGCACCGGGCTCTTGCCGCTGACTTGGGGATGATTGATTTCGACCCCTTGGATTGTGATATGGCGATGGAGTGGATAGCGCCCATGCCCGATTGGTTCTCTGGAAAGGGAGACTGGCGATCCATGGGCGATGCAGTGGAGGGGTTGGAGCTGCTTGCAGCGGACTTAGTGTCCGGCGCTCGGGCGCCGCGTGAGGGCTGGGCGCTTACTAAAAAGGTGTTAGAAGAGATAGAAGTGTTGCTACGTCCGGCGGTTCTGGCATCGGGACGTGCGGAAATCCAAGGCTTGCTCCACGGCCTCGCGGGCGGGTTTGTAGCTCCAGGGCCTTCGGGGGGGCCTACCCGGGGGCGCCCCGATGTTTTGCCAACGGGCCGTAATTTCTACTCCGTTGATACTCGAACTATTCCAACCCCGGCGGCTTGGACATTAGGTTGGAAATCGGCATCTCTTTTGGTCGAACGTTATGCGCAAGAGCACGGCGAATGGCCTAAGCGGATGGTTTTGTCCGTGTGGGGTACGTCTAACATGCGAACCGGCGGGGATGATATCGCCCAAGCACTGGCCTTGATGGGCGTGCAGCCGGTTTGGGAAGCCGCATCGCGCCGTGTGACCGGGTTTGAGGTTATGCCTGTGGCCGCTTTGGATCGTCCGCGGGTTGATATTACTTTGCGCGTTTCGGGATTTTTCCGCGATGCTTTTCCAGCGCAAATTGACTTGTTCGATTCCGCTGTTCGTGCGGTCGCCGCACTCGATGAAGAGGTGACCGATAACCCTTTGGCGGCACAGGTTCGTGAGGATGTGGGCAAGCTCGTATCGAGTGGCGAGACACAGAAAAATGCAGTCCAGAAGGCAGCCTACCGCGTCTTTGGCTCCAAACCCGGTGCATATGGTGCGGGCCTGCAAGCACTTATTGACGAGAGCGGCTGGCAGGATTCTCGCGATTTGGCGCGCGCCTATATCGCGTGGGGCGGTTATGCCTATGGTGGCGGCGCCGAAGGAGCGGCAGAACATACAGTTTTTGAAAACCGTGTCGGTGCGGTCCAGGCTGTATTGCACAATCAAGATAATCGTGAGCACGACCTTCTTGATTCCGATGATTACTATCAATTCGAAGGAGGTATGAGTGCTGCCGTCGAGCATCTGTCAGGCACGCGCCCAGTTACCTACCATAATGATCATTCGCGCCCCGAACGGCCGAAAATCTATCGGCTTGAAGAAGAGATTGCCCGTGTTGTGAGGGCCCGTGCTGCCAATCCCAAATGGATTTCCGGCGTGATGCGCCATGGTTATAAAGGCGGGTTCGAAATTGCGGCGACCGTTGATTATTTGTTTGCATTCTCTGCCACGACCGGTGCGGTGTCGGATCGCCATTTTGACCTTGTTTATGACGCCTATCTTGAAGATGAGGAGGTATTAACATTCTTAATTGAAAAAAACCCAGCGGCATTGAGAGAAATGGCGGGTAAATTTATGGAGGCTCTTGATAGAGGCTTATGGCAACCGAAGTTGAATTCGGCCCCTGCTAAGCTGGCGGCGCTTTCAGCTAATATTGGGGAGGGTATTGATGACAAAGCAACTGACTGACGAAGACAAAAATATCCGGGCTAATGAAAAGGCAAAAAAGCGCAAGGCTGCACGGGATAAAATGCTTTCAAATAAGACGGTCGAGAAGGGATTACTTATCGTCCATACGGGCAAGGGAAAAGGAAAATCCACGGCGGCCTTTGGCCTTGTCACACGTGCGATTGGTAACGGTATGAGGGTGGGCGTCGTTCAATTCGTAAAAGGCAAATGGGAAACCGGCGAGCGCCATGTGTTAGAGAAATTTCCAAAGCAAGTGAAAATACGCACCATGGGCGAAGGCTTTACGTGGGACACACAGGATCGCGCGCGCGATATTACTGCCGCCGAAGCCGCTTGGGCGGCATCGAAAAAGATGATTGAGGCATCACGTGGCGCAGACCCGAAATATGACATGGTACTTCTCGACGAACTTAATATCGTATTGCGCTATGACTATTTGGAATTGGCGGAGATAGTTGATTTTTTCAAAAAAAGGCCAGAGAAGCTCCACATCATTGTGACCGGCAGAAATGCGAAATCGGAGCTAATCGAGATCGCGGATTTGGTCACCGAGATGACCCAGATCAAGCATCCATTTCGCGAGCAAAATGTAAAGGCGCAAAAGGGGATCGAATTTTGAGCCCACCAGCACTCATGGTTCAAGGAACCGGGTCGGAGGTTGGTAAATCATTACTCGCTGCAGGGCTTTGTCGCGTATTTCGGAATCGGCACCTCAATGTCCGGCCGTTTAAGCCACAAAACATGTCCAACAATGCGGCTGTGACGGCCGACGGTGGTGAAATTGGTCGGGCACAGGCGCTGCAAGCGAGAGCCTGTGGCGTCGAAACATCGGTTCATATGAACCCGGTATTGCTGAAGCCACAGTCGGAGAAAGGCGCGCAGCTGATTGTCCAAGGTCAGCGTGTCGGCAATACGGACGCGCGAGCCTTTACGGAAATTAAGCACAGCCTGCTTGGCAAGGTCGTAGAGAGTTTTGAGATTATAGGTGCTGATGCGGAACTCGTGATTGTTGAAGGGGCGGGCAGTCCTGCGGAGATAAATTTACGAGCTGGTGATATTGCTAATATGGGCTTTGCGCTTGCCCAAGATGTACCGGTTGTCCTTGTTGCAGATATTGAGCGTGGTGGAGTGATCGCCAACCTAATAGGCACCTATGAATTATTAGATGAAAATGAACGCAAACAGGTTGCTGGCTATATAATCAATAAATTTAGGGGAGATAGCTCTCTGTTTGACGATGGAGTTGCTGAAATAACTCAGCGGACGGGTTGGTCTTGTCTTGGTATTTTGCCTTATCTCGCCACAGTTAATCGGTTGCCCGCGGAAGATGCCGTTCGATTGCAGGAAAATGCCTTCAATCCCGGAAATGGCCGCATAAAAATCGCTGTGCCTATTTTATCGCGGATAGCGAATTTCGATGATTTGGACCCTCTCATTGCAGAGCCGGACGTTGAGGTTGAATTTGTAAAGGCCGGTTTTCCATTGCCCGGTGATGCAGATTTTATCATTTTACCGGGATCAAAATCGACTAGAGCAGATCTTGATATGATCCGTGAACAAGAGTGGAATATCGACATAGCCGCTCATGTGCGCCGTGGTGGCTGGGTGCTTGGTCTCTGTGGTGGATATCAAATGCTTGGGCGTACTATTTCAGACCCGAATGGCGTTGAAGGGCCGGCTGGCACAAGCGAGGGGCTTGGGTATCTTGATATACAAACAATATTAGAGCCACAGAAAACTCATTTGCGTGTTAAGGGGACTGCGATTGATGGAGGGGCTGCCATAGAGGGGTATGAGATCCATATGGGTCGAACTCGCGGTCCCGATACGACACGCCCAATGCTTGAGGTTGAGAAGCAACCCGCCGGGGCAGTTTCAGCTGACGGCAAAGTTATGGGCTGCTATATTCATGGGCTGTTTAATGCGGATGAGTTCCGTATGCAATTTCTAGAGAAACTTTCAGGACGCAAATGCAACGGTGTTGCGTTTGAGCGAATGGTTGATGAAACACTGGATGAATTAGCGCGTCATCTAGAGGCGCACTTGGAAATCGACCGTTTGTGGCAGCTAATGGATGATTGGGCGATCTGGGGTCAGAGAAATAATAGTAATGGGAGGAATTCTTGATGACGACTATCGCGGAATTGGTGTCAGAGCGCTATGGCGAGCAAGTGAATTATGGTCAGGGCATCGCGGCGGAAGGCACGATAAAGCAAATACTAACGCGAGGGTCCCAGCGACATTTTACCGACAAGCCCGTGCTGGATGATCTGCTGAAAACGTTGCTGGCATGTGCCCAGTCGGCCCCGACCAAGTCTGATTTGCAGCAATACTCGATCATTGTCGTACGCGACGCCGAAAAGCTTGAAGCATTAGGGGCGATGAATAGCGGTATGGATTGGCCGACTAAAGCGCCGGTCTTTATGGCGTTTTGCGCGGATATGCGGCGCATTCAGAAATTGGCCCCTATTCGCGGGCACGATCATCAAAATAATAATCTCGATACATTTATGAACGGGGTGATCGATGCGTCGTTGGCAATGCTAAGCTTTATGTATGCAGCGGAAGGCACTGGTCTGGGCTGTTGTCCGATTAGTCAGATCCGCAATCAAATGGATAGGGCTTGTGAGATTATGGAATTGCCGGCAGGTGTATTTCCCATTGCTGGTTTTGCAGTCGGGTGGCCTGAATATGAAACGCCGCGGGTGTCCATGCGTCTGCCGCAGGACGTGGTGGTTCATTATGACCGCTATGATGATGACAAGCTCGAAGAGCGCGCGGAAGAGTACAGTGCGCGCCGCCATGAAACATCACCTATAGGACCGGGTAAGCAACGTCATACAGATAAATATGGTGTGCTTGAGTTCTGCCCATGGACGGAGAATGTCGTTCGTCAGCTCTCTTTACCGGAGCGGCCAGGCTTTGCGGCGTTTTTAAAGAAACATGGTTATGATCTCGTTTAAGGGGAAATGATGCCGGATAAAACTCAAGGACGACTTGCGGGCAAGGTGGCAATGATCACCGGGGCTGCGAATAATATCGCTCGTGAGGCAGCTGTAATGATGGCGGAAGAAGGTGCGGATCTGGCTATTTGCACGCTGCAAAGCGAAGAAGGTCTTACGGAAACGGCCCGGTTGGTCGAAGCAGAAGGCGGACGGTGCTTTCACCGCCTGATGGATGTGCGCAAAGAAGATCAAGTGCGCGGGTTTGTGGCCGATGCAGGTGCGGAACTGGGACGGCTCGATATTCTTGTGAATAGTGCGGCGGTCCGGCGGCACTATCCCTTTGCCGAAATGACATTAGAGCGGTGGCGCGATGCGCATCAGGTGATTTTGGAGGGCTCATTTCTGTGTGCCCATGCTGCCGTGCCGCACATGATACAAGCGGGCGGCGGGGCCATCGTCAATATGGGCGGTATTTCGGCACATCAGGGTCATATTGAGCGGTGTCAGGTAACCGCGGCGAAGGCGGGTCTTGTCGGCTTCACCAAGGGGTTGGCGGTGGAATTGGCAAGTCATCAAATACGCGTCAATTGCGTAGTGCCAGGCACTATTAATACGGAAAAGGGAACGTCGCGGGATAAGCGTATTCCCCACCCAAGCGGCGGTAAACCCATCTGGGGTCGTGAAGGCCGTGCGGAAGAACCAGCGAGCATGATCCGGTATTTGTGTTTGCCCGAAGCCTCCTACGTGACAGGCCAAACAATCCATGTAAATGGTGGCTATTATTTGCCATAGACTCTGCTTCAAAGCATCGGTTGACGGATAATGTGGCACATGCATTATCCGGCCTTCGGCGAATGGCTCGGTGATAGAGGGAATAATATTGGGGGAACCGATGAGCGATAAAGAGAAAAGTCTCGATGAGTTGAGTAAGGACCTCGACGTTCGGCGTGCGAAGGCGCTTGGCATGGGTGGCCCAGAAAAATTGGAGAAGCGCAAGAAGCGTGGTGTGATGAATGCCCGTGAGCGCATGGATTACCTGCTTGATGATGGGTCTTTTATTGAAACCGGTTTGCTGGGCCAATCTAGCGTCTATGCGGCGGATAAAGAGCGTACGCCTGCGGATGGCAAGATATGCGGTTTTGGTAAGATCGAAGGTCGAGATATCTCAGTCAGCGTTAATGACTTCACGGTAAAGGGGTCTTCTACTAGTGCCACAAACTCGAAGAAAGTCGGTCATATTCGGAAATATGGTTCTGACCGTGGTATGCCCGTTGTCTTCGTGGGTGAATCCACCGGAGCGCGCTTGCCAGATGCTATGGGCTCTAAAGGAATGGGCGCATTACTCGGTAACGACATCACGCAGTTTCAGCGTATGCGCGATACGCCTTGGTGTGCAGCGGCCCTTGGCTTTTCTTTTGGTTCATCTTGTTGGCTTGCTTGTTGTTCGGATTTCGCTGTCATGCGGAAGGGCTCTACCATGGCGGTTTCGAGCCCAAGGCTAATTTCGATGGCTATTCATGCTGAAGTGGATTTGGAAGAGCTTGGCGGTTGGCGATTGCATGCAGATACGACTGGGCTAGTCGACATGGTAGTCGATACGGATGAAGAAGCGCTTGACGCCATTCGTAAGTTCTTGAGCTATATGCCTGCCCATAATATGGAGGCGCCACCGGACATAGAAGTTTCCAAAGGGTCCGGTAAGGGAATAAAGGATATTGGAAAGATAATCCCGGAGAAGCGCAGCCAAGTTTACGATGTCCGTAAAGTCATCGATGCGTTGGTAGATAAAGATAGCTGCTTCGAGATGAAGAAGCGTTTTGGCAAAGCCGTGGTGACCACTTTGGCCCGCCTTGGCGGCAAGGTGGTGGGTGTCATTGCTAATAACCCGCTACACCGCGGCGGGGCGTTGGATACGGATGCTTGTGAGAAATGTGTCGATTTCCAGGTCATGTGCGATTCCTTTAATATTCCAATTATCAAACTCGTGGACACGCCGGGCTTTATTATTGGTGTTGAAGCCGAGAGAAAACGTGCGCCGGGCCGAATCATGAATTTCATGAACTCCACGTGCCTGCTGACCGTGCCGACACTGACTGTCATCCTGCGGAAAAGTTATGGGCGTGCCTATGTCGCAATGGGTGGCGGTCGTCACTCGGATGATTTGGTGGCCTGGCCCAGCGCCGAAGTGAGCTTTATGGATCCGAGGTTTGCGACACAAATTGTCCATGGTGTGACAAATGGTGATGATGGTTATGACGAGGCTTTGGATCAGATCCAACAGGATATTGAGCCTTGGGATATGGCATCCATCTATGCCGTACAGGATATTATCCAGCCGGAGGAAACCCGCGACTATCTCATTCGGATGTTGGATGTATATCAATTACGGAAAACAAATGGGGTTGGCGAGCATCTGATGCGGACTTGGCCAACTAGCTACTGAGTGGAATCATGACAGAGAATGTAATCATCAATGCCGCACGGATATCTAAACGGGTTGCACTTGACGAAGAGAACGGCAAGAAACTCCTAGCCGAGTACGGCATAGCTGTTCCGAAGACGGTTGTGGTGCCCGACGCCAATAGCGCGGCGGCCGTTGTTTCTGATTTGAGCTTTCCGCTCGTCGTCAAAGTGGTGTCCCCCGATATCTTGCATAAAAGCGACGCGGGTGGCGTGGCTGTAGGTTTGTCTGATGCTGATGCGGTGACGGCTGCAATTTCTGAAATGGCGGAGAAGCCGATTATCAAATCCGCCAATGTCGAAGGTTATTTGATCGAAGAAATGGTTCCTGCCGGGCAGGAGCTAGTGATTGGCGGTGTGCGGGATCCGCAATTCGGCCCACTGATCATGGTGGGTTTGGGCGGAATCTTTGTCGAGGTGCTGGCAGATGTGGCCTTCCGCGTTTGCCCGATTAATCGCGCAGATGCGATTCAAATGTTGGATGAGCTAAAGGGCTCGGCATTGTTAGATGGAGTTCGAGGCCAATCGGCGGTAGATCGCGAAGCGGTTGTCGATGTGCTGCTCAAGGTTGGCGGTGAAGGTGGCCTTTTAACAGAATTGGCGGATGACATTGCAGAGGCGGATATTAACCCTCTAATCGTCTCGGCGAATGGTGCCGTGGCGGTGGATGCGCGCTTTATCCTGGCGGATGGGCCGTCAGCAAAAGCAATGGTAGAACCGCTCAGCGACGATGAAGTGAAAAAGCGCTTCCAGCCGTTATTTAAACCGAAGTCTATTGCTATCATTGGCGCGTCAGCTACGGGCCATACGGTAGCGAATACCTTTATTCGCCGGGTACAGGAATTTGGATTTAATGGAGCGATTTATCCCATTCATCCAAAGGCGGACGAGGTCGGTGGCCTCAAAGCATACCCGTCTCTTGGAGAGACGCCAGAGTCGGTCGATTACGCCTATATCGCGATCGGATCTGCAAATGTGCCGCCACTAATTAAAGTGGCAAACGGAAGGGTCGCTTTTGCTCAAGTGATTTCCAGCGGCTTTGGCGAAGTCGAAGAGGGCGTCAAGTTGCAGCAGGACCTCGTTGATGCGGGGCTTGAAGGCGGGTGCCGTGTGATCGGGCCCAACTGTCTTGGCACGTATTCTCCTCGTGGAGGTCTTACCTTTCCGGAAAAAGCACCTAGAACGGTGGGCCATGTGGGCGTTATCACCCAGAGTGGTGGTCTCGGTACCGATATTGTCAAGCGGGGGCAGATTCGTGGCATCAATTACAGTGGTTTGGTGACCATGGGGAACTGCGCCGATATTAACCCGAACGACGTTCTCGAATACTATTTAGCCGATGACCAAACCAAAGTGGTAGGCCTCTATCTAGAGGGTATCCAGGATGGCAGACGGTTTTTTGATCTGCTGCATCGGGCAAAAGGCAAAAAGCCCATAGTCATCTTAAAGGGCGGACGTACTGCGGAGGGCCGGCAGGCTGCGGCTTCCCATACCGGCTCTTTAGCGGGGGATGAACGTGTATGGGAAGCGTTGGCGCGACAGACCGGTTGTGTCCTGGTGGATACGCTGGATGACTTCCTCGATTGTTTGATGGCGTTCCAAATATTAGTCCCGCGCGATGATCGGCCGACCAATCGTATCGCAATGTTTGGCAATGGCGGTGGTACAAGTGTATTAGCAACTGATTTTTTTGCCCGTCATGAATTATCAGTGGAGCCGTTCGACGGCACTACGGTCCAAGCTTTGGCTGATTTGGAAATGCCTCCGGGTACGTCTATTGCAAACCCCGTGGACGCCCCTGTTGGCACAATGCAACAGGAGAACGGTCGAATTGCTGAAAAAGTGCTTGATGCGGTTTATACTTATTTTAAACCAGATGCGCTGGCCATGCATTTGAATTTGGCGGCCTTCGTTGGCCGCGGCCCGGTCGACCCATTGGAAAATTTGATCGGTGCCGCAGTACGTATCCAGAAGAAGTATCCAGGACAAGCGCATTTTCTATTGGCACTACGTTCGGACGGTGATCCTGAGGTAGAGGCAAGTAAGAAAAAGTATACTAAGCTTGCATTGGAGGCAGGAATCCCAGTGTTTGCCGAACTAAGCAATATTGCCGTTGCCCTGGAATCATTAAAGCATGTGGAGCAATTCCGGGTCAGTCATCTCGAAAATTGATTTTAAAGTTTAATTCTAAGTATTTTGTCTATACTCGCTGAGATGTTCTGGCTATTGAAGAGAAACAGTCTGGTTTAAGACGATCTTTTGTTTTGGAATGAAAGTATGTGCACTAACTTTCCTGCCGTATAGAGGATGGCGCTAAACGCCGCGGCAATGAAAAATAGTTCCAAATAGCCGAACCAAGTTATTGGTGCCAGTAAATAGATTCCGTCTTCCAGTTCAAAACCTCCAAATGTCGGATACCCAATAGAGTCGTTTTCGGTGCCGATCTCAGTCGCATTTTCTTTATCGATCCTCAAATTAAAAAACATTGAGAGAACTGCACCGGCAGCGGCTGTCATCCCTAAAATTATGGCCCAAGGCCCTAGCAGACCATCGCGAAACCCAAGGCCCAAACAAAGGAATAAAGCGCCATAGCCTATGCCCCCAGCAGCATAATCAAGGTAATATCCAAGTTTCGACGTTGTACCTTGTTGTCGCGCTAGCTCACCGTCAAAATGATCAAGAAAGCGTGATAAAACAAAAATAGTAGCACCCCAATTAGCGAGGGCCACATTCCCAACTGCGAGTAGCCCAGCACCAATTAGTGTGCCAAATAGCGTGAACACCGAAATAGCATTAGGTGTGATGGGGGAGTTTACTAAGGGGCGGACTAATATCCGGGCTATCCGTTGGTCCCAGGGAATATTTTTCATGCTTGAACTGCCGTCTTTTATATAGAAAGGTAGTGATTTAAATTCTTCTATAATTTCTTGCTAGCTAGATAACAGATTCCGACGTCGATATATCCCATAAAATATAATAGCAAATACGGGTGCTCCAATTACGGCGGAAAGTAATAAAGGAGTTGACCACCCGCACCAAATTGCAATTGGAACAACCAACATCGCGTCGTCAGGGTCAAATTTAGCGTAGCTTTGCAGTTCCGCGGCCCCTTCTCCTTGGTTCTTTTCCAGGCGCATGACCATAAAAAATACCGCAGTTACACCTATTCCCGCTACTATTCCCATGAGAATGGCCCAGTATCCGTATGGGCTGTCGCGCAGTGAAGCGCCCAGCCCGACGAAAATCAACGCGTTGCAAATGCAATCGGCGATCAAATCGTATTTGTGCCCTTTAGGGCTACTTTTTCCTGATTGGCGCGCTAGTTCCCCATCAGCACGATCCATCAACATGGAAAAAATGAATAGTGCTGCCCCCACGTCCGGCCATGGAAAGTGACCTACTCCAAGTGCCCCCGCCGCTGCTAACCCGGTTGTTAGTCGGACAGTAGTGAGATGGTTTGGGCTCACCTGTGAGGTGACCAGCGGCTTAACTGCAGTTCTTGCTAGAAGATGTATCCAAGTATTGTGGCTCATAAACTTTCCTGTGGTTCCATACTATCTCCCAAGAATCTGGGCAAACTCATGGTTTTTAGCCGGAAATGCTCTTGTCAACAACGAGGATATATTATCGACTAAACGGGAATTTCTCACTTTTTATAATGGCTAGATATACATGACGAATTTATTATAGATGTCTTAACCTCTATCTATAAAAATATAGTGAGCTTTTGTATGCGTGATACAGGGATACAAGTAAGTTTAGGCTATGAGTGATCAAAAACAAAAAAATATTGTTCCGTTGTTCTCGCTACTAGATCTTGGGTTATTATTCGGCATTCCATTAATGGCCGTTATGGCATGCTTGTTACCGCCAAAGAAATGGTACAGCTTCGCTTATGCAATCGGTCCCTATATATCGGGCATGATGCCGCGTAATCGTGGTGACATATTGCGTGTAATAAAGAAATTTGTGGGCAATCGCTGCCTGAATATGTCAATTGAAGAAGCTACTCGCCGCCTCGCGGCTGCAGAGGTTGTGAGTAAGTTTCAGAATGTACGGGAATTTCTGCCGATGGGATGGCAACCCCAGGTATCTTTACAGGGCATTGATCATATTGAGAGAGGGTTAGCGGCAGGGCGGGGTGTTATTTTATGGGACAGCCATTTTCATTTTGCGAGTTTAATGACGAAGGTTGCTCTATCCCGTGCCGGTCACCCTGTGGTTCATTTGAGTCAGTCGGGTCACGGGTTCTCCAAAACACGTTTCGGCATGCGTGTTTTTAATCCGATACGAACGAAGTCTGAATCTCACTATATTAATGAACGGGTCTTACTTTCTTCACTCAGCCCTACCGCTGCCATGAGGACGCTGATTAAACGACTGAAGCAAAATGCCGTCGTGTCTATTACCGTACGCCCAACGGGTGTTCAGCCAATAGAGGCCCCCTTTATGGATGGCGTCTATACCATTGGGACAGGTGCAGCGGACTTGGCCTATCGATGCGGCGCGGTGCTACTCCCGGTCTTTACCTTAAGAATGGATAACGGTGATTGCAAAGTTATTGTTGACCGTCCGTTAGTTTGCCCAACGGATGCAAGCCGTCGCGAAGTAGCGTTGTCTGTCGCACATGAATATGCACGACGTCTGGAGCCATATGTTTGTGCGCATCCTGATCAATGGGTTGAATGGTTTAAGCTTTAAGCCTTGTTTGCGGTTACTCGATTATTCGTTTGCTACTTCTTTCTGATTTTTGTGCCAGAGCGCTTTACCTTCCGTGTGCTGCCAAAGAACCAGGAACGGTATGCTTGGCAAGATTTCTCGAACGCGCGTAATCAGCGATGTAGCGATCATGATGTCGGGTGGCAGACCTATCAACGCGCCGATGGCAACGTAACCGCCCTCTTGAATGCCTAGCCCTGCTGGAATGGCGAAGGATAGGCCACGCAAAGCAATTACCAACCCCTTGAGCATCAAAGCTTCACCGAAACCAATTGGGAAACCCAAGAGATGCCCAGCTAGAACCACTTCGCCGACGAGAATTATACGAATTGCCAAGCGCATGCCGCAAGCTGCCAGAACGCTGACTGGGCGCCGGTAAATTTCCCGGATGGATTTATCTACTTCGCCCGCATCATCGACGATGCCGCCCCATTTCTCCATGCCCCCGATTTTGGCGCCAAACCGGGCTAGGAAAGATATGCTTCCGGAATGTTGGATGAAGATAAAACCGAGAATACCAAGGAACAGCAGGGCTGCGCCAATAATTGCGCCGTTGACGATAGCCGGTTCATTTACAAGCATAGCCAACATAATCGTGCCGGTAATGCCCCAAATTAAAACGACAATGGCCTGGACGGTTTTGTCTACCACCACGGTCGAGACTGCTTGTTTGCCAGAATAGGACCAAAGGGTCAAAATTCTAGCTTTGGCTACTTCCCCTCCGATAGAGGCAACTGGCAGCAGAATGTTGACAGCTGCTCCCATGCTTGAGGCAAGAAATGTTTGCGGCATTGGCGGGCGGTGTTCCCTGCGGAATAGACAACGCCACGCTTCGCCTGAAAGGTAAAAACTCGGTATGGCGAAGAAGCAGACCAGCAAGATACTCCAGCCGCCAACCATGAACTGCTGCGATACAGCATCTAAACCCTGCCAAGCAACGAGACAGCCGACGAGTGTGATGCCGATAAAAAGGCCGATTAGCGATTTAATTTTCATTAGTGATTTAGATAGACGATTTACATTGACGCTGTCCAAGATAATTAGTCAAAAAAAGTCGGATTAGCCAGTTACTTAACTCCCCTGGCCTGTTACTTTTGCAGGGATATGGGAGGAGGTTTTGATATGTCCCAATCTTTGAAAATGAAGTCCTCCGATTTTGATGTCACGACGCTATCGTCTCATATGGGTGCAGAAATATGTGGGGTGGATATGAGCCGGCCTCTTGACGCAATAACAATTGACGCGATTTATCAAACTTGGCTTTCTCACAACGTTATCTTGTTCCGTAATCAGAAGCTCTTCGATCGAGATTTAGTACGATTTAGCCGATATTTTGGGGAACTCGATCTGGGGCCGACAATGGCCTGGCAGCCGGAAGAAGGGCGAGAACACCCAGAAATATATGTTATTTCAAATGTTATGAAAGATGGGAATGCTATCGGTTTCTTAGGTGACACGGAGGTAGATTGGCATACGGACTTGTGCCACTCAGATTTGCTACCAAAAGCGACCACGCTTTATGCTGTAGAAATCCCAACCGATGGCAGTGGCGATACTGGATACATGAATATGTATGGCGTACTTGAGGCACTGCCTCAAGCGATTAGAAAGGCCATTAACGGGCGTGAGTTAAAACATGAAGACGCTCATACTCTACAAGGGGAATTACGTCATGGTGTTAGCGAAGAAAAGTTACGGTCCCTGGAGGAAGCGCCGGGTCCTGTGCACCCTATGGTGCGCACGCATCCGGAAACTGGGCGGAAAGCGCTTTATATAGGGCGGCAATATAATGGCGATCATCGTGCTGCCTATATTATTGGCATGCCGCGCGATGAGTCCGATGCATTGCTCGATGAAATTTGGACTATCATTCGTTATGAGAAGTGCACGTGGTATCACAAATGGCAAGTTGGTGATTTTCTAATGTGGGACAATCGTTGTGTTATGCATCGACGCGGCTCATTTTCGTCGAAGATGCGCCGGATTATGCATCGGACACAAATTCGCGACGCGTCATTGACGTAGTAAAAATAGTCGAATTTTACCCGGTAGTTGATTGTGATTTTGCCGCAAAGTTTTCCGATTTTATCAAGTAAGCAGCGATAACCCCTTGATCCAATTTCGGCTGGTAGCCTTTCGGCATCACGATATCGCCGTTGTCGAACGGTAATTGTTCTTCGAATACGGAATGAGTGAGTTTCAAGAAACCATTGTTCTCACCTGCATTGTCGATTGTACTGCGGGCGACGCAGGCCTCCATCCAACATTGAATGTCCGTAGAGGTGCCGTCGCCGAGGACTGGCGTCAGGCCAAGTGCCCGAATATGGTCTAGCCCCTCTTTAAGTAGATCCATGCTTGGAAACTTCTTAAGCTTTAATTTTACGAAGCCAACACCTTCAATGGCTGCAGACTTATCTATGTCTTCACGCACATAAATTGATTCATCCATCATCACCGGCACGGTGGAAGCCTTGGCAACGGCGGCATTTGAATCCCAATCTCTAGACCCGCAGGGTTGCTCAAATAGCATGATATTTTCAGGAGCCAGTGCGCCGCCAAAGCGGATACCTTGGACAGCGTCAAAGTTTCGATTTGCATCGAGACGGATTTGTACGCCACGCCCGGAAATGGATTCCTGAATGACGCTAACGCGCTTGAGGTCTTCATCCACATCAAACCCAACCTTTACTTTTAGCGTTTTGAAACCTTTTTCGATTAGCTCGTCGATTTCTGCCGGAATTTTTTCTATATCCATTTCGTGAATTGGGTCTAGTAAGGGAATGCGTGTATCTTCGTCGATGTACAGTAGCTTGTGCTCGCTCAACATTTCCAGAGCGCCAAGGATTGCTGAAGAGGCGGTGGGATGTTTCACCGTCGTCGTCATAACTGCTGCATGGGCGTCCGAAACCGATTTCCCGACAATCTTTTCGCACCACTCACGACAGTATTCCCAGCCGCCTTCCAGTGTCTCGAAACTATAGCCAGGACAAATATGGCCTTCGCCAAAACCAACTTGGCCACTGCTATTCGTGATCTCGATGATAAAGGGATCAAAATGGTGAAATGTTTTCTGAGATATTTTATAGGGCGTGACCAACGGAATTTGCACGTGCGTAAGCGTGATATTATCAATTTCCAATATATTCCCCTTCCGGTGCTTGAGCTGTGTCTCTAATTAATTAGAATTAATTGAGCAACCTTAGGGGCTAAGTAGCGAGAATTAGGGTTTGAATATCGCGCATGATACGTTCCTATGTTGAGCAAAATTTGTAGGCCATGAAACTAGTTCAGATTTATTAGAAGCTTTTAGGCTTTCAGTGCCTGGGCTAAATCCTCTTTGATGTCCTCTACGTCCTCAAGCCCAACGGAGAGCCGAATGAAGCCATCGGTGATGCCAAGGTGGGCTCGCCCCTCTGGTGTCAGCCGCTGATGGGTAGTGGTTGCCGGGTGTGTGGTAATACTTTTCGTGTCGCCAAGATTGTTGGAAATATCGATGACTTTGAACGCATTCAATAACGCAAAAGCTTTGTCCTTGCCGCCGTCCAACTCAAACGAGACAACAGAGCCAAAATCAGCCATTTGCTTTTTTGCAAGGTCGTGCTGCGGATGGCTTTCCAGGCCGGGATAGATCACTTTGTTTATGCCATTTTGGGTTTCCAACCACCGTGCTACTTCATTTGTATTTCGGCAATGGCGCTCAACCCTCAAATCTAGTGTCTCTAAACCTTTGAGCATCACCCAAGCATTAAACGGGCTGCAGGATGGGCCAGTGTGACGAATAAAGGGTTGCAGGTGATCATCATAGAAGCTTTGTTTGCCGAGGATGGCGCCGGCCAGCGCCCGGCCTTGTCCATCGATATGCTTAGTTGCAGAATACACCACTATGTCTGCGCCTAGTTCGAGTGGTTTTTGTAGGACTGGCGTCGCCACCACATTGTCTACCACCACCTGTCCCCCGGCCGCATGGGTAAGCTCCGCGACCCGTTCCAGGTCAATTATTTCTAACGTAGGATTCGAAGGCGTTTCAAAAAATACAGCTTGCGTTGGCTTCGAAAGTGCTTTTTCCCATTGATTTAAATCGGTGCCATCGACGAATTCCGTCTCTATGCCAAAGCGCGGTAGAATTTCTCCGATGATATAATCGCACGACCCAAACAACGCGCGTGATGCCACCACCCGATCGCCAGCTTTAACGATTGCTAGCATGGCGTTGAAGACAGCTGACATACCGCTGGCAGTTGCCGTGCAAGTTTCGGCGCCCTCCAGCAAACACATCCGGTCTTGAAAAGCCGAAACTGTGGGATTGCCGTAGCGGGTGTAAATGAACCTATCGGCCTCGCCCTTGAAGGCCGCCTCAGCATCCTCCGCATTGTCATAGACGAAGCCTGAGGTCATAGAGATTGCTTCGGCGGTCTCTCTGTGCGCGCTTCGATCAAGTCCGCCGCGTACCATTTTGGTTTGCATCCGCCAGGTAGGGTCTACCTTTTTGCCATCGCCTGCCATGTTCTCCTCCTTCACGGCATATTGCCGCAAAACCAAAAGCCCCGATCGGTCGGATCAGGGCTTCTTTTTTAGAAGACACTCCGACCTTTTAGCTAAGTTATTTTGCGTAGCCGCAAGCCGGTCGGGCCAAATCACTACGTATATGAACGTTAGGACTGAAGAGATGTGCTGTCAATAAGCATTATGGTGGGGGGTGCTTCTTGGGTAAATGGTCCGCAAAGTAATAGAGTCTCTTAAACAACAAACAAGATTTTATATGGTGCGATAGCGCTTGCTGCAATCGAGTTGCTAACGTGGGTTTGCCTGGATAACTTTCGGAGACCACTTCATTCGTCTTTTATTTACTTGCTGAAATTCCAAGTTTCCTTGCTGATGCGCAACTGACTAATCATTTTGCTGCCGCCGCCATTTTCGCTTCGCGCTGTGTGATGCCTTCTTCGATAGCTAGTAAGTTTTGTGCCCGGTATACCACTGGATAATCAACCATTTTGCCATCTACTTCCAAAGATGCTCGACCCGCGGCTACGGCTTCGTCAAAGGCTAAGATAATTTTCCTTGCGTTCATGATTTCTTCTTTTGTTGGACGGAACTCTTGGTTCAGGATAGGTACTATCTTGGGATGTACGCAGGCGGCACCTTGGAAACCAAAACGCCGCGAAGTGCGGATAACTTCCCTCATTCCCTCCACATCATTGTAATTGGCAACAGTGCCAATAATTCCCATGGGTGTGATGCCAGCAGCGCGCGCAGCAATAATGGCCTGCTGTTTTGGGAAGAGCATGACATCCGGTTCTGGTAAAACACCTAGTGAGGTTGCGAAGTCTTCGCTACCAAGCGTCATGGCCATTACACGCGAACTAGCCTTGGCTATATTTTCCATTCGAAAAAATGCTTCTGCGGTTTCCACCATGGCGATCATCTTGGTCGTGCCGACCGCCATGCCTCTTTCGGCCTCCAACTCGTCCATAACTTCCGATAAAAGTCGCAAGTGGCCTGGGCCATCAACTTTGGTTACGGCGACCGCCTGAACGCGCGGTGAAATGGTTTCTTCAAGGTCAGGAATGGCCAAACGGAGCGGTTGATTGATACGCACGACCACGTCTGCGCCCGCTTGTGACACGGTTGCGGCAGCCTCTTGGACCAATTTTCGGGCATCTGCCTTGTCTGCTGTCGCAATACTATCCTCCAAATCTAGCTGTAACGCATCTGCGCCGCGTGTATGCGCCTTGGAGACAAAGCGTTTTACATTTAGCGGAACAAACATAAGGGAGCGCCAGACGGGAGTCTCTTCAGGTAAGTTCATAGTGTTTGTCGGCATAATTCTTCCCTTCATAGGTGGTTGAGTTCTTGATTAGGCGGCGCGATCCTGCCGGTTTCATAGCACATTGGCAATAGTTTCACCCTTGACCGCAAGGCGAGTGTATCCGAAGTAAAGGGGATGAAAATTTTGGTTACAGGCGGCGCGGGCTTTATTGGTTCGGCAGTAGTGCGACACTTGGTCGGCGATCTAGGTATGTCAGTGGTTAATCTCGACAAACTCACCTATGCAGGAGGGTTGGAATCGGTCGCGGCAGTGTCCGATTCGGATGCATTAGCATTTGAACAGGTCGATATTTCCGATCGAGCTGCGGTAGAGAGAGTGTTTGCCGATCATGCCCCTAAAGCGGTTATGCACCTTGCTGCTGAATCCCACGTGGACCGGTCAATTGACGGCCCATCTGCTTTTGTCGAGACTAACGTCAACGGTACCTTCACGATGCTTGATACGGCGTTAGCCTATTGGCGCGGCTTGTCCTTTAAAGCGCAAAAAGAATTTCGCTTTCTGCATGTTTCGACCGACGAGGTTTATGGCGCGCTTGGCGGTGAGGGCCTTTTTACGGAAGATAGTCAGTATAGGCCTAGTTCGCCCTATGCAGCCTCCAAAGCGGCGGCTGATCATTTTGCTCGAGCTTGGCACCACACATACGGTTTGCCGGTGGTGGTAACAAATTGTTCTAATAATTACGGCCCGTATCAATTTCCGGAAAAAATGATTCCAACCATGGTTTTGGCTGCGATTGCTGGCGATAGGCTACCAGTATATGGAGATGGAAGTAACGTGCGCGATTGGTTGCATGTGGAGGACCATGCGGAAGCACTTTACACGGTGCTGACTAAAGGTAGGCCCGGTGAGGTTTATAATATCGGCGGTGATAATGAACGTCGCAATCTCGAGGTGGTGGAAGCTATTTGTGCGGAACTAGATCAACTGCTGTTAAATTCAAAGAATAAACCACACCGTAATTTGATTGAGTTTGTTACCGATAGGCCCGGACACGATTTTCGCTATGCCATAGACGGTAGCAAGTTAGAGAGGGAACTAGGCTGGTCGGCAAAATGGAAGTTCGAGAAAGGATTGGCTGAAACCGTACGCTGGTACCTGGAAAATCGTGATTGGTGGGAGCCAATCCAAAAAATTTATTCAAGGGGCCGTCAGGGCCTTGGAAACGCTTAAGGTATAGGGATTTTTGGGATATGGAAATTGACCATATTGATCACTTTGTGATTACGGCTGCTGATGTAGACATCACGTGCGAGTTCTACGAACGCACTCTCGGTATGAAAGTAAAAGAATTTGCCGAAGGCCGGAGGGCTCTTTATTTCGGTAACCAGAAAATTAATGTGCATCCAAAGGTTGGCGTTGGACCCAGTTTGCGAGCTCAGCGGCCTTCAATAGGCAGTGCCGATTTTTGCCTTATTACTAAATCTTCCATCGAGGAAGTGCTTGGCCAATTAAGTAATGAGGGCGTGCCGGTCGAAGTAGGTCCAGTTGAACGTTCCGGCGCGATTGGGCCGATCAAGTCGGTTTATTTCCGCGACCCCGATGGTAATCTGGTGGAAGTCTCAAGGTACAGTTAGCAGAGTGGAAAGAGTATGTTCGATATAAAGCCGGTCTCCGACGTGATAGGCGCTGAAGTGTCTGGTGCGGATTTAGCCGAAGTCGATGATGCAGCATTCGATGAAATTCAATTAGCCTGGATGGAGCATTGCGTTTTGCTGTTTCGCGATCAAAAGATCGATGCGGGAGAACTTGTGGCCTTCAGCAAGCGTTTCGGCGAACTAGATATCGCACCGCCCAACGAAAATGGAGAAGGTGGCTTCGGAGGATTTTCGGAGGTGCTGGTGCTTTCTAATGTTAAAGAGAATGGCAAAGCTATTGGTGCGCTCGGTAATGCTGAAGCGCAGTGGCACACGGATATGAATTATCTAGATAAGCCGCCAACGGGTAGTGTCCTATTAAGTGTAGAAGTACCGGACAAGGGCGGTGATACGGGATTCAGTAATATGTATCGTGCCCTGGAAGATCTCCCTAGCTCAATACGTCAACGTGTTGAAGGTCTAAAGATTAAGCATGATAGCAGCACCAATAGTGGTGGCTATTTGCGTGAGGGGGCAGAGCCCGTCACCGACGTTACAACTTGTCCCGGCGCAATCCATCCGATCATTCGTACTCATCCAGAGACCGGGCGAAAAGCACTTTATCTGGGTCGTCGGCGCAGCGCATACATTATGGGTATGTCTCTGGAGGGGTCTGAATTATTACTAGATGAATTGTGGGCTCATGCCTCGCAACCTAAATACGCATGGCACCATCAATGGCGTATCGGTGATGTTGTGATTTGGGATAATCGCTGTTCCATGCATCGTCGTGATAGTTTTGACGATAGCAAACGTCGAATCATGCATCGTACCCAGATTATGGGCGATCGGCCGTTTTAAGAATCTTGCTTAAGAAAACGCTTTGCGTATCAAATTGGCGCCGCTGAGCAGCATCAATATCAATACCATGAGTCGGAACGGCTTTTCCGCAATGCGTTGCCGTGCCTTTTGACCCGCTAACTGTCCAGCAAACATTGGTAGCGCGGCAAGTGCTGACCATAAAATAATTTGCCACGTGAGGAAATTATAGGTAGCTAGGAACACCATTAGAGCGAGGACGCCCGTCAGGTACGCAATTCCGATGGCAGCAATAAATTTTTCCTTCGGTAACTTCAATGCGACCATATACATCAGTACGGGTGGCAAGAAACCAGAGATGCCGCCAACCAATCCACATATAAACCCTGTAGGAACGCTAATTCGTCGTGCTGTCGGGGCCGAGAGTTTCCATTTCGGCTGGGTATAAATCAGAATCGCAAAGCTAATAACTATTACGCCGACGATCCCGCTGACCAAAAATGAATCAACTGCGGTGAGCACTTTTGCGCCGATGCCGACGCCGGGAGTGATGGCGAGGTAGAGCGGCCAATGGAAGTTCCAGACTTCGCCGGTGAATTTATTGCTGCCAATTTGCCAAATATTGGCGATCAAAACCGGGACAGTCATCAATGCAACTGCAATTGGAATGTCTACGAAGATTGCTGCTAGAGAAACCGAAATGAGCGCGAGACTAATGCCAGAGGCGCCTTTGCAGAACCCACCGAACATCATAGCCGTGGCGACGCCAATTACGGTTTGGAGGTTGCCTTCAATCATGGATTGCCCGGTGTGTTGGAGTTAGAAAAGTGATAAAGATCTAACACGAATAGTGGATAAAGCTCTCTTAAAACAGGCAGCGGTGTTTTAGAATAGCGAGAACCGTTGGGAGGATATATGCCGAAATTTGCTGCTAATCTTACTTATATGTTTCCGGAGTTAGAGCCAAAATGCCGGTTTTCAGCTGCTGCCAAGGCAGGATTCAAAGCCGTTGAAATACTACGCCCCTACGACTTCGAAAAAAACGAAGTAAAGGCGTTGCTCAATGATAACGGTTTGCAGTTTTTGTTGCTTAACACGCGGGGGGGAAACCCGGATAAGAACGAACGCGGTCTCGGAGCGTTGCCGGGAAGAGAGGCGGATTTCCGTCAAACCTTTGACCAGGCACTCGATTATGTAGTTGCACTTGGCGGCAGATTCATTCACGTAATGGCGGGAACGGTTCCTGAAGATATTGCGTCGGAAGCGTGTGAGGATTGTTTTGTAGAGAATTTAAAGGTGGTGGCCCCGGTTGCAGAGGCAGAGGGGGTGACGCTTTTATTAGAGCCTCTTAATACGCAAGATATGCCCAACTATCTTCATACCAATACAGACCATACCCGGCGTATTATTGAAGCAGTTTGTGCGCCTAACATAGCAATGCAGTACGACTTCTACCACATGCAAGTAATGCAAGGTGGCCTGGCAAGGCATCTTGAAACCAACCTAGATATTATCGGCCACGTGCAATTCTCGAGTGTGCCAGGGCGGCATGAGCCGCAGCACGGCGAGGTGAATTTGCCGTTTCTTTTCCAACGATTGGATGAGTTGGGCTATGACGGTTGGGTGGGCTGCGAATATTCCCCCAAGGGCGATAGCTGGGATGGCCTCTCGTGGGCTGTTCCTTACGGTTTTAATGCGGAGCGATAGCGATGAGCGATACTATGAAAGCGCGGGTTAAGTGGATTGAGGCGCGTACTTTTTTAGGCGAATCTGGCAGCGGCCATGCAATTGTAATGGACGGTGCACCGGAATCTGGTGGGCGCGATCTCGGTATTCGCCCGATGGAAACTTTATTGCTCGGAATGGGCGGCTGTACTGCGTTTGACGTGGTCCATATCCTCGAAAAATCAAGGGAAAAAGTGAAAGATTGCATTCTCGAAATGGAAGCAGAACGTGCGCCCGATGACCCGAAGGTATTCACGCAAATCCGGCTTCGTTATTTGGTGAGCGGAAAAGACCTATCTCGAGAGAAAGTGGAGCGTGCGGTCAATTTATCCGCTGAAAAATATTGCTCGGCATCGATTATGCTGGGCGAGAGTGCAGAGATTGGCCACGAGATCGTGCTTTTAGACGAAGCAGACTAGAAGGGTAGCCGCAAGAGGAAGCGCACTATCTTCTTGGTTCGTTCGCTGAAGAGAGATGGTGTGTAGAAGCTGCCGGCAGCGCGTTTCGAAACTTCGCTTAGCGTTGGATAGGGAGTTACGACACTGGCCATAACTCCAATTTTCATTTTCTGTGAAATAGCCAATGCCCAAGGTAGAATTAGTTCCCCGGCCCTTGACCCAGCCATGGAACAACCCAGGATGTGGCCTTTTTTGTCGGTGATGACCTTAATCATGCCATCGGTTTCCTGCTCCGCTTGAGCGCGGTCGGTTTCCGCAAATGCAAAACGAAGTATGCGCAGATCGCTGCTGAGTTTCTCTTTGGCTTGGAGTTCGGTTTGACCCACATGTGCAATTTCTGGGTCAGTGTAAGTAACCCATGGGAACGCGTCGTAATTCACTTTTGCGGGAAGTTTAAACAAAATATTTCGAATTATGATACCTGCATGGCAGCTCGCCGCATGGGTGAATTGCACACCACCTGTTACATCGCCGATAGCAAAAACGCGCTTATTAGAGGTTCGTAGCCTGGCATCTACTTTAATGCCACGGCGATCAAATTTTATGCCGGCCTTTTGTAGATCAAGCCCGCTCGTATTGGGACTACGGCCTGCAGTAATTAGAAGGTGGGACCCGCTGATAACATTTTCTTGTCCATTCCTTTTGATCCAGACCGAAAGACCTTCGGTTTCTTGAGATACTTTGGTGATTTTGATGTTTTCGCGAATGTCAATTCCTTCTTTGATCATTCGCGTCTTAACCACTTCGGTAATCTCCGGGTCATCCTTGCCGAGCACCCTAAACATTTCCAGTAACGTGACTTTGGCGCCAAGACGCCGATGGGCTTGCGCTAGCTCGCTACCGATTGGACCGCCGCCGACTACGATTAGGTGATCTGGCGCCTCGGTCAGATCGAAGACGGTTTTATTAGTTAGATAAGGTGTTGCGTCTATGCCTGGGATGGGTGGTATGTCGGCGGAAGAGCCAGTGGAAATGATGAATTTCTTCGCTTGGATAATCGTGTTTCCGGCAGCGACTTCTCGCGGTCCGGTAAAACGGCCTTCGTCATGGATTACCGTGACGCCAAGACCTTCAAAACGCTCGACGGAATCGTGGGGAGCGATAGCTGCAATGATCCCATGGATATGGTCATGGAGGTCCTGAAAATCGATTGTTGGTTCAACAGCCTTTAAGCCGAATTTTTTCGATTCTCGTATTACATGGGCTTTATGTGCTGCGGCAATAGTAGCCTTTGAGGGTACGCAGCCATAATTGAGACAGTCTCCCCCCATCTTACCGCGTTCGACTAGTACAATTTTAGCACCCATCTGTGATGCGGCCGCTGCAACAGACAAACCACCAGCGCCGCCGCCAATAACGCAAATGTCTGGTTTTAAAATATTGGCCATATTGAAGTCTCCTCAAACAGCTAAAATAGCTCGAACGTTGAGTACGTATCCGCATATCACACCGACCGTTACTCGCCTTTTCACGTCTAATTGCCGGCCTAATAATCTCGGTATGAACAATTTGCGCCAAAAAATCTTAGTTGGGCTGTAGGGTCTTTGAGGCAATTTCAAAAACGTCGTGAGAGACGTCGTCCCTTGCTAATATACGTTCGAGTGCCGCTTGCATCATTGACTGACGGGCTGTATCGAAGCGCCGCCAGCGAGATAGTGGCGCTAGCAGGCGCGCGGCGATCTGCGGGTTTATGGCGTTTAATCGGGCTACTTGGTCGGACAAGAAAGCATAGCCAGACCCATCTTTAGCATGAAACCGTAATTGGTTGGCGCTGCAAAAGGCGCCGATCAAGGCCCGCACCCTGTTAGGCGTTTTGATAGAGAAAGACGGATGCTCCATCAGGGATTTAACTTTGCTTAGTGTGTTGGGGAGCGCTGATGTCGCTTGAAGTGTAAACCACTTGTCGATGACTAGTGAATTATCTTTCCAACGGCAATAAAAATCATCCAGCGCGGTCTCACGCATTGGCGTCTCGCAATCATTTAAGGCGCTCAGCGCACCCATGCTGTCTGTCATATTCGTCGCATCTTTGAACTGCGCTCTGGCAAATCCGTAGGCTTCATCGTTGGCAAGGCTGGTTATGTAACCGAGGGCTATATTGCGCAGTCGTCGCTTCGCTGATTGGGCTGTGCCGTGGTTATAAGGTTCCGCAATCGCACACCGTTCGTAGGCCTCCATTAGAGGTTCCGACAACCCCCTGGCAATCGCTTTGTACAGATTGTCTCGGGCATTATGTATGGCGTCAACATCAATAATTCTTTGTTGCTCTGCTAAATCGGATTCTGATGCTAGTGCCAGCATATCGCCTGCGAGGGCTGGGTCAATGGATAGGTCGTTAAGTACCAGCTTAAGTGCATCGATGAATTGGTCTATAAGTGGAGTAGGGGTTTTGCCCTTCGCCAAAGTATCGGCAACGATTAGTTTGGTAAATGATTGTGAGGCCTCCCAACGGTTGAAGGGATCGCTGTCGTAGCTCATCAAGAAGGCAAGTTCTTCCGGTCCTCGGTCGAGCCATTCTAGTCGGATCGGAGCAGAAAACCCTCGAAGCAAAGAAGATACCGGTCTTTTAGGTACTTTGTCGAAGACGAACTGCTGTTCAGCCTTGGTAAGGTGCAGCACTTGCCCGCCTTCGGACGATGCCATGTCGGTTCCTGTCTCATCTAACAGACCAAATGTAATTGGAATATGTAGCGGCTTTTTATCAGGTTGGCCGGGTGTCGACTGTGTTTCTTGAGTAAGGTTCAAGGTATAGCGATTGTTATGAGTATCGTATTGATCGTACACGATCACCGACGGCGTTCCCGCCTGGGAGTACCATAGTCTGAATTGGTCTAGATCAATGCCGCTGGCGTCTTCCATGGCGCTGACGAAATCATCGCAGGTAACTGCTTGTCCGTCGTGACGCTGAAAATAGAGGTCCATGCCCTTGCGAAAGCCATCTTCGCCCAATAGCGTATGCATCATGCGGATAACCTCTGCCCCTTTTTCGTACACGGTTGCGGTGTAAAAATTATTGATTTCTATATAGGTTTCAGGGCGTATGGGGTGAGCGAGCGGGCCATTATCTTCCTGGAATTGCCGGCTACGCAGTGCACGTACGTCACTGATACGTTGTGCGGCGGGGGAGCGCATATCGGCGGAAAACTGTTGATCTCGAAATACCGTGAGCCCCTCTTTGAGACTTAATTGAAACCAGTCGCGGCAGGTCACGCGGTTGCCGGTCCAGTTGTGGAAATATTCGTGTGCTATAATTCCTTCAATTAATGCATAATCGGTATCTGTCGCTGTAGCCGCATCTGCGAGCACGTACTTGTCATTAAACAGGTTAAGGCCTTTGTTTTCCATCGCTCCCATATTGAAGGCACTCACAGCGACGATCATATAAATGTCAAGGTCGTATTCGAGGCCAAATTTTTCTTCGTCCCACTTCATCGCATTAATTAGAGAGTCCATAGCATGACGCGCGCGGGGTTCGTTGCCGTGTTCGACGAAAATTTGCAGTTTTACTTCGCGGTTTGATGCCGTTTGAAAATTCTCTTCTAGGCAACCGAAGTTGCCAGCCACAAGCGCGAAAAGATAGCAGGGCTTCGGGTAAGGGTCTTCCCAGGTGGCGGTATGAGAGCCATCCGCACATTCCTCTTTATTTATGCAGTTACCGTTGGAGAGTAAAACTGGATATTTAGCTTTATCGGCGGTAATGCGAGTCTTAAAGCGCGCCAGTACGTCTGGCCTATCGAGATACCAAGTAATGCGCCGAAAACCTTGTGCCTCGCATTGGGTGCAGAATATGGAGTCAGATTTATAGAGTCCTTCCAGAGCCGTGTTGTTCTCCGGGTGAATGCGGACGCTAGTTTCGACAACGAAACTAGCGGGCAGGTTCGTGATTTTTAGAGTATTTTTGCTGAGTGAAAAGGCACTGTCGTCAAGCATGTTTCCGTCAACAGCGACTCGTAATGTTTCGAGATATTCACCGTCCAGGGTTAGTACTGCGTCGGGGCTCTCCGCGTTAGCGTTGCGCCGCATCTGTAGTCGGGTGTCTACGATTGTAGAGTCTTCACTGAGTGTGACATCAAGGAAAACCTTATCAATCAGAAATTCGGGTGGGCGGTAATCTCTTAAGTGAATGCTGCGGGGGGTGTCTGTCTTCATGAATCAACCCGGTAGCGAATAGAGGGCCTCTGGTGAGGGCGCGCCATTACAGGCGGCACGATTAGTCTCTATCATGTGAATCAAGTGCGAGTGTACTGCTCGGCAAGCGCCGTTGTGGAGACGAGGATCAAGGCCTTTGTACATTTCGGAGACTAGGTCTTCTATGTTATCAAGACCTTTCTGAAGGCAACGTTCAATTTGCTTTTCTCGGTCTCGTCTATGTGCAATAAGGGCGCCCACATAGGTCTGCGGATCTTCGATACATGTGCCGTGATTGGGCCAATACCGCTCTTCGCTGCGGGCTAGCAGTTTCTCGAGTGAGCCAATGTAATCGCCCATATGGCCGTCTGGTTCAGAGACTACTGTAGTCGACCAACCCATCACTTGATCACCGCTAAACAATACATTTTCTTCTTTGAGAGCATAGCAAAGGTGATTAGAGGCATGTCCTGGAGTGTGAACTGCTTCCAGCGTCCAGCCATTACCCGTTACAATATCGCCGTCTTTGAGCTCAATGTCGGGTTGGTAATCAAAGTCGCCGGTGCCCGTACCGACCGCCAGCCCACGGTCTGCACCGTGTTGACCGTAGCCGAAAGTAGTAGCGCCGGTCACTGGTTGCAGCAGTTTTGTATTTGGTGAATGGTCGCGGTGCGTGTGTGTCACAAAAATATGCGTGATTTTTTCGCCTTGGGTGGCTCTTAGAAGTGCATCCACGTGTTCTTGGTCCAATGGGCCCGGATCGATCACCGCTACTTCGCCTTGACCAATTATAAAGGTACCGGTGCCGTGAAAAGTAAAGGGCCCAGGATTGTTGGCGATTACTCGCCGAATGAGTGGTGAAAGCTGGTCTACTTCGCCATACTCGAATTCTAATTCTTTATTGTACGGGATGACTATCCGTTTTCCCATGAGTCGATCACCTTTTTCTGCTCGTTTTCGCCTTACTTAGTGCACCTAAGCCTAGGCGCCACCTTACCTGCCTATCAAGTTCGGCTTCTTAGCGCTAGTCAGCAAAGCGCATTGTTCCGCATCGCTGACATAGGTAAAGTCACACTAGTTTCAGGATAATAACAAAAGAAAATAAAAGGGGAATTCTATGTTCACCACGCGACCGGAGCTACTTGGCACGTTCGGTATGGTTTCGACGACACATTGGCTCGCATCGACAGCTGCTATGTCAATGTTGGAGAAGGGCGGGAATGCATTTGACGCGGCTGTTTGCGCAGGCTTCGTGCTGCATATTGCTGAGCCACATTTAAACGGCCCCGGCGGTGATATGCCTGCCATTCTTCACATTGCTGGTGAAGATAAACCGCGTGTGTTGTGTGGCCAAGGGACGGCACCTGCAGGTGCCACCATGGCGCATTATCGTGACGAGTTAGGCCTAGATCTTGCGCCAGGTACAGGTTTGTTAGCGACGGCTATACCGGGTGCAGTGGATGGTTATCTATTGATGTTGCGCGATTATGGTAAACTCGATTTGGAAACGGTGCTCGAAAACGCAATTTACTATGCGGAAAATGGTGCCCCAATTGTACCAAACATCTGTAATACCATAGCGGGCGTGGCTGATTTGTTTCGCGATCACTGGCCGACTTCGGTGCCAGTTTATATGCCGAGTGGAGATGTTCCTAAGCCGGGCAGTCTTTTGGGAAACAAAGGTGTTGCCTCAACATGGAAACGCCTTATTCGAGAGGCAAAAGCTGCGGGCGTTGATCGTCAAGCGCAAATAGAAGCGGCCAGGAATGCTTGGGGTAATGGTTTCGTGGCAGAAGCGATTGATAAATTCTGTAGTGATAATGAAGTGATGGATGTTTCCGGAACACCTCATAGAGGCGTTTTGAACGGAGATGATATGGCAAATTGGCGGGCGTCCTACGACGAGCCTTTGTCCTGCGATTTTAATGGCTACACGATATTTAAATGCGGCGCATGGAGCCAAGGGCCGGTGCAGTTGCAGCAGCTTGCCTTGTTGAAAGGGTTCGGCCTTGAAAATATGGATACGGTTAGCGGCGAATTCGTTCATACAATTACTGAATGCGCCAAGTTGGCTTTTGCAGATCGGGAGACCTATTATGGTGATCCTGACTTTGTCGAGGTGCCAATCGAAATACTTTTATCCAATGCTTACAATGACAAACGCAGGAAGCTGGTGAGCGATGAAGCTTCCTTGGAATTCCGGCCTGGCGAAATCGAAGGATATGGTATGCCGATTGATTACCAGTCAGCGGTTGATGGTTTTAGTTCTATGAAATCTGATATGGCTGGTATTGGTGAGCCAACGGTTGGGCGTCCCGCTAAAGGAGACACTTGCCATATTGATGTAATAGATAATAAAGGCAATATGGTTGCTGTGACGCCGTCTGGTGGGTGGTTGCAAAGTTCTCCCGTTATCCCGGATCTAGGCTTTTGCTTGGGTTCGCGGATGCAAATGTTCTGGCTTAAAGATGATATGCCCGCTAGCCTCAGGGCTGGAAGCCGACCTAGGACAACGTTGACCCCCTCTATGGCCTATAGGGATGGCCAGCCTTATATGGTTTATGGCACTCCCGGTGGTGATCAGCAGGATCAATGGCAGACTAATTTTCTGCTACGCCATGCAGTCCATGGATTAAACCTGCAGGAAGCTATTGATGCCCCGTCTTTTCATAACGAACATCACCCAAGCTCCTTCTATCCCCGTCAGGCGTCGCCGGGTCGTTTGGTCATTGAGGGACGTTTTCCTAAAGCGACGCAAAAGGATTTAAAAAAGCGCGGGCACGTGCTTGATATCGGCGATGACTGGTCGGAAGGACGCATGTGTGCAGTTTCCAAGGAAGGCGGGATATTGAAAGGGGCAGCAAATCCCCGCGGCATGCAAGGCTATGCTGTTGGTCGGTAGTTCGGATCCCTTATGTTGCCCGTTCCGACAAACTTGATTACCGGATTTCTTGGTGTTGGTAAAACAACCGCGATTAAGTCTTTGTTGACCCGCAAGCCTGAAGGCGAGGTGTGGGCGGTGCTAGTCAACGAGTTTGGCGACATAGGTATCGATGAGGCGGCTATAATTGATGGATACAGCGGTAATGATAACCCGATCCGTATGGTGCCTGGTGGCTGTATTTGTTGTGTCAGCAATATGGCTATGGGGGTAGCGCTCACTGATCTCATTAGAAAAGTATCTCCAGCGCGGCTGCTGATAGAGCCTACGGGACTTGGGCACCCAGCGGGAGTTTTAGATTTGTTGCGTGAAGCTGAGAGTGCCGGGCAAATAAATTTGCGGGTGACTGTTTGTCTCGTTGATCCACGGCGATTGAATGAACTCAATGATGCGGAATCCGAAATTTTCCAAGATCAGATTCACATGGCCGATGCGCTGATTGCCCATAAATGTGACCTTGCAAGCACAGAGGAGTTAACCGTTTTCACTGCATGGGCGGCAGAGCTTTTCCCGCCAAAGAGTTATATTGGCAAAGCCGTTAAGGGCAAATTTGATATAGGCTTATTAGACCTCGAGGGAAACCCAATGCGTACGCCACTTTTCCCGGATGCGCACGCGCAAGCACACATGCATCAACATTACAGCATGAAAAAAGATGTTGTCCTAAAGCCCGGTGTGCCCATGCGAGCAATGAATACGGGACTTGAGCATAAGGCTTGTGGATGGATATTCTCACCGGAAGATGTATTTAACCGGCGCCAATTGCTCGAATTGCTGGGCGCTATCGATCATATTGAAAGGTTGAAAGGTGTTTTCCGAACTGGCAGGCACTGGATGCTGGTCAATAAAGTTGGTGATGAAATGAGCCGCGCGACGATTGCCTATAAACGCGATAGTCGTATTGAAATAATTGTTTCGGATAAAGCCGGCCAAATTGATTGGCAGGCATTGGAAGGAGCACTGGTTGATTGTTTGAGACCAAGTGCTATCACAAAGTTATGAAGCTTAATGATTTAGAGCAAGCCATGGTAGAGGGCGCTCACGGCAAGGCAGCGCAATGGGCGATTGAATATCAGCGGAGCGTCGGCACATTTTTTGATGCAGAAGACTTTGTGCCTGTTCGTGTGATTCACGTAAGTACCGACCGAGAGACTATGGGCGACAGTGGTGTCGAGTTTATTGAAGGTTTAAGTCAATTGCCGCCGGCAGAACGTCGCCCAAGGTCTTTTGCAACCGCAGATTTCCGTGGATTCGATGCAGATGCGTTTAAGTTTTTATTGCCCGGCCGGGATTTAATAGCGGAGAGCGCTCAGGCGGTAGCAGCATTGGGTAAGCTGGGTGTCGTGACGTCTCATGCATATGTGAATGATCATTCTGTAACCGCACCCGGTTTTGGAGAGGCATGCGGTTATAGCGGTACGCCCTCGGTTATTTATATGAATGGCATTGTCGGTGCTCGTTGTAATTTTGAAGCAGGCCCGTCTAGCCTTGCAGCGTTCTTTACTGGGCGTGTTCCACGATACGGTTTTCATTTGGATGATAAAAGAATTGGGACCCACGGCTTTAAGCTTGAATTTACACCTGAGACGATTGCTGACTGGGGCATCGTTGGCGCCTTGATCGGACGGAAATTAAATTCTTATTGGTCAGTGCCGATTCTGGAAGTTGCCGGCCCAAAGCCCACGATCCTCGACCTTAATCATATGGCACTCTCTATGGCGAGTTACGGCTCGACGGCGATGTTCCATGTAATTGGTATGACGCCGGAGGCGCCCGATTGGAAAACCGCATGTGGGGGGAGATCTATAGATACTGAGGTGGTTTCAAGGGATGCTGTGGATGATTTCTATGCAGAGTGGGGGGGGGTGGGTGAGAAGCTTGATATCGTCGCGCTATCAACACCGCAGTTGGACATTCCCGAGATGGTGCAAATTGCCGAAATTTTTGAGGGTAGGCAGGTTCATGGGAATACTACATTGCTCGTTTATACACCTTTAGAGCTAAAAGAGGCTTGTGCACGCATTGGCGTTGTGGAAACCATAGAGAACGCGGGTGGGCGTGTGGTCCATGGGCATGACTTCTTTGCTACATTTGCCAAAGAAATACGCGAAGCCCACGGTTGGGAGCGTTTGATGACCCATTCAGTGAAAATGGTAAATATTTGCGAGGGGTATGGCTATAAGCCTACGCCGGCTTCGATCCCACGTTGCATCGAATCTGCAATCGCAGGGAAGGTGCTACCATGAGTGAGGCTATTATCAAAGGTCACGTAGGGATAGGTCCTGCTGTTGAGGGCATTGCGCTGTCGGCATCTGACAACTTTAGCACGCGCTATGACCTGGATCGCGACCGAGGGGTGGTTTCGCGTCCAAGCCACAAGCTCTACGGTGAAAATTATGTAGGACGCATTCTTGTGCTTAATGCTGCAAAAGGCGGTGTGGCTTCGGCCTGGATGCTCCGCGAAATGGTACAAAAAGAAAAAGCGCCTCTCGGATTGTTACTTAACGATGCTAACCCTGTGATGGCCCAAGGTGCGGCCTTTGCACAAATGCCGTTCATGGACAGATTTGAGACTGATATTACGCAGTTCATTAAAACAGGTGACCAGATCATTGTAGAACCCGCTCTGGGGCTAGTACGAATTTTGTCAGTAGACTAAATTTTAGTCGACAAACGAATTTCGGAGGTAATTGTGGCTGAGATAGGTGGCCAAAAAAAAACTCGCATGAAAGTGCGACCCTTGACGCCTTACTTCGGTGGGTTGATAGACGGCATCGATTTGTCTGCAACAATAGAAGACACTATATTTGATCAGATCCTCCGAGAATTTGTGCAAAAATCTCTGATAGTTATCCCTGGCCAAAAACTAACGCCTAAGACCCAAATCGACTTCAGTAAACGGTTTGGCGCATTGGAGTGCCATGTGCTCAACCAATATTGTCTAGAAGAGCATCCTGAAATTTTAGTGGTGTCAAACCTCCAAAAGAATGGCCGCCACATTGGGGCCTATGGCGGTTCTAAAAAGTTTCATACCGATCTAGCCTATATTGCTGAACCGAGCCTGGGATCGTTATTCTATTGTTTAGAATGTCCTATAGGCGAGGGTGAGACGTCATTTATTAGTATGAGTGCGGTCTATGAGGCACTGCCGGTGGAAAAACGTGATTGGCTCGAAGACAAGCAAATAGTCTTCGATTACGGCTGGCATCACGATCGTGAGCATGCACACCGGCCGCCTATGACGCCAGAACAACGGGCTAAGACACCGCCGGTGACACATCCCGCCGTGCGTACGCATCCCGTAAGTGGTCGGAGGTCCTTATATGTTTCAGAGTTTCATGCGCGCCAGTTCGTCGATATGTCGGAGGAGCAAAGCCAGTCCATTTTTGATGAGTTGATCAAATTCGCGACTCAGCCTGAGTTCGGTTATACCCACAGCTGGACTCCGGGAGACTTGGTGATTTGGGATAATCGATGCTTGCTCCACAAGGCGATGCCATTCGATGAGGCGCATGCACGGCGGCTTATGCATAGGACAACGGTGAAGGGTGATAAGCCTTTTTTGAATGCGCAATGAAGGGAGAATAGAAAATGGAAATCGCCAAACCAACGGAACAAAAAGCTATCTCTATCAAGCCTTTGACCGATCATATTGGCGCTGAGGTTTTTGGTGCTGACTTAACGGCGTCGATGGGGAAAACGAATTTTGACCTTATTCGTCGTTCATTAAGCGATTGGGGGGTGTTAGTTTTTCGTGGGCAGAATTGGACGCCGGAGGAACATATCGCGTTCAGCCGATGCTTCGGGCCGCTAGAAGACCATGTGCTCAGCGATTATTGTTTGCCCGGTCATCCAGAAATATTCGTTGTTTCTAACATTATCGAGAATGGCAAGCATATTGGCGCGTTCGGCGGGTCCAAGCGCTATCACTCTGACCTTTCCTATATGCACGAGCCGAGCTTGGGCTCTATTTTTCATTGTCTTGAATGTCCCGAGGATGAGGGCGAAACGTCTTTCACTAGCATGTTCGCTGTTTATGATGCACTGCCGGTGGAACGTAAAAAGTGGTTGGAGGCTCGGCTGGGAGTTCATGATTATGTTTGGAACTTTGAAAACAACCATACTGATCGACCGCCTCTGACCGATGAGCAAAAGGCAAAGACGCCCATTGTAAGCCATCCAGCTGTGCGCACCCACCCAGAGAATAAACGGAAAGCACTTTATATTTCGGACGTCTTTGTGAGCCATTTCGAGGGAGAAGACTATAACGAAAGTCGGGCCTTAGTTAAGGAATTGATGGACTTTGCCAGCCAGTCGCGCTTCGAATATGTGCATCGTTGGACCCCGGGCGATGTGATTATATGGGATAACCGGAGCGTGCTTCACAAAGCCTTACCTTTTGATGAAAAAAATTCTCGCCGTCGAATGCATCGTACTACAATCCGCGGTGACCGGCCTTTTCTGGATGTATAAGGCATGACTGATCCTGTTGAATGGGAAATCTTTGCTCTTAAATATGCGGAACGTCCGGATGCGATGAAGCACGAGCATTTCGTGTTTACAGACGCTCATGACGGCCCAATGCCCATGGATTATTTCATTTGGGCGCTGCGCAATGAGACAGGGCGTATCATTGTAATAGATATGGGTTTCGAGGAAAAAGAGGCTAAGAAACGTGGGCGAAAAATTTTGCGAACACCTGCCGAGGCACTTTCTGGAGTCGGTATTGATGCGGCGACGGTGGAAGAGTTGGTAATTAGTCATATGCATTACGATCATTGTGGTAATGCTCATCAGTTTCCGAATGCTATGTTCTTTGTCCAGGAACGTGAAATGGCATTCGCAACGGGTCGTCACATGCAACATAAGACTTTCCGAAATATATTTGCTGTCGACTACGTTGTAGATCTAATTCGTGCGCTCTACCGTGACCGTGTTACGTTTGTTGACGGTATGGTGGAAATGGCACCGGGTGTTACGCTGCATCATGTGGGGGGGCATACCGACGGGCTCCAGATTGTTCGTGTTTGGACGGCTCGAGGGTGGGTGGTTTTGGCTGCGGATGCGGCACATTTGTACGCCAATTTGAACGACGTAAATCCCTTCCCTCTAGTCTTTAATGTCGCGGACATGCTGTCGGGCTATCAAACTATTGAGACGCTGGCTGATACTCCTCAACATATCATACCCGGACATGACCCGTTGGTGATGTCCCGGTTCCCAGCGGCGGAAGGAGCGGAGAAATATGCCGTTCGCCTAGATTTAGATCCTCTAAATTGGGATTGAGTACTTGAAAGCGGCGTTGTGAAGCGCTACCCCGTATTCGTCTAAATTCGATGAGTAACGTTTAAGGGAAGGTCGTATGGCCCATCATCATAGTAAGGTTCTAATCATCGGTTCCGGTCCGGCCGGCTACACGGCGGCAATTTATGCTGCCCGGGCGAACTTACAACCGGTGGTTGTCACTGGCATGCAGCAAGGCGGACAGATGACTATTACCACCGATGTGGAAAATTACCCTGGCTTTGAGGAGGTAATCCAAGGTCCTTGGCTGATGGAACAGATGCAAAAGCAGGCAGAAGCTGTCGGCACGAAATTGATTTACGATATGATAAATGATGTTGATTTTACTCAAACGCCGTTCAAAATGACCGGTGATATGGGTGATACATATTCTGGCGATTCGGTGATCATTACCACAGGTGCCCAAGCACGTTGGTTGGGACTAGAATCAGAAGAGAAGTTCCAAGGCTTTGGCGTTTCAGCATGCGCGACCTGTGATGGGTTCTTCTTCAAAGACCAGGATGTTGCGGTGGTGGGTGGCGGCAATACCGCTGTTGAAGAAGCGCTTTATCTCACTAGTCATGCAAGCAAAGTGACGGTGATCCACCGTCGGGATGAATTTCGTGCGGAAAAAATTCTGCAAGACCGACTTTTTAAAAATGAAAAAGTGGAAGTGATGTGGGATTCTGAGCTCGACGAGGTCCTGGGAAGCGATGATCCATTGGAAGTAACCGGAGCTCGGGTAAAAAATGTCAAAACTGGTGAGACTGCCGACCTGGATCTGCAGGGTGTGTTTATCGCCATCGGCCATGATCCAGCTACCGAGGTGTTCAAAGGTAAGGTGGATATGGATGGTGAGGGCTATATCCTGACCGCACCTGATAGCACCGCGACTAATATTCCAGGTGTTTTTGCTGCGGGCGACGTAAAGGATAAGGTCTTCCGTCAGGCAGTAACCGCAGCGGGAATGGGCTGTATGGCCGCGCTAGAGGCTGCGAATTTTGTCGCAGACCTTGATTTGGTGGAAGCGGCAGAGTAGCCGTCGGTTAGATGGCGGTCTTTCGCATTTCTTGGAGCATACGCGCAACCTCTGTATGATCTGAGTTGGCCCCATAGTGATTGACGGCTTCCGCAAACGCATCACGTACTAGTGCCGTGCATGGCGCTGATAGACCGGTGCTGCGCGCCAAATCTTGGGCGATAGTTAAATCTTTAAGCATTAGGCCATTTGAGAAGCCTGACCCATAGTCTTTATTCAGTATGAATTGGTGAAATTTTAATTCGGTAGCATTACTGCGACCGGATGATTTATTGATGGTGTCAATCATAACCGCAGGGTCCAGGCCAAAGCGCTTGCCGATCATCAACGCTTCCGTAGTTGCGAACACGCTTAAGGCCGACAGCATATTGTTGAGCGCCTTGAGAGCATGACCGGCACCAAGCTCACCACATTCAAAAACGTCGTCCCCTATGTCCTCGAATAAGGGCCGGGCACGTTCTATCGAGGCTTTTTCACCGCCGACCATTATGGAAATTGTGCCAGCTGCAGCACGCTTTACACCGCCGGAGACGGGTGCATCGATGAAAGAGACACCGTGTTCTTTGAGAATTTCCCCGAGATTAACGGTACCCGTTGGCTCAGAAGAACTCATATCAATAAATAATTTGCTATCATCCAGGCCCGCTAGCAGGCAATCGTCTCCGTTCTTTTCACCGAGGACTATTTTGCGGACATCTTGCCCGCTGGGCACAATTGTGATTATGATATCGGCGGCCTGCGCCAAACTTTCCAGCCCGTTGGCAGGGCGTACGTCGAACTCTTCAACAAAACCGTCGACGGCTTCTCTGCTGAGATCAAAAACAATCATCTCATGACCGGCGCGCGCTAAATTGGCGGCAATAGGGCGCCCCATATTGCCAAGACCGATATATCCAATTTTCATGATTCATTCTCCCCCAATGGCGTAAACTGTCATTAAAATTCTAAACAAACACTCTAGAAAGCCGTGTCATACATCAATTTATATTTATAAATTCCGTAAGTTCGAAGAATCTGAGTGTTCTTGCATCTGTAACATTATGGCTGTGTTATCATTTTAGTAAGAAGAAAATAAGGAGGACACCGTGGGCAATATCACGAATAAACTTAAAGCTGAGGTTCTGCCGGCTGGAAAGTATACAACTGAATTATCCAAAGCCACCCCGCCAAAATTAGAATGGCCTGAACGATCTCACGTCAAAAAATCACTAATCGCTGCAACCTTCGTTAAATCTATAGCTGAATCCAATTCGGAAAATGATTGCAGTAAATACGCTGCCCATTATTGTGTCTGATTTCTGCAGGCAGGGACTTTTTCGCTTGTCATGATCGCTCGTCTGCCAACAAATTTATGGGTCAAAGCACATATTGCCAAATGTTCCGCTTTGGGCGTGCCGGTGGGTGTGTTGCACCGCGGTGACCCCCATAGTGGTATCGTAGTTTTAAAGCTAAACCGCCTGGAAGCGGGGTGCGATATTCTAGTACAAGGACGAAATGAGCGAGGTGCTTTGGTTTGGCAGCCTGCGTTGGAGGGGCGCCGGGTGGAGGAGCCAGAGGCGGATGCTTTTATTGAACGCCAGCGACAATATGATCCTGATGTTTGGGTTATTGAGGTCGAAGACCGGGAAGAACGAAACTTATTTGAGAACCCTGAAATGTAATATGGTGGCAATCCTCTTGCTTCAAAGTACATGAGGAAGCTACACAAAACCTGCATTGTCGAAACTCGGCATTTACCAGAAGTTAAAGGGAATGATTTATGGCGACAGAACTTACCCATTATATCGGCGGTAAACACGTCAAGGGCGAAAGCGGTCGATTTGCTGATGTATTTAACCCTGCGACAGGTGATGTTTCTGGACAGGTGCCGTTGGCAAATGAAGATGAAGTGAATGCCGTTATTGAGAATTCTCAGGCTGCCTTTCATGCTTGGGCTGCAACGCCGGTGCCAAAGCGCGCCGCAATCATGTTCTCAATGCGCGAAGTGATGACGCAGAAAAAGGATAAGCTTGCCGAGGCCATCAGTCAGGAACATGGAAAAACCTTTGAAGATGCATTAGGTGAAATTCAGCGTGGCATCGACGTAGTCGAATTTGCCTGTGGTATTCCTCATTTGATTAAGGGCGAGTTGTCGCCAAATGTGGGTGGTGATATTGACACCTATTCTATCCGCGAAGCGCTAGGTGTGGTTGGCGGCATAACTCCTTTTAATTTTCCCGTCATGGTGCCTTGTTGGATGGGTGTTATGGCGGTTGCGTGCGGTAATGCGTTTATCAACAAACCGTCTGAGCGAGATCCTTCAGCGGCATTGATACTAGCGGAATTTTGGACAGAGGCAGGTCTACCGGATGGAATTTGGAATGTGCTGAACGGTGACAAGGTGGCTGTAGATGGGTTGCTCACACATCTAAATGTTCCAGCGATCAGCTTCGTTGGATCCACGAAAATTGGGGAATACGTTTACCAAACCGGTAATGCGCACAATAAGCGTGTTCAGTCATTTTGCGGAGCGAAGAATCATATGATCGTCATGCCGGACGCTAATATGGACCAAGCGGTGGATGCACTAATGGGTGCGGGCTATGGTTCTGCCGGCGAACGCTGCATGGCTATCTCGGTCGCGGTGCCGGTGGGTGAGGGCACGGCGGATGAATTGGTAAAACGACTTAAACCGCGGGTTCAGGGGCTAAAAATTGGCCCCTACAACGATCCCGAAGCAGATATGGGGCCTGTGATTACCGGTGAAGCTAAGGACCGCATCGAAGGCTTTATTACCCAAGGAACTAAAGAAGGTGCGGATCTCGTCGTCGATGGCCGTGGTGTCAGTTTACAAGGGTATGAGGAAGGATTTTTCATCGGCGGATCTTTGTTTGATCGAGTAACGCCGGAGATGGAAATTTATAAACAAGAAATATTTGGACCTGTCTTAAGTGTTGCGCGGGCTCGTGATTTCGATCAAGCGGTCACGATGGTGAATGATCACGAGTATGGCAACGGTGTTGCCATATTCACTCAAGATGGTGATGCGGCACGCGCTTTCTCCAGTAAAGTGGATGTGGGCATGATCGGTGTAAACGTGCCTATCCCCGTGCCTATGGCGTTTCACCATTTTGGTGGATCAAAGCGTTCGAAATTCGGTGATAGCCAAATGCACGGACCTCAGTCGGTACATTTTTTCACCAAAATGAAAACGGTTTCCGCCCGATGGCCAAGCGGCATTAAAGATGGTGCGCAGTTTACTATGCCGACTAACCGATAGTAGGTGCTTAAACGCGATCTGGATAATCACTAAAGATAGAATCGACGCCCCAGTTGAATAATAAGGCGGCCCTTTCGGGGTCGTTAACTGTGTAGCATAGAAGATGGTAATCAGCACTTTTTATGGTATTGGCTTGTTCTTGAGAGAGGTGTTTGTGGTTACAGTGGAGCGAGAAACAATCCCATTTTTGCAGCTTAGAATGCCAATCTTCAGGAACCTTGTTAACGAGAAGCCCTCGTGGCGTATCAAATAAATATTTGTGTAGCGTTCCAATAACGGTTTCCGAAAAACTCGACATGATAATCGAAAATGGTATTTGGGAGGAGTTAACCACCTCTATAACAGCTTTAGCAGTTTCCTCGCTCGTTTCCGGTGCAGGTTTTATTTCCACATTGCAGCCAAGACCAAGGGCTTCGGCGAGAAGTAGTGTCTCTGCAAGGGTTGGGATCGGCTCGTCAGCAAAACTCTCGTCAAACCAAGAACCTGCATCGAGTGTTCTAAGGTCATTTAATGATTGTGCCGAGATGGGACCTTTTCCGTTAGTCGTGCGGTTAAGCGTACTGTCGTGCATTAGGATAGGAATGCCATCATGTGAAAGCATTACATCAAACTCAACCCAACGTGCGCCGAGGTTCGCTGCCTTTCTAATGCTAGCGAGAGTATTTTCGGGCGCATGTCCAGCAGCGCCACGATGACCAATCTTTTTTGGAATTTTGACCGCCATGGCTTCTATTTATTAGGTGGCGTTGATCAGTGCATGCACTTCCAGGCCGCCTCGGTAGATCATATCGGCGGAGACCCAAATGATTATGGCAAGGCCCACGTAGGCAATCCAACGATATTTGTCCAGGAGCCTAGCGATATAGTTTGCGGCGAAGGCCATCAAAGCGATGGAAAGCACCAAACCAAAAATAAGAATTTCTATATGGTCCCTTGCAGCTCCGGCTACCGCCAATACGTTGTCTAGAGACATTGAGACGTCGGCTATAATAATATTCCGCAGAGCCCGGCGCATGCCGATTTTCACGTCATCATTATTAGTCATAGCGACTTGTTCTTGGTCACCGCCACGAATTTCTGTCCACATATTCCAGCAAACCCAAGCAAGAAGAAGTCCGCCGACAAGTAAGAGACCGGGAACTTTCAAAAGGTAGACGGTTGTTGCCGCAAAAATGATGCGAAGTATCGTTGCCACGACGATGCCGAAGACAATTGCTTTTTTGCGCAGCGCGAGTGGTAGGCCTGCGACAGCTAGACCAATTACGACGGCATTATCACCGGAAAGTACGAGATCAATTGCGACGACCTGGAGAAAGGCGATGACTTGAGGACTAAAGATGGATTCCATGAATGTCTTTCAGACAAAAAGATCGATTGTGTTCTATCAATGCACTCAGATCAGCGGCACCAGAATAAATACCCCTGGTGCCGCTTCTACTGTATTTGTTAGGCGCGGAACTTGTTGAAGTCTGGTTTTCGTCCCTCGACCCAGGATGCGGTTCCCTCCATACGTTCGGGCGCATCTGAGAATAGATCTATCATGTCGCGAGCGTGGAACAACGCCGGGTATTGCATGTCGGTTTTGAGGTTCATGGAGGTTTTTAAGATGCGCAGTGAAGTAGGGCTTTGCTCCAATACTTCATCGCACCATGCGTCCACCTCTTCATAAAGCTTATCAAAGGGAACGACTTTATTAACTAGCCCCATTTCAAGGGCTTCCTGAGCGGAATATTCCCGTGACAGAAAAATGATTTCGCGTGCCTTGCGCTCTCCAACAAAATGCGACATCAATGTTGTGCCCCAAAACATCGGGGCGCCGGCGCGTTTAGAGCCGTGCTGGCCGAGAACGGCATTGTCTGACGCAATAGCGAGATCGCAAAGCATTTGTAGTTGATTGCCACTGCCGATGGCACGGCCATTTACAGCAGCAATTACCGGTTTGCCGCAGCCGCGAATAGCTTGGGCGGCACCAAGTAATTTTCGGAAATGAGTGCGGTGCGTTCCAGGTCGTTTGGTCAGATGCTGTTTGACTTGGCCGCCTTCGTTGAAATGGGTGTTGCCGGCGCCCGTCAAGACGACGACGCCAATCGCCGGATCAGAGTCTGCTTCATGGAAGGCAGTCATGATTTCTACGAAGGAATCACCTGTTGTTGCGTTGTCAATTTCCGGCCGGTTCAGCGTGATTGTGGCTACATGTGGGCGTTTAACCTCATATAGAATATCTTTAAAATCCATTTTCTTTCCCTTTTTCTTTGCTGGTAATTTTATTTTTGTTAGGCTTGAACTTTTGCCTCTAGAAATTCAGTCGATTCGAAATAACAATAACGTGTCGGTCCTGAAGTGGTTTTGAAATCGAACGGAACCCCTTTGGGCACGTGCAGCAAGTCACCGCTTGACACCGATTTAGCGTCACCGTCGATATTGGCATCACTGCCGCCGGTCATGATGTAGATAAAACGTTCATGGAGGGTTTTTTCGGTGTTTTCTTTATAGCCTTCAGGGGAGTCGACCAGCGCGAAATTGATGCGTTGACCTTCGATCAATTTTACAGAACGGGTGGAACTAGGTGGTGCTTCTAAATCTCCCGTAAGCGGGTAATAGCAATCGTTGAGCCCGTCTATGATAGCCTCCGATGCTTCGGGCATTTTTTCTTGGCCCGGATAGATGCCTGCATCGTGTTTTGCTTTCAAATCGTCGATGGAGGGCGCTTCCTCCGGCGGCGCTTCGTCTGCGGCAATGCCAGCCAGCGTCCAAGTATTGTCTTTGCAATAAAGATAGCTGACCGGACCGTCTTCGCAGGCTTTCATAGAATGGCGCGCATTAGGCGGCACATGGACGAAAGTGCCAGCTTCTACAATCCGGTGGTCTTTGCCAACAACGGAATTGATTTTACCGGAGATTGGGTAAACCATTAGTTCATTAGGATGGTAGTGAAGCTGGGAACCGGTCCCGGCCTCCTTGTTATTATTTCGGAGCGTCATAAAAGTGCCGGTGACGATGGCTCCTTTGCCGGATGACAAATGCGGATTGGTCCGAAGTTGTTCCATATTTTCAAAACGGTAATAGGGCATTTTTAACTCTCTAGATAGGCTTTTCGTCAAGCTCGGTTTGGCCGGGCTTTGCATCTGGATGAATGCGAGGGCCGTCTTCTATACCATCTACGGCCGGGCCGGAAATCCCGTGGCGGGTGTCTTTTGCGACGAAGAAAATCACATCTTTTTCAGGTGTTGCCATGCAGCTATGTTCTGTGCCGGCGGGTATATGGACGCAATGGCCCGCTGGGCAGAGTACAGTTTGGTCATCGATATCGCACTGCAAAGTACCCTGCAGAACAAAGTTATATTGTTCGTTCGGATGGGTATGGCGCTTAGAGCCGGTACCAGCGGCTTTGTGGATATAGCCCACAATAACCTTCTCTCCGAAGAGCGCGCCGCCAAATGATGAAGATTTGCCCGATAATCTTTTCTTTAGCTGAATGGTAGCACTTGTTTCGTTGTCCGGCTCGGTATCTAGGGCATCCATTTTGTAGACATATTGGATTTTTCCCTCGTTATAGGCGGAATATTTCTGAGACATTTTCTCGTCCTCTCAAATTTTTTACTCGGTTGGCTCACGGATATTTAGGCGGTGTAGAATGGAGCATCGCCTTTTACCTGTGTTCTATACAGAGTTCTGCTGTATTTTGCCGTATCATAGGGAGTGGCAGTGTGCAATGTGCAGCGATTGTCCCAGATGACTAAATCTCTTACTTGCCATTTATGGCAATAGGTGAAATTACCGCTTTCCATAAAAGCTTCTATCTCCTCCAGTAATGCGCGAGAGGCGGTTTCATCCAGGTCACCGATCTTTGACACCATTTCTTTTACCAGAAACACCGATTTCCGCCCTGTATCTGGGTGAGTTCTGATGGCCGGATGATTGGCTGGTGGTACATGTGCTATTTGCTCGGGCGTTAAAGGTGGACGTTCTGGATATAATTCAGAATAACGATAGTTTCTATCATGGACCGCTTGTTGGCCGTTCAATTTAGCTAGGGTCTTTTTTGGTAACGCGTCATGCACTGCACGCATGTCGGCAAATAGTGTGTCTGCACCTACCGGTGGACAGTCAATGCCATAAAGGATCGTCACATATCCCGTTTCGGGTAAAAACGAGAGATCGCTATGCCAATAGTGACCACCGTTAAAGGTACCAACTAATTTCCCGTTCTTTTTAGCATTGGAAAGTACACGAACTTCCGGATATTTCGGGAAAGTGTGCTCGGCTAAATGATGAATGTCCGGTGTGCCAAAATTCTTAGTGAAGCTTGATAAGTTAGCTGGCTCGAGCTCTTGATTTGGGAAGAAAATCACACCGTATTGATGGAGAGCGTTCTTGATAGTTAGAAAAATGTCTGGATCCAGAGGTTGTGCCAAATTTACGCCCGTAATTTTGGCCGCAAATTCCTCATTTACTGGAGCGATTTTCAGCGCTTTTGATGCCATTGTTCGACGGTCTCCCTATTTGGAATACGAATTTCGGTCCTCTAATTCTTTGTAAGAAGTCAAAATAGTCGAATTTGAACGCTAGTTGAAGCGGTTCACTATAGTAAACGTCGGTTTACTTTTTTTCATATAAAGCATGAGATGTCTACATTTCTTGCTTCTCCGTTGCTCAGGATAGAGCTTATGGTGAGGCATGATGATTAGAAATTTTCCAAATTTGATTTTGAGATTTTTGTTGATGGCGCTGGTCTTTACCATTGTCTTCATTAGCGGTGTGGCAATGGCGGTAGAGCGAAGTGCCGTATTGTCACGAAAGGACGTCTTTCGCCCAATTTTTGCACCAAACGGTATGGTAGCGAGCCAAGAAGCGACCGCAAGCCGCATTGGGCGTGATATTTTAAAAAAAGGCGGAAATGCTGTGGATGCGGCGATTGCTGTTGGGCTGGCACTGGCCGTGACGTTGCCGCGGGCGGGCAATTTAGGGGGCGGTGGTTTTATGTTAGTCCATATGGCCGCAAGTAAAAAAACTGTTGCCATCGATTACCGAGAAATGGCGCCTCAAGCGGCATCCAAGAATATGTACATCAGGCCTGATGGCTCCGTTGATAAAAAAGCATCGCGTTCTGGGTATAGTGCCGTTGGGGTGCCGGGCACTGTCGCGGGGTTCGCGTTGGCATATAAAAAATTTGGATCACTGCCTTGGCACGTCTTGGTTGAGCCCGCCGTTGCTTTGGCGGCAAATGGCATTGTTGTAACGGAATTTATGGCGAACGGGTTGGAACGCCGGAAAGAGTCCCTTGGAAGATGGGCGTCAACACGTGCGGTGTTCTTTCGGAGCGGCATGCCGGTGCGGCCTGGTGATCTTCTGATGCAAAAGGATTTGGCATGGTCGCTCAGTCAAATTGCTCGCCACGGAGCATCGTCATTTTACAATGGTGAAATTGCCAAACGGATTGTGCGAGCGATGCGGGAGAATGGAGGACTAATTACTGCTGCAGATTTGGCTGCCTATCGGCCGGTCATACGCGAACCTGTGCGTGGGTGGTATCGTGGAGTGGAGGTGGTCTCTATGCCCCCGCCAAGTTCCGGTGGCATACATCTCATCCAGATGCTTAACATAATAGAGGCTTATAATATTGGGAAAATGGGGCCACAAAGCGCTGCTAGCTTGCACATTATGATCGAAGCAATGCGCCGTGCTTTTGCTGATCGGTCAAAATATTTGGGTGATCCGGCCTTTTGGGATGTGCCCATCAAAGGGCTGATTTCTAAAAATTATTCGGCAACATGGCGAAAGGGCATCGATCCAAATAATGCGACTAGATCCGCGGATATTGCGCCCGGTATTCCCAGGCCTCACGAAAGTCCCGATACGACACATTTTACTATTGCGGATCATTTCGGAAATTTTGTTACGAATACCTACACACTCAACTTCAGCTATGGGAGCCGGGTAGTAGCAAATGGCACGGGAATTCTGCTCAATAATGAGATGGATGATTTCTCTGCGAAACCTGGTGTACCAAATGCTTTTGGCCTGGTTGGTGGTGTAGCTAATGCTATCGAACCGTTAAAAAGGCCACTTAGTTCGATGACGCCACTATTCTTATTCAAGGATGGCAAACCATGGCTGGCCACCGGTGGCCCCGGCGGAAGCCGAATAATCACTAATATGCTTCATCTTGTAGTGAATATTGTCGATCACGGAATGAATATTGCGGAGGCGACTGTAGCGCCTCGGGTTCATCACCAATGGCTTCCAGACATAGTGCGCGTTGAAGAAACTCTTAGCGTCGACACCGCGCGATTACTGGTGGGCCTTGGTCATAGGTTAAAAATGGGTGATGCTATGGGTAGCACACAGTCCGTTATGCAAACAGGCAACGGATATTATGGATTTTCTGACCCGCGGCGGCCAGGTGCGCTGACTATTGGATATTAAACCCTCATAATAGTTCTTCGCTTTACAAGTTTGCGTGTTAGCTCCAATTTGCACTCATGGTTGATTCAATTGCATCAGATTGCACTTTCAGAACAATCGGCTTAGCAAATGATCAGTGGGCCGTGGATATTCTCGATCAAACGTATCTACCGCACGAACATGTGATTAAACGATTGGAAACTTTAGGTGACGCTGCAGAGGCGATTTGTGCCATGCGTGTGCGGGGGGCACCATTGATTGGCGCGACTGCTGCCTACGGTATGGCGCTCGCCATGCACTATGATTGTGGAGATGAAAACCTCGAGAAAGCCGCCTCAACACTCATTGGGACCCGACCTACAGCTGTTAACCTTGCCTGGGCAGTGAATGATATGTACTCGGTGCTTCAGCCACTTAGTTCGAAGGTTAGGCGAGACGTTGCTTACGCACGTGCGTCAAAAATTAGAGCAGAAGATATCAGTATCAACCACCGTATTGGCAAATATGGGTTACCGTTACTGGAGGAAATCGCTCGGCATAAATCGGCCGGTTCGCCCGTTAATATTTTGACACACTGTAATGCCGGTGCTTTAGCTACGGTTGGCTGGGGTACTGCAACAGCCCCGGTTTATATGGCGCATGAGAAAGGCCTTGATATTCATGTTTGGGTGGACGAGACACGTCCGAGAAATCAGGGGGCTAGTTTAACCGCATGGGAGCTTGATCAGCGCGGCGTGCCTTACACAGTCATTGCGGATAATACTGGTGGTCATTTGATGCAACGGGGCTACGTTGATATTTGCATAACCGGCACCGACCGTACAGCGGCTAATGGTGACGTTGCCAACAAGATAGGTACCTATCTGAAGGCGCTGGCAGCGCGGGATAATAATATTCCGTTTTTTGTCGCACTGCCATCACCAACCATTGACTGGGGCGCTCAAGACGGTATGAAAGACATACCAATTGAACAGCGAGCTGCGGAAGAAGTGTCTTGGATTAGTGGTCGTACCAAGTCAGGAACTGTAGAGAAAGTTTGTATGGTGCTGAATGAAACAGCTGTTGCAAATTACGCATTTGATGTTACCCCGGCAAGATTGGTAACGGGTTTAATAACAGAACGCGGCATTGCAGAGGCAAGCTGCGAGGGATTGGCCACTTTGTTTCCGGAGTATGGGACTAAATGAAACTATTTCATTGGAGAAATCGGGCGGTGTTGCTATTTGCATTTGCCGCTTTTGCATTTCAAACTTTAACATTACGGGCGGCGACGTTGGAAAATACAATTTATCTAGATCTAAAGGATGGACGCGTGGTGATCGAGCTCTGGCCCGACGTCGCGCCGAAGCATGTGGAGCGTATAAAAACGCTTGCAAGGCAGAAGTTTTATGATGGTATCGTTTTTCATCGTGTTATTGACGGATTTATGGCGCAAACCGGCGATCCGACCGGGACTGGCATGGGCGGTTCTTCTCTTCCTGATTTACCCGCTGAGTTTAATAGTGCTTTTCATGTGGAGGGAACATTATCGATGGCGCGTTCGAGCAGCCCTGATAGTGCTAATAGCCAATTTTTCATATGCTTTGCGCCGGCGCCTTTTTTAGATGGGCAATATACGGCTTGGGGTAAAGTTATAGAAGGTATGGAATTAGTTCATAGAATCAAAAAGGGTGATAGCAACCAAAACGGAAGTGTTGATAATCCGGATAAAATAATTCAAATGCGTGTGGCGGCGGATGTTGAAAAAAAGTCAAAGCCAAAAGCAGAGCCCAAAGCCAAAAAGTAAGTTCAGGGTTTGCGCCGGATGCGAGCAGCGATGTAAGATTCGCGACTGGGGTTGCTTTGTGCTATCATTAATCGTTACCGTGGCAAGAAAGTGGTTTACATTCCTGGAGAGTGATACTTATGAGCGATATTGCGGGTTCGGGAGCGTCTGATTTATCGAGCCGCCTTGAGGCGAGCGCGTTTTCTCGTCGGTTGGAGCTTGAGAAGGAAACTGCAGCCGCCACGATCGTTGAGGAGGCTGTGCAAAGCTCCGAACAAACTTCACCAATAGGTGAAGGTGGTGGTAGACGGTTACTTGATATTCTCGCTTAAATCTCGGGTTTATGCAATTTGATTGCTGATAAATCGCGTAAAAGCGTTTGTCTTTCTCTGAAGCTCTGTATAAGAGGCGGACGCGCAAAGAAATAACATTTAAATTAATGTCAAAATATTTCCCGAAAAAATGGCTGCTGTTTGTTGTGAAGGCTGCTGTCACTGTAGTTCTTATTTGGCTTGTTCTTCGGAAAGTGGACATGTCTGATATGAAGCGCCATTTCGACTCGATTGGTTTTGACACAATTGGTTTAGCGTTGATTTTACTTGCTGCTCAGTCAGTTTTAGCAGGCATTCGATGGCGAATTATCATGCGCTTATTTGACCGAGTGCTTGCCTTGGCCATTTCGGTCCGTATTTATTTCGAAGGGTTATTTTTCAACCAAGCTCTGCCCTCTACGATTGGTGGCGATGGTATACGTATTTATCGAGTTTATCGATTGGGTCTTCCGCTTGGGGCGGCCTTTAACGGTGTTTTGCTCGATAGAGTCGCCGGTTTTATTAGTCTTATCCTGTTGGTCGCGGTTGCTCAGCCTTTATTGCGCCAAAGGATCGATAACGAGCAGGCTTTGTTGGCTTTTATGGGAATCACTTTACTGGGTTTGTCGGCTATTATTGCGTTGCTGACACTTGCATCTTTACCAGACAGCTTCGGTCGATGGCGGGCGGTTCGGGGAATGATGAATCTATCGCTTGGCGGTCGTGAAATGCTCAAATCCATTCAAATTGCTACCCCGGTGTTAGGCTATTCGCTGGTAGGTCACATGTTAATGGTATTTGCAGTCTATCTGATCGCCATGGATATTGGATTAAAAGTGAGTTTTGTCGACTGTTTGATTATGGTGCCGTCTGTCATGCTGGTTGCTACTATTCCGATTTCCATTGCCGGGTGGGGCGTACGTGAAAGCGCTATGGTGACAGCGTTTGGATTGCTTGGCGCGCCCACTGATGCGGTGGTGGCTCTTTCCATGGCTTTTGGCCTCTGCTTAGTTGCTGTAGGCCTGCCTGGTGGTATTTTATGGTTTTTAAATCCAGATCATCGCGTCGCGGACGCCTCGGAAATCGCTGAATTACGTGAGAGTAAGGCCAAAAAGGGTCAAGTATGACAGTTGTAAATCATAAGGATCGCAAAACGATTATCCGTGAGGCAGCTGATAGGATTGCGCCAAGCCGTGACAAATGGATCGAGCGGAATGATTTCTATTACCAGCAGGATCGTGACTATATGCGGTTTCTCATTCCAGAGGGCCAAAGCGTATTGGATTTAGGATGCGGCACTGGCGATCTGTTGGCGAGCCTGAAGCCGAGTCGTGGCGTTGGCGTAGATTTTAGCGACCGTATGATTAAGATCGCTAAGGGTAAGTTTCCCGGTTTGAAGTTTGCGTTGGCTGATATCGAGAAGCCCGGCTTTACTAAAAAGCTCGGTGGTCCGTTTGACGTTATTGTCTTATCTGACACGTTCGGATTATTAGATGATTGCGAAGCGACCTTGGCGCTCCTGCACGATGTTTGTACACCCGACACACGACTTATTATTTCTTACTACTCGCCTTATTGGGAGCCGGTTCTGCGCCTTGGTGATAAATTAGAGCTTAGAATGCCGCAGCCGGAAGTGAATTATCTGTCAACTGCCGATATCGAAAACCTGCTCCATCTGGCTGACTTCGAGGTGATCAAAACTGAGTGGCGTCAACTTCTGCCAAGGCGCCTTTTAGGCCTAGGTACCTTAGTGAACCGTTTCATTGGTACGCTCCCGTTATTACGCCGATTTTGTTTGAAGACCTATGTAGTAGCACGTCCATTGCGCGGTGCTGAGAAACCTGGATTATCCGCGAGCGTGATCATTCCATGCCGTAACGAAAAAGGTAATATTGAACCTGCTATTCAGCGGCTTAAGCCTTTTGCCGATGATATTGAAGTGATTTATGTTGAAGGCCATAGCTCTGATGGAACATTAGAGGAGTGCGAGCGTATCAAAGCGGCCTACCCAAATTGGGATATTAAGGTAACGACCCAAGACGGAAGGGGCAAGGGCGATGCAGTCTGGAAAGCTTTTGATATGGCGCGTGGGGACGTATTAATGATTTTGGATGCGGATTTAACTATGCCCCCCGAGCAGTTGCCAAAATTTTACAATGCAATTGCTAGCGGCAAAGGTGAGTTTGTCAATGGCTCTCGACTGGTTTACCCGATGGAACAGGGGGCCATGCGGTTTTTGAATCTTATCGCTAATCGCTTGTTTGCTGCTATTTTTTCCTATCTTTTGAATCAACGTTTTACCGACACGCTGTGTGGTACAAAAGTAATGCGACGTTCTGATTACCGTCGAATCGCTGATAATAGATCTTATTTTGGTGAATTCGATCCCTTTGGTGATTTCGACCTGATATTTGGTGCGGCGAAACTTAATATGAAAATTATCGAGATTCCGATTCGTTATGCGGACCGGACCTACGGAGAAACCCAAATCTCACGATTCCGAGATGGATGGGAATTGATCAAGATGGTGGTTTTTGCCTGGCGTAAATTGAAGGCGTTTTAGCGTGGATGCCGATCCACGCTTGGCGGCGCATCGCCGGGTTTGGCAAAAAAAGCCGGCGTTGCGTAAAATTTACGCAGATTACTACCGGCGCATTACTTGTCATTGTACGAATGGTCAAACACTCGAAATCGGCGCTGGCTCTGGCCATATCCGCGAACATATGGATCAAGTCTTCATGGCTGATATTTTGCCGGCCGAGTGGTTAGACGTAGCAGCCGACGCTCAGCAGCTGCCGTTCGGAGATGAATCTTTGAGTAATATCGTGATGGTAGATGTCCTGCATCATATTGAGCGTCCGACTGCATTGTTTGATGAAGTCACGCGGGTTCTGCGACCGGGTGGTAAGATGGTAATGCTGGATCCTGCTATCACGATAGGCAGTTGGCCGATTTATAAGTTTCTTCATTCGGAACCAGTTAATATGAGAGTTGACCCGTTGTATGAGGAGTGTTCCCAATCCGGCGGTGATCCATTTGATTCCAATCAAGCGGTGCCGACCTTGTTGTTTTCTAGTTCGGATCGGCATAAGAAATTTGAGGCACGATTTCCTTCACTTAGGATTGTGGCACGGCAATTTTTCGGCTTTGCCACCTATCCTTTAACCGGAGGGTTCCAGAATTGGTGTATTGTCCCAAGCAGGTTAATCCCATCTCTTTTATCTATTGAGCGACTTTTAGAACCTTTCCTGGCACGTTTGTTGGGGTTTCGATTGTTGGTTGCGCTAGAGCGTCTGTGATAGCGTCGCTTGACCAGGGCAGCGTAAGCCTTTAGCAGAAAGGAAAGTGGTGCGGAAGATTCTATGAAAAAAGCTCTTATTACCGGCATAACCGGCCAAGATGGCGCATACCTCGCCGAATTTTTGCTGAAGAAGGACTACGAGGTGCATGGTATCATACGCCGTGCGAGCATGTTTAATACGCAGCGTATTGACCATTTATATCGTGATCCGCATGACCCAAATGCGCGTTTGTTCCTGCACTATGGTGATCTCTCAGATGGGACAGGGTTGCGGCGTATCCTCGAAGCGGTGCAGCCGGATGAGATTTATAATTTGGGTGCGCAAAGCCACGTAAAAGTTTCGTTTGATCAACCGGAATATACAGCCGATGTAGTCGGGACCGGAACGTTGCGATTATTTGAGGCCGTGCGTGACCATCTAAAGAATTCAAAATCTGATATTAGGTTGTATCAGGCCGGGTCCTCGGAAATGTTCGGTAGCGCTGCACCCCCGCAGCTGGAAACAACGGCATTTGAGCCACGGAGCCCTTACGCGATTAGCAAGGTTGCTGGCTATTGGTTCGCACGGAATTATCGTGAAGCCTATGATATGTTTATCGCTAACGGCATTTTGTTCAATCATGAAAGTCCGTTGCGCGGAGAAACGTTCGTCACCCGAAAAATTACCCGAGCTGTTGGGCGTATTAAATTGGGCCTGCAGGATAAACTTTTTCTCGGCAATCTTGATGCGAAGCGGGACTGGGGTTTTGCGGGTGATTACGTGGAAGTCATGTGGAAGATGCTTCAGCATAGTGAGCCGGATGACTTCGTTGTCGCCACTGGCGAAGCACATTCGGTTCGCGAATTTCTTGAGGCTGCGTTCATCCATGTCGGTTTAGACTTCAAGAAATATGTAGAAATTGATCAGCGCTATTTCCGCCCGACGGAAGTGGATCATCTCTTGGGGGACCCGTCAAAGGCGGCGGAGAAGTTAAGCTGGAAGCCTAAGGTTTCGTTTCAAGGATTAGTGGCGATGATGGTTGATCATGATATGGAGCAAGCAGAGCGGGAAAAATTACTTGTAGATGCCGGTCATAAAGTGGGTCAAGAAGGGGTGGCGAATGGCTGAGGTCGACCGCAATGCCCGAATTTATGTTGCGGGGCACTTGGGGTTGGTGGGCGGCGCGATAGTGCGGGCTTTGAAAAAAGCAGGTTTTACAAATCTCGTTTTACGAGCACGTGCCGAGTTGGACCTAATGTGTCGTGTTTCCGTGAATCGGTTTTTTCACAGCGAACGGCCAGACTACGTTTATTTAGCCGCAGCTCGTGTCGGTGGCATTCACGCCAATAGCAGTTTCCCAGCAGAGTTCTTGTATCAAAACCTTACTATCCAAAATCACGTAATTGATGCGGCGTATCAGCATGGGGTCAAAAAATTTGCATTTTTAGGATCTTCCTGCATCTACCCGAAGTATGCCCGTCAGCCAATTTCCGAAGATAGTTTGTTAACCGGCACTTTAGAGCAGACCAATGAAGCATACGCGGTCGCAAAAATTGCTGGCATCAAACTTTGCGAAGCTTATCATCGTCAATACCGGTTTAATGCGATTTCGATTATGCCTACGAATCTTTACGGACCTGGGGACAATTTCGATCTTGAGACCAGTCATGTTGTTCCGGCGCTTATTCGTAAAGCCCATGAGGCGAGGGTTGCCGATTCCCCTGACTTTTCTGTCTGGGGTTCTGGTGACCCGTTGCGGGAGTTACTGCATGTAGATGATTTAGCTGATGCATGTCTGTTCCTTATGGACAATTATAATGATCCGGAATTGATAAATGTCGGCTGTGGTGAAGATATAAGTATAAGAACGTTGGCGGAAACCATTGCTGATGTGGTTGGGTATACGGGAGACCTAAAGTATGATTCTTCTCGTCCTGATGGCACCCCCCGAAAGGTGCTGGATGTCAGCCGACTGTTTGATCTTGGCTGGAAGCCACAGATTGACCTTCGTGAAGGACTAGAACAAACCTATGATTGGTATGTTTCTAACTGCGGCGCGCCCGCGGCGAACTAGCGCTTAAGGTATAGCCAGTGTTTGCGCGCAGGTATATTTGGGGTTAGGTTCTAAATTAGGGTCGATAATTTCAAAGTGCACACTATGGATTGTTACGCGTCATCCTAGCGCACGCTGTGACAAGCTAAGGTGGTTGGTGAGCAAACCTTAAAAAAGGTTTCGCATATTTTTTAAGGCATCGGGTCATAGCTCCTTGTAAACTAGATTTCGTGTAAGGTGTGGCGATAAGCCGAAATAGGCTCGCGGTGATGACTGCTTCAAGAGGCTATAAAATGCCGCTCTTTCAGGCCTTGCGTTTCTGGCAGCTCGTTGTCTTCCATTCCCATCTTTATCCGCTAGGATAAAGACCGATTAACGCGAAATTAGGGAGGACGCGTGATATGAATCAGAAAGAGGTGCGTAATATTGTAAAACGTTGGATGTTTCCAACCGAGGGCGGCAGCTATATGGGCGGTCTCGAGAAGCGCCCGGTTTTAGCAAAATCTTCGGGTACTTTGGTAACCGATACGAATGGAAAAGACTATCTTGATTTTCAGTCTGGGCAAATGGGGGCCGCTTTAGGTCATCAACATCCACGTATTATCGCAGTGATCCAGAAGACCATGAAAAGCCTGATGCATTCTACTAACACCATGTTGCATGTGCCGCGGCTTCGATTGCATGAGAAGCTTGGTAAGCTTTTGCCAAAACCGTTAGAAAAATCTTTGTTCTTGGTTAGTGGTTCGGACTCTATAGAAGGCGCGGTGGATTTGGCGCGGAAGGCGACTGGTGGGCTCGATATAATCGGTATTCACGCAGGTCTGCACGGCTCGACTTCTTATGTGACACGTTCCTTATCCTTTAACTGGAGTCGCAATAAACACAGCGCCGTTGCACCTGGTACTTCATCGGTATTAACGCCTTATTGTTATCGGTGCCCCGTAGGCCTAAAATTTCCGTCTTGCCAAATTCAATGTCTTAAAACCAGTTTTGAAATGGCCGATGCGAATTTCACCGCAAAGCCGGCGGGTTTCATCGGCGAGCCGATATTAAGCGCAGGCGGGATTATTGTGCCACCGAAAGGATTTTACAAAATGGTACGCGAAGAGTGCGACAAGCGCGGCATGTTATTAATTTTCGATGAAGCTCAGACCGGACTTGGGAAAACAGGCAAGCTCTTTGGCTTCCAGCATGAAGATGGTGTAAAGCCCGATATCATCGCCATTTCAAAGCATTTTGGCGGTGGTGTTCCGATATCTGCAGTTTGTAGTACATCTGACGTGGCGCAGAAAGCCGTTGATAATGGATATTTTGCTACCCGCTCTCACGCCACAGATCCGCTATTGTGCGCTGCGGGCGAAGAAAGTCTGAGTATTGTTGTCGACGAGGATATGCCGGGGAAAGCTGCTAAGATTGAAAAGATGATAAAGGGTTCTTTTCGTAAAATGGCGAAAGAGTTTGAATTGATCGGAGATATACGGGGGCGCGGCGTCTTGCTGGGTATTGAGTTAGTAAAGGACCGTAAGAGCAAAGAACCGGCAAATGCGGAAACGCAGAAAGTTTTCGACTATTGCATGGATAAGGGTTTGATATTTCAGGTGCGTGGCGTGCGTGATTTGAAAAACGTCATTCGGCTCGTGCCGCCGATGACTACACCTAAAGAACAGATTGATAGCGCCATGTCGATTATATATGACGCGCTGAGATTTGTCGTAAAAGGAAAGCAGCGGCGCAAAGTAGGAGTGCGTGGATGAAAATTACTCCCCCTTATTTAATGTTTTTAGGTGACGCAGTGGATCAACTAGCAGCGAAAACTGCTAATGGCGTGGCATTTTGGCGGCCTAATTGGTGTTTGGGTCAATTTCGGATGAAAGGATGCAATGCAGATATAGGATTGCCCGATATGGGTTTGGAAGAGGCAGCTGAAAAAGGTGTGAAAACTCTTGTGGTCGGCGTAGCCAATCAAGGTGGATATATCAGCGAGGCTTGGGCCGAGACGCTTTTGCAGGCGGTTGATTTGGGGTTTGACATTGCCAGCGGGCTCCACGCAAGCCTGGCATCGGTGCCAGGGCTGGCAAGTGCCGCTCGAGAAAAAGGCTGCCAACTTTTTGATGTACGGCATCCCGGCGAAACCTTTGACGTGGGGCGTGGGCATAAACGAAGTGGCAATCGCCTGCTGACCGTCGGCACAGACACTTCTGTTGGTAAAATGTTCACCACTCTAGCCATTGAAAAGGAAATGCGTACACGAGGTGCTAACTGCACTTTCAGGGCAACTGGGCAGACTGGCATTTTCATTGCTGGCGAAGGGGTGTCTGTAGACGCGGTAGTGGCTGATTTTATCTCCGGGTCCACAGAGTGGCTTTGTCCTGAAAATGACGCGGACCATTGGGATTTAATTGAGGGGCAAGGTTCGATTCATCACGCATCTTATGCTGGCGTAACACTAGGACTGATTCATGGTTCCCAACCCGATTTATTGGTTGTGTGCCATGATCCAGGTCGTCCTCATATGCGGGGAACGCCAAGCATCCCGGTCCATAGTCTGACAGACACAATCCGTGCCTGTGAACAGGTCGCCCGTTTGACCAACCCTCGCGTGCAGACTGTGGGAGTTTCTATTAACACCTCGAATCTCTCGAATGCGGATCGAGAGCGTGAACTAAAAGCAGCGGCTGATGAAACTGGCCTACCCGCTTTAGATCCTGTGAAAGACGGTGTGGCGCCGATTGTCGACCGCATACTGAAATGAAGCTGATTGCGCGCGCTGAACAATGGCCGCTTGCGGAAGTTTTTACTATTTCGCGTGGCAGCCGAACCGAAACCGAGCTGGTTACAGTTGAGCTTAGCGATGGTGAATTGGTCGGCCATGGCGAGTGTATGGCGAATCCGCGGTATAATGAAACGCAGGAGGGCGTGCTGGAAACTTTGAACGAGCTCGATTTAGCTAGTGGGTTAGATCAGGACTGCTTACAGGAATTATTGCCGGCCGGTGCCGCGCGAAATGCTCTAGATTGCGCCCTCTGGGATTTAGAAGCAAAGCGTTCTGGTATGCGGGTTTGGGAAATGGCCGGGCTACAGCCGCCCGGTTCTGTCATAACAGCATTTACACTAAGCCTCGATACACCGGAAAGAATGGGCGCGCTGGCTAAGCAGCATGCCGACCGACCATTATTAAAATTGAAAGTAACCGGTGAAGGGGATTTCGAGCGTGTGGCAGCGGTACGAGAGGGTGCTCCAAATGCCCGCCTTATTGTCGATGCCAATGAGGGCTGGAACGCTGATATTGTAGAGCCCTTGAGTGATCAACTTAGGACGCTCGGCGTTGAGATGATTGAGCAGCCTTTGCCTGCGGAAAAGGATGCGGTGCTGGCGGATTTAGTTCACCCGGTTCCGCTCTGTGCTGATGAATCTTGCCACAACAGCGCTGATTTGGCGCAATTAAAAGGCCGCTACGAGATCGTAAACATAAAGCTTGATAAGACAGGTGGCCTTACGGAGGCTTTGAAGGTGAAGCGAGAAGCCTATAATCTGGGGTTTAGGGTAATGGTGGGTTGCATGGTAGCGACGTCACTTGCCATGGCGCCGGCGCATTTGGTTGCCCAAGGGGCAGCTTATGTGGATATAGATGGTCCGCTTTTGTTAGCCCGTGATCGCCACTTCGGGTTGTCCTATGAGGGTAGCCGGGTCGAGCCACCCGATACGAAATTATGGGGTTAATCTCTTGGGCATTTGGCGGCGCCTATTTGAGAAAGCAAACGATCTGGCTCGGTTCTCGGCGCGCCTTTGGGCGGCATAATCCCTAGGTGGCCAGTTGGCGAGATAGCGCATTGCGCCGGCGGTCGTATGCAGTTTCCCAATTCTATTTGGCGTACCGAACCGGTGAGGAAACTTTTTCTGTAACGCCATTAAAAGGCTTCGATGAGCTCTTTCCACTTTGATTGCTGCTAAGCGCGCGGTTTTACTTGCGTTTCTTGGTGAGGCTGGTTTTAAGATTAACGCATCCAGGTCGTTCTTTTTTAACTCCGCTTTCCAAATCTGAAAAACCTTCCTCTGGTAAGGTAGATGCTTAGCTTTATTGGAGGAGTGGTAGTGGCGAACTGCTTTTTCCCACGTATGGTGGCTGTCTTTGAGGGCGGTTAGGAATTTGGCGGCATAGGCGATATTGGTTTTTGGATTGAAACCAGCTTCCAGTGTGGAAAACGCGTCAGGGTGGTAATGCAAGTTTATTTGCATGCAACCCACATCAATATTTTTTTGACCAGCTTGTTTTAGTTTTTGTACATGGCGAATGGCGTCACTCCGAGAGTTGAAATGATTTCCTTTGCCACCGGCATTTACGGTCCAGGGCCAGGCAATGTTTGCCTGGTTTTCTTTGATCCAACGGCCGGTTTCTTTGATTGAGAGCGCATAGAGCAGTTTATGAGGAATACCGCTTCTTCGCTCTTCCGCAGCAATCGCGCGGCTACAAAGATTACTATTCTTCAATAGGTTGGAAAGCCCAGCCGAGGCGGTGGCAATTTGAAATGGGGCAGCAATAATCAATAATGCGATTAATATGGCAAAAGCCCAAAGCCAATAACGCTTGAATATTCTATTCATAATCCTCTCCTCACTGGAAGAAAGCAAGCTCCATGCCAAATTCCTAAGGATCCGGTAGTGTGCCAAAATCCTGTCCGATGGTACGTACATATGAGCAGAATCCAACCATTTCGTAGGTTTAATATTTCCACCGATATTAACTTTAACCGTGGACCTGAGGCTCTTGCCATGACTTCTATTTTGGTGGTAAGTCCAGTCGCGCGCAAAATACATTTATTAGGCGGGCGCGTAGCTCAGCGGGAGAGCACTACGGTGACATCGTAGGGGTCGTAGGTTCAAACCCTACCGCGCCCACCATTTACGCTGAATGGAAACGAGGTCCGGTAATCTGCTAAGGTAAACTAGAAAAACGGTAATAACGACAAATGGCGTTCCGACGCCAGAGATTTAGGGAGGAACTTTTATGCCGACTGGAACCGTGAAATGGTTTAACCCAGTGAAAGGCTTTGGCTTTATCGTCCCTGACGATGGGGGCAGCGACGTTTTCGTCCATGTAACTGCAGTAGAGCAGGCTGGGTTGGACGGTCTACAAGAAAAACAGAAAGTAGAATTTGAACTGGTCGATAATCGAGGTCGTACAGCTGCAGGTAATTTAAAAGCGATTTAGCGGGCTTTTTTTATTGTGATCTTGTGGTTTTGTAAGGATCACCGGTTTCTAGAAAAAAATAATAAAAAATTTTGTTAAGGGGCTTGCAACAGTCTTTTTAAAAGGCCTTGTTTGAATATCAGGCAAAAAAGGTATTGCTTGGCTTTCTTCAAAAATATTGCCCATGCGGCCAGGATGTATCTAGCTGTTAGTGTTATCCCTATATCTAGCCTAGATTTCTCGATGTTTTCACAGCATGGATTGTGCAAACTTGAACAATTCCATATTTCGATTATTATCAAAATATGGAATTGATAAATGCTACTTCAGCCCTGGCTGCGTTAGCACATGAGACACGTCTTACTGTTTTCAGGACATTAGTGCGTGCTGGGCCTGGTGGCTTACGTGCTGGTGAGATTGCGACGGGGGTTGGGGTTGTGCCAGCGACATTGTCATTCCATCTAGGACATCTTCAGCGGGCGGGACTACTCAAGGCACGTCGCGAGGGTCGTCAGATAATTTACGCAATAGATCAGTCTGGGCTTAGAGCTTTACTGGAGTTTCTAGTGGAAGATTGTTGCCAGGGGCAGGCGGAAGATTGTGCAACGCTTTTATTTGAATTGCCGGTGTTTGGGTGCGCCGCGCTGTCAAAGGAGAATGAAAATGAAACGACTACACGTGCACGTTCGGGTTAAAGATTTAGATGAATCTGTGGGTTTTTATTCTACAATGTTCGATACGAAGCCGAGTGTGAAAAAGGATGATTACGCAAAATGGATGCTTGATGACCCGCGTGTTAATTTTGCCATTTCGACCGGGGTGCAAGACTTTGGTGTCGATCATCTTGGAGTTCAAGTGGATGACGGTGAAGATCTTAAGGAGTATGCCCAGAAACTCGAAGCGGCGGGCCGAAACGTTATCCAGCAAGAAGATACGGTGTGTTGTTACGCGCGCTCGGACAAGGCCTGGGTAGCGGACCCTCAAGGGATTCCGTGGGAGACTTTTTTAAGCATTGGAGAAGAGGCCGTTTACGGGTCAGGGAAGATAAAGCGGTCTGCATTGATCGATGGTGAGGATGATATGCCAAGTACGGTGCCGGAGGATCAATGCTGCACGCCAACGCTTCCAGCAAGTACAAAATGTTGTGTCGATGGGTCCGATAAGACCGCTTGATTTTAGTCCGCTCTCATTGAGTTTAGAAATAAAGATTAATGACGGAAATTACATTTGCGAAAAAACTGGTCGCCGAATCGATTGGTACGGTCTTTCTTTTGGCTACCGTTGTTGGTTCTGGGATCATGGCCGAATCGCTTGCGGGTGGTAATGTAGCTATTGCACTTTTAGGAAATACGCTTGCTACCGGTTGCATTCTGATGGTTTTGATCTTGATTTTCGAGCCTATTTCGGGCGCTCACTTCAATCCCGCGGTTACGCTTTCTTTTTGGCTGCAGCAACAAATCTCTGACAGAGAAGCGGCGTTTTATGTAATTGTCCAAATCATCGCAGCCATAGCGGGGGCGGTGCTTGCGCATGTCATGTTCGACATGCCTGATTTAGTTATGGCATCCACAAAGGTGCGTACTGGCGTTGGGATATGGATAGCTGAATTTGTAGCGACCTTTGTTTTGCTGGCGACAATTTTAGGTTGTATCCGACTTCGGCCGGACGCTGTACCATACGCAGTGGGTTTATATATTTCGGCAGGTTATTGGTTTACCTCTTCAACTTCATTCGCTAATCCGGCGGTAACAATCGCTCGTACAATGACAGAGAGTTTCTCGGGTATTCTCGCTGCTCACGCGCCAGCTTTCATCGTGATGCAAATTGCCGGCGCTGTCGTGGTGACCTATCTTTTTAAGTGGCTATACGGCGACCTAAAAGCCAACTAGACCGTACCTAAGATATCTAAGTAGCGGACAATATCATCTTCATTGTTGTAAAAATGGACTGTTGCACGGAGATGACTGTCTTTACAGCTCACTCGGATTTTTTGTTCTGCCAAGCTATCAGCTATGACTTGGGCGTCTTTGCCCATATCCATACTTACAATCCCAGCCCTTTGATGCCAACCGCGTGGTGTGCGAATCTTGTAACCCCGTTGCAGGGCACTTTCAATTAAGAAGGTGCTGAGTTCTTTTACTCGGTCTTCGATATGGTTAAGGCCAATACTTTTTATGAACTCACAACCACGACGTTGCACAAAGGTGCCTAGATAATTTGGATTACCATATTCAAATCGGTGTGCATCGGCGGCGAGTTTGACTTTTTCCTTCATACGGTCGTTCGAGGTAAAGCTGAATTTGGCTGCATAAGGTGGGTCTATCTGCGAAATGATTTCTTTCCGTACATAGAGAAATCCGGCGCCAGCTAGGCTGAACATGGCCTTATGGCCGCCTGCACTTAGTGCATCGACGCCAAGGTCATCAATCCGTTCATTCAATATCCCCACGCCTTGTACGCCATCAACAAATAAGAGTGCGTCGCGGCTATGGCATAATTCAGCAAGGGCCCTAAGGTCTGCGCGGTATCCAACGCCATAGGTAACCCACGCAACCGTGACGACGCGTGTATTGCTATCAATAAGCTTCTCATAGGCTTCTAGCGGATAGATATAATTTTTGTCTTCTTCTACCCATCTAACTTCCACGCCACGGCCCTCTAAATGCCGCCAGGGGAAGGTGTTATTCTCATGTTCCCCGCGGCTTAGAATGACATTTTCGCCAGGCTTAAGGCCGATGCCCTGTGCGAGTATATTGATTCCTTCTGACGTATTTTTGACCAACGCTATACATTCAGGTGAGGCGCCAAATGTTGTTGCGACCGCGTTCCGAGTGCGTTCGATTTCGTCCATAGAAAAGGCTCCAATGCCAGCCTTGTCATAGACAATCCGCAACCAATCCTGAGTTGCCTCTCCAACGCATTTGGGCAATGCACCTTTGTTAGCACCATCGAGATAGACAAAGTCGTTCGTCGCTGGAAATAGCTTCCGGATGGTATCCCAATCGGGTGCCTTTTCACTTGCTGTCAATTAAACTCTCCTCATTTGGCTGCTTCACTCAATTTTTTTTGCGCTGCAATCAAACTTGGTACCTTGGATGCGGGTACATATACAAATCCATCAAATAGGCGCCGTTGTGTGCGGTATACGCCAACCCTATTGCAGTACCAGCCACTATTGGTTTTTTCAACATCAGCGGTCACACTCAGAATGCCAGACGGATGCATCACACGCACATCCGATGAGGGATCATCAGTGTTACGCGCAACGCGATTCACCGTTGAGCCTTCAATTCGCGCTGCTACCGCAATACAGGCTGAACCGGTAGATGGCAGCGCCCTGTGGCAATTGCCCGAGGATATCATGCGCGCAGTAAAATCGCAGTCATCTGCTTTTAGAATTTCACCGGAAAGCGATGGGGAATTTTGCGGTGGTGTTACAAAACAAATTTTTGGCACGACTGCAGAATTATCTCGAATATAATTAAGACTATCTCCGAGACCCATCAAAACACCGGCCTGACATCGGAGATGTTCCAATTGTTCCATGAGGTGCGGGTCGTCATCCACTTGGGCGGGCAGCTCCTTACCCGTGATTCCTATATCTTCCGCAATCACATAGGCGACGGCAAGCGTGGCATCGACAAGGGAGGCATCGACTTTCTTTCCGTTTAGCAGTTCTAATTGGTCAATGATGTTTCCTGACGGTAATAGAGCTGCGGTGTTTGCGCCACCTGGGTCAAGGAACTCGTTGCGCACGGGCGATCCGGTACCTGAGACGCCCGGCAATTTGAAGTTTCCATCGACAGCGGCCTTGCCATCATCGATCGCGAACTTGGTATCGAATTGAACCCCTGTGTTTGTGCTGCGGACGCGAAGGCAAACTTCATCTCCCTCTGGCTTAACTAAACCCTCATCAACCGCGAAGGGGCCGACGGCTGAGGCCATGTTGCCGCAGATATTTGTATAGGCAACCCAATCATCTTTTGGGGAAACCTGACAGAAGGTATAGTCGATATCAACACCTTCAGTCTTTGATTTTTCTACAATCATAACCTTCGAGAGTGAGGAAATACCTCCGCCCATGCCATTTAGCTGCCGGCGGTTCGGGTCTGGGCTGCCTATGGCAGCGAGGAAGATTTCTTTCCAATCTTCACGGTCAGGTGGCAGGTTTTCCCTCAGAAACGCGATTCCGTTACTAGTGCCACCACGTACAAATGCTGCTGGAATTTTTAACTGCCTCATGATCAACCATCCTCTGATTGCTGGTATATCCCCAGTGTCCGGGTAGTATGCTATAGATTCCTATACGTCGTGAAGGAGTTAAGCCAGAACAGCAGGCTGTTGGCTAAGAGGGAAGGTGGCTAAATCCCTACTCTAAGAAGATTTAAAAATTTTTACGGTATATATAAAAGTACTTCATAGATATATCTAAATGTAGCTTGTCGGCCAGGCTTGGAGCAGATGTTCGCCGATGCCGCCTTCCATGCGGTTACGGTGTGTATCTAGCATTTCGATCAAATAGTCTCGAGTTTCACGAGGATCGAGTACTTCCTTGACCCCATACACCGATGCCAGTCCATAGGCTGATGAATCGCGAGCCATTTCAGCGAGGTATTCTTGGTATTTCTCCGGGTCCTCTGTATCGATATTTTCTCCATAGACGACGGAGACGGCCGCGCGAGGGTCCATGAAGCTGACTTCGGCGGTGAACCAGGCGGCGGTCTCTTCGACGGTTCCTCCGGCGCCCATATTTATAAAGCCCCGGCCATAGCTTTTACGTAAAATGATGCAAATTTTCGGCACCGTGGTTTGTAACATTGCGTTCATCCAATTGATTACCTTGCCGATTATGCCAGTTTTCTCGATTTCAGGACCAATCAGGAAGCCCGGCTGATCTTGGAGGAAGACCATTGGGATATTGTAGGAGTCGCACAGTACAAGAAAGCTGGTGACTTTTTCGCAAGATTGCGCATCCATGCAGCCTCCTTTGAATTGAGGGTTGTTAGCGATAAAACCAACAGACTGTCCATCAATGCGGCCCAGCGCCGTGGTGATAGACCTTCCAAAACGGGCTTTAATCTCGAAAAAGCTATCTTTATCGGCGATAGCCTGGATGATCTTGCGTACGTCGTACGTTTTGGCGAGTGATTCAGGCATCATATTGAGGATATCTTCGCAGGCATCACCAGAGCCCTTTGGCACGGCAACTACCGGGGGTGTCTCGTTTTGATGGCTGGGTAAATAACTTAAAAATTTCTTCACAATATCGATCGCTTCTTGGTCTGTGTCAGCGACCGCATCGGCAAACCCCGTTTGGTCTGCATGTACGCGCCAGCCGCCGAGTGCTTCGCCGCTTACTTCGTGACCGACGGCTCTGGAAACCATTCGTGGACTGGCAACAGCCATGACCGATCCTTTACGCATTACATTGAAGTCTGAACAGACGGCATGCCAGGCACTGGAGCCGAAACACATACCCAACTGGGCGGATACCCAGGGAGCTTTGCGTTGCCGAAGGAAACGTGGGCCTTCTGAGGTGAAACCCATACCTTCACCCATGATATCCGGCATCCGAACGCCGGTGGATTCCCCCAAGAAAACTACAGGCAAGCCGCGCTTAGTCCCGGTGTCTTTGATATGCGACATCTTTTTGTTGTTAGTATAGCTCGAGGACGACCCCTTGACCGTAAAGTCGTATGCCACTACCCCTACTTTACGGCCATTGACTCTGCCGAAGCCACAAACTTTTCCGTCGCGCGGGGTTTGTTCTTTCATGTCCGGTAGATACGAGGTTCCGAAAAGACCAGATTCTCGAAACGTTTTTTTATCAAAAAGATACTCGACCCGTTCAGAAGCGTTCAGAACACCGATCTTCTTCCGATATTTCAGTTTCTCTGAGCCTCCCATGGCTTCGGCTTTTTTTTTCCGGGTTTTGTGCTCTTTGATTTTGTCCTCGAAAGCCATTTTAACCTCATATTGAAACAGTGAGTATTAAGTCCAAAGTAATATCGATCCGTTAGTTTCCCGATTGGAACGGCATTGGATGGTGTAAAAAATTAGAAACGAAATAATACCATATGGCCCTCATGGAGTAGAACCGAGCAATTGGATTAATCGTGTCGTTCATACTTTGTGTTATTTAAGTTCAGACCGAATGCCACCCCTAAAATTTGTACGTCCGAATAGTTAAGAGCGGTGCTGTGAGGATACAGATGAAATAATAGCATATGCTCCGCCTATGGCAGTACTCTGCAATAGATCTTATCGCAATTTCAATTTGCATGGTGAGGCAGGCGAAAAGCGTGAGCTTGCATGGGCATCGACCCAAGTAATTTGGGTGCAACTTTGGATGCGATATTCATTCGTTCCGAATTAGATTGGAAGAAAATAGTACTGGAAAGCATATAGAAGGGTACCAACGTTAGTACCCTATCTGGGGCGATATGCGTCTGAGGGCCGCTTATGCATGTGCAGGCTTTAGTCTCTTCGCCCGAAGTAAGTAGGAACATCTTCCATATATAAGCCTAAAGGGAAAGATGTATGTTGAGATAATAAAGTTATTGATCACCTGAATAGAACACTCCCGTTTTCTTTATATCTCTGCTAGTTTCGACTGACATAAATTCTTTACGAGGAAGTGTCATGAGCAGGTCCGATAAATTCGATGAAGTCCGAAAGTTATTCCCGGCTACCGAAAAGCTGGCTTATTTCGACGGTGGGGCCCGCGCACTACTATCAGTTAATAGCCGAAAAGCGCTCGATGAGTTGCTTGATGCCCGAATATACGAAGGTGGTGATAAGCCTGCGATGATGGATTTAATCGAACGGGTGCGGGCTAAGTTTGCCAAGCTGATTAATGCCGCACCCGACGAGGTTGCCTTTACAAAAAACGTTTCTGATGGCCTCAACTCTATTGCTGGATCTATCCCATTCGAGCCGGGCGATAATATGGTTCTGTCAGCCGATTTGGAGCACCCAAACAATATTTATCCTTGGTACAACATTCGAGATAGGGTGGGCATTGAAGTGCGTGATGTACCCAGTAAAGATGGCCAAATTGATGTGGATGCTATGATTTTGGCCATGGATGAACGTACAAAGATCGTTACTTGTTCCACTGTTACTTTCTCGCCTGGTTTTCGTACAGATGTGCCAAAGCTAGGGAAGGCGTGTCGTGAACGCGACGTATTTTTGTTGGTCGATGGTGTGCAATCTTGCGGCACACTGAAAACGGACGTAGAGGAACTGCAAGTCGATGCGATGGCTGTGTCTGCGCAAAAGGGACTTCAAAGCCTATATGGCATGGGATTCCTTTATTGCCGTAAGGAGGCTGCGGATGGATTGCGGCCGGAGAGATTGGCGCGGTTTGGTGTCAATCTAGGGGAAGATACCCATGAAGCGGCGACCGGCGATCAAGCATTTGATTTCATGCCAGGTGCCCGACGCTTTGAAGTGGGTAATTATAATTTTCCTGGAGCGGCCGCTACGGAACCAGCGTTAGATCTTATGTTAGAGCTTGGCCCCGATGCCATTGAAGAACGTAATTGTAGCTTGGCGCGTCGTTTGGCGTCCGGCATGCATCAGCTCGGCTTGCCTGTTTGCGGTGATTTGGACGATCCTTTACGGACCCATCTCGTAACGATTGGTGAGATGGATTTAAATAACCATGAGGGTGCAGGAAATGGCGAACTGGGTGCCTTGTTCGATCACCTTTGGTCAAATGGCGTTAGGCTGTCAATTCGCCGCGGGGTTTTGCGTTTTGGTATTCATTTTTACAATAATAATGACGATATAGACCGCGTCCTGGACTTAACCCGTCAGTGGAAAGAACAAGCGAAGGCGGCTTAAAAAAACAATGTTTAATTAACCTCGTTCTGCTTTTAGTTTGGATTCACGCCGGATCATAAAGACGCCGCTGGCGACAATTAATGTGCCCCCGGCATAGACCCATATGCTGGGCAGATGACCCCAGATCAGAAATCCAAAAATGAGCGACCACAGTAACGCCGAATATCGGAACGGCGATACCGTTGCGGCGGCACCGTAGCGCAGCGCCTCGATAATCAAAAAATGTGCACCCGCATTTAAAACGCCACATAAAACAAACCAGCCTGCGTCCACCCAGCCGACGGGATTCCATCCCCATGGGGCGACAAGTAGGCTGGCTGCGATCACGATCAATGTAGACCAAAACAAAATGCCGAGTGACGTCTCGGTTGCCGAAATTCTTCGAGTGACTATATCCCTTAGGGCGGAGAATACCGCAGTGATGACCGGAATAAGGAGTACCGCTTCATATGTTTGGCTGCCCGGCCGAACTATTATCAAGACACCAATAAAGCCAATGCTAATCGCGACCCAACGTCGCCATCCTACGGATTCCCCTAGTAGGGGTGCCGACAAGGCTGCAACGAAAAGGGGGCCGGAGAAGACAATGGCCGTGAAGGTCGCAAGCGGCAGTAGCGACAAACTTATAGTTACTAGTACGGTTGTTCCAATGAACGTAAAGCCACGTAGGATCTGTGAGGGCCAATGTCCCACCTTTAAGGCATTCCAGCCGGTAACATATTTAGCATAGAGAAGGATTACTAATAAAGCGGCGATATGACGTAGCGTTAGGACCTGCCAAACCGGAAAGCCTTCCGTTAAATGTTTTGTTACTGCATCATTTGTGACCAGTACTGCAGAGCCGATAATCATCAACCAAATACCGCGCACATTATCCGCTTTTTTCTCAGCTACCATGGCGCACCTCCTGGCGTAGCATAAAAATACTCCCACCCGCGATGAGCGTCATGCCAATGAGGACAAAAATATTGGGTAGATGCTCCCAAATGAGATAGGCGAAGAGTACTGACCAGATAAGTGCGGAATAACGGTAAGATGAAATCGCTGCAGCGCGCCCAAACCGAAAAGCCTCTATCATTGTCACATGGGCAGCAGCATAGAGAAGGCCGCTGAAAACGAATATAATGACTCCAGCGAGATCGAGTGCTTTCCAAGTCAATGGTGCACTTGGCAAACTGACTAACAGCACGACAATCGATGACCAAAACAATATATTCACTGATGTCTCTGTTTTGGTGAGCCCACGCGTATAGATATCGCGGATGCCGTTACATAGAGCAAGGCACACCGGCAGTAATAGAACCCACGTAAAGGAAGCGCTGCCTGGGCGTATGATCAATAATACGCCAATGAAACCCATTATGATAGCGATCCAGCGTGCAAGACCCACTTGTTCCTTGAGGGACGCCATAGATAATGCCGCAACTACGATAGGCGCGCTGAAGCCGATAGAATTAACAGTTGGTAGAGGCAAATGTTTGAGGCTGAGAATCACAAGCCAGGTGGCAATACAAAAGAGGATGCCGCGTATGAGTTGGCCTGTCACATTGATCGGTTTTAGGCAGCGAATGCCGCCAGAAAATAATGCGAAAATAACTAGCGGTACGGTCGCAATGAGTTGTCGAAGTCCTAGGACCTGCTCAACGGGATAGGACTCTGTTAACAATTTGGATAAAGCATCACAGCCAATAACTAAGCCTGAACCGAGCACCATCAAGCCGATGCCCTTCCAGGCATCAGCGCTCGCATTTAATTGCTTCACGTTAATGAGTTCTAACGTGCGCTGCCGGTATAAGGCGACACGTCGCGGCTATCGAGGACAAGGTGTATCATGGCAGCACCGTCATGATCCATGGCCCCGGCGAGTGCGTCGGCAAACTGGTCTGTTTTCTCGACCTTGAAGCTTGCCATACCATACCCCTCGCCTAACTTTGCGAAGTCAGGACTGTCGAGCATGGTGCCGTAATTAAAATCCGCGCCAAACCGTTTTTGCTGATGGGTCAAAATAGAGCCCCACGCGCTATTATCGCAGACGATCACCTTTATAGGGAGTTTAGCCTGCATGATCGCAGCACATTCATGACCGGTCATGGTAAAACCGCCATCACCCACCCAGACGAATACGGTTGAATCAGGTTTAGCGATTTGAGCACCAATACCGCCGGGAACTCCGTAGCCCATAGAGCCTGAGACCGGCGAGGATTCAATGTCCGGCTGGTTGAAGCGATAGTACCGCCCAATCCAGCGTCCGAAGGTACCTGCATCACAGATGTTGATGCAGTCTTCTGGTACTTGCTTGATGAATTCCCGGATCACCTGCGCCATATCCACATCACCTTGGATTTCGATCTCCCCGGGTTTTGCGAAGTCTACCTCTGCCCCGTGGATTTTATCGCGCCAAGCGAGCCTTTCTTTGGAAAGGGGGGCGAGTTTCTCTGTAATAGCTTTTAACGCCGGTACAACATTTGAGCCTATTGCAACATCCGACTGA
>MDTE01045772.1_pt1 | contig 101180 bp, 90 predicted proteins | sample 811231 | NCBI WGS metagenome assembly MDTE01 (sample SAMN05326651, study PRJNA326480) | marine metagenome | isolation source: seawater | place: Indian Ocean: Red Sea | collected 2010 | reverse complement strand
TTGGGACATAAAGTTTTAGTCTAAATGACATTTATTATAGAGATTCATAATATAGCGAAAAACTCCACAAGTCAAAGAAAAACCCCTTTTTAGGAGTCATTATAGTCCAGTTTTTCACTATGTGGACAACCTTCTTAATAGGATAGTTTGTAAATCTTTATTATATAGTGGTTTACATGATACTAAATCCTAGCTGTATACACTAAAAAACACACTGTGGAAAAATATCTACTTAGTATTTTAGACAGGTCATTCCGACATAAAATGATATTGTGCTATATTTATCGGACCATATACAGGAGAGGTAAAGATTCCCATGAAAATACAAATATTTTTAAGCCTCGCGTTGAGCTTCACGTGTAGCTCAAGTGTCCTGAGAGCTCAAATACCAACTAATCTTGAAAGCTTAGTACGCGCGGCAGATGTCTTTTTGGATCCGTTACTTATGGAACCATTTAATGGGCCGGTCGTCCGATACTGGGATACTGGTCGGGAGAGGGTTGTTGCTGACCTGACGGATGGTAGGACTCAGGGGGAGGTTAGGATGTATCATAGTAACGGAAATTTGGCATATGAAGCTAATCATTTCAGAGGTCAACCAGACGGTTTAGAAAAGACCTATTACGAAAATGGTAACTTGTTTGAAGAGAGGTTTTATAACGCTGGCATTTACGATGGTCCATTTCGGAAATACTACGTAAATGAAACCCTAAATTATTCTGGAAGTTACATAGACGGGAAGCAGGATGGCTCTTGGCTTAGATATTACGAAGATGGTTCGTTGAACGTTAGTGTTATTTTTATTGATGGGGTTCAGCACGGGATGGTTGAGGACTTTTCGGAATCAGGTGAACTGAGGACAAGGGGAATGATGGAAAATGGTCACCAATGTGGTTCCTGGTTAGAGGAAACTGTTTCGGTAAACTATCCAGCATGTAGATACGATTGACATTACTCAAATAACTTCCGTGAGCGGACAGTAGCGGATTAATACCAGTGTTTGATCAACAGATACTTGGATCAGTGCAGAATCGACTCCAGCAAGAGCTTCCCAGATGGGCTTAATGCGAAGGCCTCATCAGGTTGTGACTCTGCTAGTTCTAAGTTTCGCAGTGCCACCCTTTTACTCGCTTCGTCTATTGGTCGACCTTGCGAAAGCTTCTGAAATTTTTCGCCAGGTGTCATAGCTTCGGCTCCCGAATTGATCACATTGTCCCCCTCGACAATGTCTCTCCATCCTAGATGGGGAATATGTTTAGCTTCTTCAATAACACTGAGGATGCGTTCTGGTGTGATACTCGACAAGCTCTCGAAATCTTTCATCACAAAATAAGTCTTTTGATATTCGTCTATTAGGTAGTCTGTAGCGGCCAGGCGCAAGAGGTCCCTGTCTGAGGTGGGATCGATCAGGATTCGTGTGGCCTTAGGAGATTCTATACTGTAGGGTGTCTCCCCAGGGGACGAGAGTATTCCAGCTCCAAAAGCTACCATTTCATTCTCTTGCATGACCAAGCCAAATTCCACGGTAAACCAGTATATTCTTCCAGCATATAGAAGTAATTGCTCAGCCTCACTGGTCACTCTCTCAGATTCTTCTTGGGTTTTGGCTGATATCAGCTCTTTTCTCATCTGTTCTGATATCCATTCATGGGCTACTCCATGATTGTTCATCACTTGTGCAACTTGTGGTATTGTAAAAGTGGCGATATGGCCAGCTAGGTCATGTCCTATATCAGGTTCTTCTAGATAGTCGGTCCCCAAAGATCTCATCATTGTAGTGACTGGGAAAAACCTGTGGCGGTGGCAGTGAAAGAACAGCGAGGACGGAATAATAGTGCTGACGGTTGCCAGCTGCCAACCAGTCTGCTGGTAGAGTCTGGCATTCAAAAAATGATAATCTGGGATGGTCGTACCCTTAATGGGAAAGCTGTCCTCACCTTGAAGATACTCTTTGCACGCGTAGCGTTCTTTCGTCTCCTTTTGATCCTTAATCAAGCAAGCCCAACTAAGGTGTTCCTCAAAAGTCAGCGAGTCATAATCTTGATGGTTTTGGTATTCTCCGAGATCGATTTTCTCTTCCGAGAGAGTACCAATTCCGAATGGTTTATGGGAATTATCAAGGTATGGACCGGCCTTTTCGAGAGAAATTGGAAAGGGAACATCATTGTTTTGAAGTAACTGCTTGAGCGCTTTATGTCTTTCTTCAGAGTTGGGCGGGGCAACAGTATCGAGAGTGACACCGTGTTTCACTGCGAATTTTTCTAGTTCACTGTTGCTAAATGACATTGATTAAATATTTCATTTGTTCAGGTTATCGTGAGTATTGTTGGATCAAAGATAGCGATGTTGTGAAGAGGCTCCAAGGTGTCTTTCCTGCCTTCGAGTAGGTTTTTCGGCACTATGAGATTCTCTTGCTAAATGTCTGGGGATTGTTGCAGAGACATGTTTGGAGCTAGTCTATAAGCTCTAGATAGAATGGGAACTAAATGGAGTTGATCATGAACAAATTAGACAGATGCTTTTGCCTGGTCGTAGTCTTGACTGTCGGATGTGTCGTAGAGCAGACCCCGAATCAGGAGGCTGAGAGAGAGGTCGCAGTTGACCATTTTGTGGGATCAACTCCAGAAAATGTAAGTTGGGGATGGTTCCCAGTGGATAAAGAACCGGTTTTGACTATTCAATCTGGTGAGGTTGTAACGATCGACGCCTTGTCTCAGGCTGGATCGAGTCAAGACGAACATCCCGTCAGCTATCTTGGATCCTTGGGATTGCCCGAAGAAGAAATCCACCAGGACGTGGTAGATTTTTGGAATTCTAGAGAGGGGCGCCCAAGGGAAGGAAGGAGTTCTCACGTGATCACAGGGCCCATTTATGTGGAGGGTGCGGAGCCAGGGGATGTTTTAGAAATCCAGATTTTAGAAATAAAAAATCGAGCTTCCTGGGGCATCAACCGTACTAGTCCAACGGGAGGGATATTCTCCGACAATTATCCAGGAGCCCAGTCTGGGTTGCATCCCGAAGGGATGAGTGGACAAGTGCAGCATTTGATTAGGACAGTCAACACAGACCAAGGAGAAGTGGCGATACTGGGAGAGAATATTCAAGTGCCTCTGCAGCCATTTATGGGGATTTTGGCTGTTGCCCCTGATCCAAAAATTGGAGATCCAGGAGTGACTGATCTTGGTATTCAGGGATCCAGGCCGCCAGGCAATTTTGGGGGAAATCTTGATGTCAAAGACTTGAAGGAAGGGGCTACTCTATATCTTCCCGTATTTCAGCCAGGAGGGTTGTTTTATGTCGGGGATCCTCACGGGGCTCAGGGTGACGGAGAGGTCAGCGGTACAGCGATAGAGCAATCCTTGACAGGTACTTTCAGGTTCATACTGCACTCCGACAAATCAATAAATGGTCCTCGAGCTGAAAACGACACACACTATATCGTCATGGGTATAGACATAGATTTAGATAGAGCAGCGGTCAAAGCTACAAACGAAGCAGTCACATTTCTGGTTGAAGAGATGGGGATAGATCCTGATGTTGCACTTTCCTTATCCAGTATTGCTTTGGACTTAAGAATAAGTGAGGTAGTAGACCTGACTCAAGTAGTTTCGGGCTTCATACCCAAGAGTATCTTCGATCATTAAACAGAGCTAAGAATGTATAGGGTTCTACTTCTGGTCTTTGTCAAGTTTGCTGATCTTAATGGCAGGATTTCTCGGCGGGATTTCTGTATTTCTACTGGATTGTGTTTGGCAGTGACAGTACTTGTAGTATCTATTAGTCATTTGTTTGGCCTTGAGGAGTGGTGGTTTTTGCTGGCTTGGATTGGTATGCTTCTGCTGACGTTTACATCAATGGCAGTTAGAAGGCTGCATGACGTGGGGAGGTCGGGATGGTGGGTCTTACAGTTGTTGGCTCCCATCTTGCTCATTAATTATTTAGCTCAGAGAGGAGGTCCACTCACATCTGTGAGTATGCTTGTATCGACCATAGTAATCCTCCTAGGTATACCTGTTGTCTATACATTATTTCTTCCTAGCTGGGACGCAGAGAAGTAGTCAAACAGATATGACAAATGATAGATCGAAGGCAATCAACAAATGGATCTATCGCGATCCGCTCTAAAAGTTGTTAGGATCCAAAGATTTTCGAAACCTTAGTATTCAATGCTTCAGGAGGAGTATTTCTGTTAGACATGGAAAACCTTGTGGAAATTACAAGACTAAGGGAAGAATTTCCCATTTCTGAGAGTCATATTAGCCTGAACCATGCTGGGGTGAGTCCGCCTTCGCAGTCCTGTGTTGTGGCTGTGGGAAAATTTCTGGAGGAGCATGCAAATGGGTCTCACAGTTTTGAGCATTTGGAATTGGTCGCTGATGTTTGTAGGACCCGTTTCGCAGAATTGATAGGAGGTCGTCAACAAGAAGTAGCGTTTGTGAGAAACACTTCTCATGGCATCTCCATCGTAGCTAATGGCCTAAATTGGTGTAAAGATGATAGGGTGATGGTGGCCACCTCACTTGAGTACCCGTCGAATGTTTATCCCTGGCTTGACCTTGAAGAACGTGGAGTCGCTAATCTTGACGTAATAGATACTCCCAAAGGGTACCTAAGTTTTAAAGCCATAGAAAAAGCTATCACTAAAAAAACTAGACTTCTTGCAGTGAGTTCGGCTAACTACGCAACAGGTGAGGTTGCTGATCTCCAGAAGCTAGGGGACCTTTGTCGTGACTATGGGATTCTCTTCTGTGTTGACGGGATACAGACAGTAGGCGTGCTGCCCACTGACGTCAAGAAAATGGGAATTCATTTTTTGTCTGCGGATTCCCACAAATGGATGCTCGGTATCATGGGAATCGGCTGCCTATATGTTGACTCAGAGATTGTGGACCATGTGCACCCTCCTCTATTGGGTTGGAGAAGCACGACCAATAGATGGGATTTCGACTTTCCTTTATTTGATCTTGCTAAGGATTCAGGCAAATTTGAGGAAGGGAGTTTGCCCTATCCTTTAATTGCAGGTTTCAGCGAAAGTCTCAATTTGCTAAGTGAAATCGGAGTTAAAAAAATCGAGCAGCATATCAGTAATTTGTTGGAAGTGCTAGATCAAAATCTTTCAGATTTAGGATGTGACGTTGGTCCGCATTCTGGTGTAAGAAGACATATTCTCACCTTCCGACACGATGCGCTTGCTACCGATTGGTTACTAGAACAATTAACCAAGGCTAATATCATTGTATCTATGAGGCGTGGCAGAATCAGAGTTGCGCCGCATTGTTACAATACGCGAGAAGAAATAATCGAACTCTCGGAGACGGTAAAATCTCTTTTGTTAACCTAGCGCCTTACTCTTGCGATATCCCTCACTAGGGACCGAATTTCTTCGCCTTTTCCAATCTCATCTATGGCTAACCAAAGGTTTTCGACGGTTTCTTCGTCAACCAGACCTGCTGGTGATCTTGGATATACAGCCAGACCTCTGGATAGTCTGAACTTATCTACTGCTTGAACCATAGTATCATCGTAAAAAAGGTTTTCTTCTTCAGTACCATTGGTTTTTAAATCAAGGAATCCGAGTGCTTCCAGAAGGATTTTCAGTTGACGGATGTCCTCTCCGTCAAACTTTTGTAGCATTCGATATCCTAATGTTTCAGAGACATTGTCATAGATCCTTCTTAACTCAGATACGGGCGTATCACCTTCACAGACGCTAATGAATGTTGTGACTCCATCAGGCCTCCTAGAAAATCCGGGTCTCGGATCAGCCACTCGTAGTGCTGCTGACTGGATCCTTCCCTTACGTTGGTCACCACCAGCAAGTTGTCCTGCGTACAGGGCTTCGATGAGGCGATCCCCCAGGTGACGCCCACTTCGTGCTGTCGATTCGAAAGAAGCAGAAACGGCTGCTAACACTTCCGCGCCAACCAGACCATTTCCCTGAGCAACATAATTGTTCCCCGATCTATGACCGGTCCAAGGGTTGGTTGCGGATCCAGTATGTTGCGCACTTTTCCCATCGATGCTTATTAATGCAACTTGTCTTCTGTGAGCCAGTGAATCACCAGATAGAGCTGACTTCAATGCTTCGGCCGGATCTTCACCTTCTGCAATCATTGTGAGCAGTTGTTCTCCGTAAGCCACCCTGGTAGAGGCTTGTGTAGCTACGGCTCCCACACCAGCTCTCACCCATGGAACTCCATTCCCCACGCAGGGCCGGCGTGTTGTCACTGCTACCCCAGATTCCCCAGTCATGGGGTCTACTCCAGCTATTGAAAAAGTTTCAAAAAGCAACTCTTCTCCGGCCCAGCTAGCGGGTTCTTGTGCTGAGTAGCCTGAGGGTGTGAGAATCACGATAATCACGAGAAACAAAATGCGTTGCATGGAGATTCCTTTGATTTGAGAAATGTGACAAAGCCTTGGATCCATAATGATCCAACTGTGGCCACAATAGCAACTAAATCGTACTTAGGAATCTAATGAGCTGTTTATCTACCTCTTCCACCAAACCCTTCTGTACCTCTGAAACGATTATTGACCACATTATTGAAAATTGATCCAAACTGAAAGGACAAACCGATATCAAAACCATACCTGTAGTCTGTGGCCTGAGCTTGGAGATCGAGCAACGCTTCCTCGTCAGAGATGCCTCGCGCGGGCAACCATATCTGATCGTCAACCCAGGAGATGTTGCCTCGTAAATTGAGGTTTAAACCTCTGGTTATTCGAATATCTGCATTGGCACTCAATGAGACGTTGTGACGGTCTATGTCATGGAGAAAGTGCGAGGCCTTGGCTTCTATGGACGCGTCCCCCCAGGTTTGCCTTTGAGAAAATTCTATTTCCGCTGCCTGTTCCCATCGCGTTTCCTCTGTGAACCCCCATATACTCTCTTCGAAGTATTGACGGTAAGCTGGTCCTATCAGGTAGGAGAAAGTGAAGGCTCGTCTAGTGGCTTCAGGGTAAGGGAAGACACTGTATTCAATAGCTGGTGTTAATTCGAACCGAATTTTCTGGTTGTATTTCTGCATCCTTCGACTTTCAAATCGTGTTCCTACAGACCAGTGATTGGTTAAGGCGTAGGCCGAATATTGCGTCACCGACCAGTCTACTCGGGTGTCTTCAAAGGATCCTTGGGCAAGCTTTTGCTCTATTCGGTTCGAGTTCGCACTGACTCGAAAGTTATGCTTCCAAGTGGGTGTCACTCTCGAAGCATTAAAGCTTCCACTCGTTCTCAAGGTTTTACGAGAGGATTCTCCATCAAAGTTACCGTTTGTATCTAGTCTGAAGACCCATAGATTCCAAGGATCTTCGACTTCTTCCCGAGATACTACTCTCTCAGTTGCTAAGTTCTCGTTTGAGTCAGATCCGATCAAGCTCACTATACCTCTATAACCACCAATGTCGGCGAATCTGGCCAACCCGAGTGCAATAGTGTGGGTTCCTGAATCAGTCCATTCTCTCGACGTATCAGTTGGCGAAGCGAAAAATTCCATTTGATCGCTATACTCCGAAAAGGATCCTAGGCCTATATAGTCCACCTGCATTACAACTCCGCCAGATCCAGTACTAGTTGAAGTTGTGATAACGTGGAGGTCAGCATCACTTTGGTCTCTAACCCAAGTCACCCAGGGTATCTGGATCCGTACTTCATTGGTTAGTCTGCAGGTTTGTCCTTCGCAGTCAAAGAAAATTCTGGGAAGTTGACTTTCTTGGACAGGTTCAGCTGTTTGACCTAGCAATGGGGAAGAAGCAATCGAGATAGCAATAACAGCCATTTTTACGACTCGACCTAAGCATATCCTAGCATTTAAAATCACTTGGTATTTACAGATGCTCCACACAACTGGCCGTGACAACGTTGAAACTGGAAGGTTTAGGTGAATCATCTAATTGAGAAACCGGTTTAAAAGTGGTTTGGACCGTGTAAGATAATGGTCCTTTCTCCAATTACAAAGGCTTTGTGGAGATGAAGGTTCGACCGGGTGGGACAGAACGATCGATTGTTATTTTAAGCTGCGTCCGCCATCTATGAAAATGGTGGTTCCAGTGATTAACCTCGCTTCCTTGTCGGAGCAGAGAAAAACAACTGATCCGGTTATGTCTTCTGGTCGTCCAATTATTCCAAGAGGGATGTCCCCTAGCGCCGCTTCTTTGAATTCTTTGTCATCCAATTCTTGACGGTTCATATCAGTAGATATAAAACCAGGGGCGAGAGCATTCACTCGGATACCGTGAGGAGCCAATTAAAGAGCGGTCTGTTTCGTCAACATGGAGACGCCCGCTTTAGTCACTGAATAATGAGTCAGGTTTGGAGCGGTAATTTTCTCCAAGACAGAGGATATGTTGACTATGGACCCATTGATTCCATTCTGAACCATGGTCAACGCGACTGCCTGACTCATCAGGAAATAGCCTTTTAAATTGGTTTCAATTATGGAATCCCATTCAGTTTCTTGAATTTCTAGGAAGGGAGTTCTGGTCAGAATCCCAGCATTGTTGATGAGAATATCGATTTTGCCGAAACACTTTATCGTTCTATCGACGACGAGTCCTACATCTTTTTTTGTGGAAGTGGATCCTCTGACTGTTATTGCCTTGTTTCCAGTAGACTTAGACTGGATTTGTTTCTTTACCCGCTCCGCTGCGGCCTCCTCTTTTTTGTAATTGATGGCAATGTCGGCACCTTCACTCGCTAGCCCCAATGCTATTGATCTTCCTATTCCACGAGAGGCTCCGGTGACTAGTGCCGTTTTCCCTTTCAGTTTCAATGCTTAATCCTCACAGTGGTAGGGTAATTACACCGAGTGGTCAAAGACTAACGTGAGTTCGCCTTCTGTCCTTCCTCCAACATTGCCTCTAAAAAGTGTCCTGCTCTTTCTATTTTAGCTTTGACATAGGGAAGGTTATGTGGGTTAGGCTTTCCAAAAAGAGGCACTCGATTTGCCACTTCTAAGCCTGCTTTTTCTGCCCAACCAACCTTGTCAGGATTATTGGTCAAAATGTTTATGCGGTTCACTCCAAGATTATTGAGCATTTTCATGCCTACACCGTAGTCCCGCTCATCTGACCGAAATCCTAATGCGCAGTCGGCATCGATAGTGTCCAAACCGAGTTCGTCCTGCAGTTGGTATGCCCTCAATTTGTTACCGAGGCCAATACCACGCCCTTCTTGATTGAGATAAAGAAAAACCCCACCATTATTTCGAGTGAAGTAGTCAAGGCTCTTGTGAAGCTGTTCTCCGCAGTCGCATTTCAGACTGTCAAACAAATCACCTGTGAGACAAGCTGAGTGCAATCGAATAGGCACTGGGTCTCCTGTTTGGAGTGGTTCTCCAACCAACACTGCGAGATGTTCGAAAAGGGTATTGTTTTCTCTAAACAATATAAATCTGGCCCCTGAAACGTTTCTCAGAGGAACATTGGCCTCACTTATTCGGGCGATACTAGAGTTGGCCGTGTCTGTAAGCTCCGAGATCTCCTCTGCGGTGGTGCTGAGGATATCAAAGGTTTTGGCAAAACTCTCTGCCGTCTTGTAATATTCTGGGGTGATACGACAGCTAATTGCAGCTGGTATAAGTCTCAAAAGCCTGATTAATGAGAGAGCTTCAGTCTCAAGTCGATAAGCCGGTTCATTTGGCATGCTGTCTTCCTGCCTAAGGCCACTAGACAAATGTAACAATTGGTTCAGGTCATATGTAGAATCAAGTGACAATGATATAGCATCAGGCAACAAGCCAGGAGCTTCATTTGTAAGTATTCTCAGAGCTTTGGCTCTACTAGCAGTTATTATCAGTTTTAAATTAGTGTTAGACAAATTTGTCAATGCACTGAGATAAGTATCCGTGAGGGTTTCTACGGGTGCTACGATCGAAGAGAATGTGGCCTGGGAGTGTACCTGATCTTTGATCCAGATGGGTCGACCTTGCCTTAGTTCGAAAAGGGCTCTTTCAGCTCGGTACATTATTTCAATCGGTCCTTTTACATCTGAGTGTTTTCTAGTGTGAGTAATCTCGTCGTTTAGTCAAGCGCTAGCAACTTTTTTTGTGATTCATATAAGGCTTTGTGTCGGCATTATGCATGGATTTTCTAACGGTGGCCGTATGGACGCTGCTCCATTGGATGTTGGCTGTGCAGGCTTTATCTGTTCAAGATCACCTTTCATAGCAGCATAAAAAGTGACAGGAGTTATTGAAAATAGATCTAATTTGTCAGCCCACTTTAGAAGGCTCCGTTTGGTCGTTAAACATACAATGGGATTTGCAAGTGCCGGGCCTAAAAATATAGGTAGCATCCACAAGAAAAATGACGGACTATATCGAAGGATTAGTGCTGCCCAGGCGATGCATAATATGGTGATAAATGCAGTATTACCCAGTGCACTTTTCCATGACACTTCCGTTTCTCTCTGGTAAGAGGGATTCCAGTTGATTTTGCCACCTGAGAGAAATCCCAAAATGAATGCAGTATGATAGAACATGAGTATCGGTGCTAACAGAATCGCGAAAATAGTCTCTGCTATTGTGCTTAAAGCTATCAGTGAGACCTTCCTAAAACCCTTGTGGTGTTGGATGGCTGCAACGACAAAAGCGAGAAGTTTAGGCAGAAACAAAACGTAACCAGTTATTAAAAGTGGGGAGAGCGTGTACTTCGAAGAGTTTTCGGAAAAATCGGATAAGGGAAGAAAGGATTCTAGAAAGAAAAATGATGTACCACTTTCGAGTGCCAAGATGTAGATAGTGCTAGATATTAACAAAGAAATCCAGAGCACTGAAGATAGGTAGCCCATCGCACCCATTAGAAAATGTATTCGATTCATGAAGTGAAGATTCTTTGACCCCAACAGCCGCAAATGCTGTAGGCTACCTTGTGCCCATCGTCTTTCTCTCTTCACGTAGGAAAACATATCTTCAGGGACCATCTCGTAACTACCCTTGATGTGTGGAAGCATGAACAGGTCCCAGCCAGCCCTCTTCAATAAGGATGCTTCTACGAAATCATGACTAAGAATTTCACCCCCAAAGGGCGGTTCTCCTGGCAAGTTTGGTAGCCCGCATGAAGCAGTGAAGGCAGAGGTTCTAACTATAGCGTTATGTCCCCAGTAATTTGAACTATTTGAATACCAGAAAGTCTGTCCCCAAGATACTATTGGTCCGTATAAACCACTACTGAATTGTAGGATGCGCCCGAATAGGGTTTTTTGGTTAATAGGTTGAGGGACCGTTTGGATTAGCCCTGTAGTCGGATTCAACTCCATGAGAGACGAAAGCTCTATCAGTGTTTCACCTTCCATGATGCTGTCAGAGTCGAGTATGACCATGAATTCGTAGTTCTTACCCCATCGCTGACAAAAATCTCTGATGTTTCCAGCCTTGTGCCCTTTATTGTCCTTTCGGTTCCGATAATAAAGATTTAGACCCTTTGGCATTGATTGGCTCAGGTTTTCACAGAGTATTTCTTCAGTGATACAGAGTTTTTTATCATCACTATCACTTAGAAGATATGCATCGAAACATGAGTATTGTTTTGTTTGAATCAAGGACTGAAGTGTAGATCCTAAACATTCTAATGTTTGTTCCGGATTTTCATTTCTTGCTAGCATTATTAGTGCTGTCTTGCTATTCAATGATATACGACCATTTTCAGGTTTTTTTAGGTCGTGCAGTTCAGTATCGTCGATCTTGAATAGCATCAAAATAGATCCAATCACGGCATTCCAGAATGAGATGGTAATCCAACAAAAAGTTAGTGAAAAAAGGAATAGTATCAAAATTTCAAGGGGGGTGATTCCGCCTGAGGATAAGACACTGCCGGTTAGGTAAGAAACTGCTAGGGTTGTGATTAAAACGAGTCCGAAAAAGATGATTCCACGTCCATTCTTTGACTGAGTTCCAGTTGTCGAAAATGTTTCCTCAGAGGGCTTTTTCATTAACTCTGCTAGTTAGAATGTTTCCGGTTCCCATAGATAGCTCCATGTTTCAGTAACTGGGGAGCTATCTATGGAAAGGAATAGAGAGAGGGTAGAGGGGTCCTCGGTATCAGGATAGAACTCAAATGTTGCTCTCCACTGATTTTCGAAAGGAAGTTTTATTAGGACTAGTTCCGAAAAGGTTCCAGAGGTTAAATGCAGTTCGGGGGAGATGTTGATTCCGTTTTCAACGGTTATCGTGGGAACATTTTCGAAATCGATCACAAATCTTCTGTTTTTAGATGTGGAGTTCGGTGATTGATTTGGTAGACCAATAGATCCAGTGACAGAGCGTTTGACTTGTCCCAGGGTTTGTGATGGATGTCTGCTATCGAAGGTGGTCAATTGATATGAGTAGGTTTTTTGGTCTCCCTTCAATATGTCTTCTTCGGGAATCCAATAGGCGACGACATTGTCGGCAAACTCCTGAAGTGAAGGGATCTCAAATAGTTCTACCTTGCCAGTTCCCCAGTCGCCAGATCTCGGTTTCACCCATTGACTGGGCCTTCTGTGATATAAGGCTTCCGTATCAAGAAATTGGGAAAAATCTCTTGTTCTCTGAGCTAGTCCAAATCCACGGAGATGGTCAGTGGGGAAGCTATTTAAACGAAGCTTTTTCCCGTTATTGAGGGGGCGCCATTCCCAATGGCTATCATTGGTAGCTAGCAGTAGCCCTTCGGAGTCATGTACCGATGGACGATAATCGTCAAACTGTGGGGCCTGATCTGGACCATATAGGAACATACTTGTCAATGGAGCAATACCAACTTTACTAATGTTCTTCCTGGCATAAAGGTGTTTTGTGACTTCAAGTACAGTGTTTTCATCCACACCTAATTGGAATTTATAAGCTCCAGTGACAGAAGGGCTTTGCAGTAGAGCATAGAATTCCATCATTTTTTCATCGCCGACTGGTTTGCGTAACCAAAATTCAGTGAAAACGGGGAATTCTTCGGGCATGTCCATAGCGGTATTGATTGCAAGGCCTCTAGAGGACAGGCCATGCGCATGGCCTGGCCCAAGCAGTCTAAAATATGAGGCGCCCAAGAATACAGCAATTTCATCTGCTATACCTGGTCGATTGAGAGGATAATGAATGCGAAACCCTGCGTAGCCCGGTGCGGATACCATCTCGTTGAGTTCTGTTGGCGCTGGTGTATCGTATCTAAACAAATTGCTATCGAATTTGAATGGCTCAAGCATCTTAGTATTGCTGTCAAATATGAAAAGCTTGACTGGTGTTCTGTATAAAAATCCCAGATGGAATAACTGAATCTCAAAAGGACTTTGACCTCGCCAAAGCGACTTTTCTGGTCGATACCGAATGGATCTGTATTGTTCGTAGTCTAATTCCGATAAAATCTCAGGAATGGGTTCATAGCCTTGTCTGTAAGGTCCTTTAGAGAGAGATTCGGCAAGGTTTTGCATACTTTCCCAAGGGTCCTGGGAAATTTGCCTATGGTCAACAGACTCATTAAGGCTAGTAACATCGGCTGAAGGCTCGACATTGAACCTGTGATCAGCTTGGTTGCAAAATGAAAACGAGAAGACAGACAGGCTGATCAGGCAAGCCCGACAAAAAGTTTTGGGACGCCAAAGATTGGGGTGCATCTTTAGCTTGACAGTTAAAAAGTTATTCATAAAGAGACAGTCAGAAGGAGGTGAAAAACATTGCTGAGGTTGATGTTTGTTTTCTTTCTTGTCAATGCTTTAGCAACCTTTCCTAGTTGGATATCGTCTGGCCTTGAAATTTCTTTCATAATTTCACTTGAAGCAATGTCCATTGTAGGATTTGTTGGCTTACTCCCTAGAGGTCTTTTAGCTCGCCAGATATCCTATTTCATTTCGTTTTCGTTTGTACTTCTGGTTTTAGTGGTTTTGGGTGATGCTATTTGTCAACTGGCTTTAGGCAGGCTCTTGAATCTGTATTTGGACGTTTTCCTACTTCGTTCGATTTACGAATTACTAATAACAAATGTGGGACTGTTAGGTACGGTTGTTATTTTAGCATCACTAGTCATCACAACCTTTTTGTTGATCATTCTGCTCGGAAGACTATTTAATCCAAACAGAACTCGAAAAAAGGGAATGTTGGTTACGGGATTCCATTTAGTCTTGTTAATCGTGGGTGGGGTGGGGATTTATGGGATTTCTTTGCCTGTCCCTGCCGACAGGATCGATACTCCGCTAGTCCGCGTGACAGTCCAACAAACTCAGCATTTTATGAGAATGCTTAATGAAAAAGAAAAGTTCATAGATGAAATTGAGGCTAATGGGGCTAATTCTGGAAATCAGAATACTGATTTGGATAAGATCGGAGGTGGTGATGTTTTCCTAGGATTTATTGAATCATACGGCGTTTCGGCTGTTTTTGATGAGCCTTATAGATCAGTCCTTATGCCTCGGTTAGTGGACTTCGGAATAAGAATGGAAAAAGCGGGGTTGAAGGTTGTAAGCGGGATCCTTTTAGCGCCCAGCCAGGGAGGCCAGTCATGGTACGGGCACGCCTCACTTCTCAGTGGGTTATGGATAGATAATCAGTTGCGTTACGATCTACTTTTAGCGGAGAAGCCCAATACACTAGTGGACGACTTTAGAGAAGCAGGCTACGAGACAGTAGCATTGATGCCTGCTATTACAAGAGCGTGGCCAGAGGGTCAAAGACTTGGTTATGATCAGATTTACAGTTTCGAGAACATAGATTATGCTGGACCACCCTTGAATTGGGTCACCATGCCAGACCAATTCACATGGTCCTTTTTGCAGAATACTATAAGAACAATCCACGGGGTTGAGAGGCCACTTTTTGTAGAATTAAGTTTGATAAGTAGCCATGCTCCCTGGACCCCCATTATTCCAGTATACGATGATTGGGGTGCTATAGGTGATGGTGAAATGTTTAACGAGTGGGAGAAGACTGGTCCGACCCCAAGAGAACTCTGGTCCAAACACGAAAATGTTAAGGAATACTATGGTTTGTCCTTAGATTATGCCATCAATGCAATGGTGGGATTTGCTGAACATTACCTAAAAGGGAGAGATATGTTGATCGTTTTAGGGGACCATCAGGCAGCGCCCTTGATTACTGGAGAAGACGCTAGCAAGGCTGTTCCCATACATGTGATCAGCAAGGATCAATCTTTACTAGCTCCATTGCTAGGTTATGGTTTTGTCCCGGGCTCTATACCACCTGATTCCTTAGATGACATTCAAGGGATGGATACTTTTAGAAGGATGTTTTTAGATGTATTCAGCAGTTCGAAAGAATCAAATAGGACTTCAAATTAATAGCTATGTCTAAGATAGCCTGCTGGATGGGCCTGATAAGATCCCTCATTATCTATTGGAGGCCAGGTCGGCAAAATACCTTGCGCAAGTTTTATAGCAAATTGGTGTCGGTAAATGACTTAGTCTTTGATGTTGGTGCTCATCTTGGAGATAGGTCGTCCGCTTTCGCTTGGTTGGGAGCAAAAGTTGTGTCGATAGAACCACAGCCCGAAATAAATAAGTGGTTAAGGAGATTAGTCGGAAGGAATCGTAAAATCACGATAAGAGATGAGGCCTTAGGTGGTATGGTTGGTACTAGCCAACTTGCGATTAGCCAACTGACGCCGACTGTGTCTACCGTGGCAGATTCATGGAAAGATCGGATAGTAACTGCTAACCCAAGTTTTAGTTGGGTACGATGGGATCACACAGTAGAAGTGAAAGTAACTACTTTGGATGAGTTGATCGCTACACATGGCGTCCCTCATTATTGCAAAATTGATGTAGAGGGATATGAATTAGATGTTCTCAAGGGTCTTAGTTACAAGATAGATTTAATATCTTTTGAGTTCGTCTATGGCGATATAGAGGCTGCAATATCCTGTATCGAATACTTGGAGGGATTGGGTTCATATGAGTATAATATCGTGATAGGAGAAGAGAAAAAGTTCAAATTGGAAAGATGGATATACCAAAGAGAGATAATACAAATGTTGGTGTCTGAAGAATCTAGTTCGGGAGATTTGTATGCGAGACTCGTTAATGGTTTAGACTGTGGTAAAAAGGCATGATTAAGGACTGGGAATTCCTCACGTTTCACGAGATCTCTGACCTAGCGAGGAGGGATCCATTAGCAATTTTATTGGCTGGATCAACCGAGCAACATGGCTCACACCTTCCACTGGCTACAGATTCGATAATCGGCAATGGTATTCTTGAAAGGAGTTTCAGGCATATTCCTGATGAGAATTCAGTAGTAAGGCTACCCGACCTATCGATCGGTGTCAGTCTAGAACACACCGAATTTCCAGGCACGATTAGTTATTCAACCGAGGTACTCATTCCAATGGTTGTTGAACTGGGGAGACAGGTAGTACGAGCAGGGATTCGACGTCTATTAATTGTTAACAGCCATGGAGGAAATAGCGCTACTCTGGATATAGCTGGCATGAAGCTTCATGCAGAGGGAGGATTATCAGTGGCAAAGGTAGATTACTTCAGATTTCCCAGGCCAAAAGGAATAGAATTTCCAGAGAATGAGTGGACCCACGGTTTTCATGGTGGCGCAACGGAAACTTCCATGATGATGCACCTTAGACCTGATCTAGTAAAACCAGGAAAATTCTGCAGTAACACTTCCAAAATCGAAGAGATGAGTCAGCGGATGCGTATGATAGGAAGGGACCGCGCAGTTTCCTTGTATTGGATGGCTGATGATATCCACGAATCTGGGACTGTGGGAGACGCAACGCTGAGCTCAGATAAGATCGGGCAACAATTACTCGAGCACTACGGGAAGTGCCTTTCTCAGGTGATTATGGATATGACGGAATTGGACATGGATGATAGTGGCAGGTGAGGGGTATTTCTGAGATTGATGCGAAGTCGTCCTGGTCCATTATTACAGGGATCCCGAAAAAACTCCTAGGGTCAACTCAGGGATCCTTTAGGTTTTGTGACACTGAAGAAATATCAGTCGAGTTCAAGAATTCTGGAAGTGATTGGACCGGTTCAATCCCAATTAGTTCAAATGGTTTACACATACTCCAGTTGTACGGACCATTAGCCCTAAAGGATGAGTGGATCATAGGTCAGATCGGCCAAAGTTTGGATGGCAAGATAGCCACCGAAAGAGGTGATTCATACTACGTTACGGGAAAGGAAGACCTCTTGCGTTTACACAGGGTGAGAGCGATTGCTGATGCAGTGATAGTGGGTGCAGATACTGTTCTGCTAGACGATCCTAGATTAACAGTTCGAAGAACTTCTGGCTCTAATCCGGCCAGGGTGATCTTAGACCCTCAAAGACGCATTAAGTGTGACAAACGTGTGCTAAATGACCAGTCTGCTAGGACTATTGTAATACATGACAAAAATAGCGATTTACAGGAAGCCAGTACAAATTATGAATCTGTAGGCTTGGACTGTTGCGAAGTTGGTGGTTTTGACTTGAATAATCTAGTTGGGGTCCTTAGAGAACGTGGACTTAGAAGGATCTTGGTAGAGGGGGGTGGGATGACTGTGTCACGGTTTTTCCAGGCTGAACTTTTTGATCGTATTCATGTCACTGTAGCGCCGATGATTATTGGATCTGGGAGGCCTTCTTTCCACTTGCCAGCTATAGATTCTCTTGCCGAGGCTGTCAGGCCTGCTTGTAGGCGATTTGAATTAGGTGATGACGTACTTTTTGATTTGGATCTAAAAATTAGGAATTGACGGATCAGAGTTTTGGGAGTGCCAGTATATCTAAATGACTAACTTCCAGTATTCCATCGGTGGAATCGGCTAACCTTAAACAAGAATGACGCCATGATAAGATTTTCTTTTTTTCGTCGGGACACTCTTCTATTGCAGAGTGGGACCAGTTCTCTATAAGTGCCTTCTTGAGCGAGCTATCTTCGTGGCCTAAAATCCAGTGGCTAGGGTGACACTTGGTAATGTATCCTCTGCCTCTCAGCAGTTCATCAAGACGAATTGCCGCTAAAGGTCCCAATGCTGGGCCAGTCCCTTTGTCTCTTCGTTGATGTTGGTTGACGAGATCACAAATAAAATCATGGTTTTTAGGGTTGGAGTGATTGTTCTTTAGGTTGTCATTAGAGAGCCAGGAAATATTTCCCGTATAGGATAGTGCGAAATATGCTGGACAACCTTGGTGAGCTACCGATTGGGCAAGTTTATGCAACCATTTTTCAGATGTTAAGTCTAATAGTGCCGATCCAGTAACGAGATCGCTCCCTTGAACTAGCTGTAATCCTTCATCAAGGATATCTCCTACGACAGGGACGAAGTTTACCGATTTCATAGAGGGTTTTTTTATATCATCTAATAATGATTCGTCTTTGTCCAAGAGAGTCCAGCGTTGGTTTAAGTCACCTAAGTATTTCGATAGATAACGAAGATTTGATCCTGTACCACTGCCCAAGTCCAAAATGTTAACTCTCTGCTTACTATCCAAAAAATCCAGAAGGACAGAGGCGAGTGCGTGGGACCTTGAGCGATGATCAGCAGATTCTCTCAGTTGCAGCCAATTGCGTGAGAAAGCGGAGTTATCCATCGGCCAGCCCCTTTGGTTTATTATAAGCCAAAGTCTTTATAGCTACTTCAAAAGTTTTTGTCGTGGATTTCCAGTCAGGGAAGTGTTTTTGGGCTTGGTTAGCTCTTATCGTGAATCCTTCTGAATTTCGAGATTCACCTGCCAAAGCTTGTTCCATAGCTTTAGCCAGGCTCTGTGTATCTCCAGGTGGTACAAGAACTGCATTAATGCTCTTGAGGGTATTGGGTATTGCCCCTGCAGTCGTGCTTATGATAGGAAGCCCTCGTGTTGCAGCCTCGGTTAGCACCATGCCATATCCTTCATACATTGATGGAAGAACAAAAATAGAACTTATATGATAGAATTTATCGATAGTGGACTGGGAACACTCTCCTGTGAATAGAATCCTACTGCTAAGTTTCTTATCTCTTACCTCCTTGAGTATGTCTGATGCGTAACCAGGTTTTCGATCTAGGCTCCCAGCACAAATGCATTCCCAGTCTAAATGCAGAATTTGAGATAGAGCGTCGACTAGAGTATCTAATCCTTTTCTTGGTATTACAGATGCGACGCACAGAAATCTGGGACTAAAATGTTTGTGTGGGCCTATTGAAACAGGAGAGGGATCGGTGCCTGGTATTACAGTTTTAATAATGCTTTCTGAAACTCCCATGTGACTAAGTTGTTGGGAGGTAAAATCACTCGTTGTAACAACTCCGATACAAGAAGCTAAGGCTGCTTTTTCAGAGTGCAACAAACGGTTCTTTTCCAATTCTGTTAGTCCCGACTCTTTTGCCAAAGGATGATGCAAGAGACTTATCATTCTCAGCCTGTGAGCATGTTGACTTAACACAAGTGGATGCCTTCCCATCACTAGGCCATCAAGTATTACGATTTCATTGTCTTCTATGCCACTTAGTATTGATCCTAAGTCTTCTTCAACCCTACCTTCTTCCCCCAGTTTCGAGTTTGATGTCGAATGAACAGTAATATGCCAGCCTAATAAACGCATTTCTCTGATAATTCTGGCATCGTAAATATAGCCGCCGGTTTTTTGGTCTAGCTCCCCCTTTATAACGAAATGTAAGGTGGTGGGTATCACACTTTGCCTTCGTAGCTCGCCCAAGCGATGTGCGATTCCTTTAGGGTTACCTCTATAGATGAAAGCCCTGAAGCGTACTCGCCCAAAGTCCCTTTATGGACCTCTTCGGCCAGTCGATCGAATAGCTCTTTTGCGAGAAATTCAGTAGTAGTGTTTTTACCTTCAAATTCTTTCTGATCATCGAGATTGCGATAATTCAGATCATCTAAAAGGTTCTTCACCTTTCCAGAAGCTATGCCTATGTCTACAACTAAGCCGTCTCTGTCCAGAGTGCTTCTTTTAAAAGTGACGTCCACAACATAGGTAGCACCGTGCAAATTTTGCGCAGGCCCGAAAATGGATCCTTGAAAACTATGGGCTATCATAAAATGATCACGGACTGTCAAAGTGTACATAATTCTATCCTCAGTCTAAGTAGGTGATTCGATGACATAGGTTGATAGCTGGAGTTCCTGGATCATTTGAAAACAATTTAGGCATTTCCTCAAATGGGCTTTCTCCAGCTATCAGGATATCCAGTGCATTGTCCATTAGCAGCTTCAAGGCCAGTTCTAAGCGTTTTTTATGGTCCCATTGCGGGGAGTGGCTGGGAGGAATGTTAGAAACCTGGCTAGATTGTAGTGTTAACCGATGGGAATGAAAATTTTCTCCGAGGGGTAATGAAATCTCCTTGTCACCATACCAGCTCAATTCCACAATAGTGGAGTCTAGAGGTGCAAGAGAAAGAGCAGTCCTCAAGCCATTAGGATTGCCGCTGGCGTGGAAAATGAGGTTGGGAGAGAAGTTTCTTGTGGGTTCTGTTGAAAAATCGATATTGAGTGCGTCAGCAATTCTCTTACGATTTGATTCTGGATCGACCAGCAAAACTTTTGCCCCTTCGATTCTATTTGATAGGTATGCTACTAGCAGGCCAATAACTCCTCCTCCTATGACCATAATGTTGTCGCCGATTTTGGGCTTTCCATCCCAGGTAGCATTAATAGCAGTTTCCATGCTAGGTGCTAAAATGGCACGTTCAGGTGGTAGCAACGAGGGTAACTCTATGACTGATGTGGACGGAATGACAAAAAAGTCTTGATGGGGGAAAAGGGAAAAAAATGTTTTATTCAAGAAAGTTGTCCTGAAACTATCTGGAGCGTAAATACAGGTCCCTACGTTGGAGTAGCCATATTTGACTGGAGAGGGAAAGTCGCCTTCCTGAAATGGCGCTCGCATCAAGTTATACTGAGAAACTGGCACTCGGCCATGAAAAACCAGGGTTTCGGTGCCCCGACTGATCCCAGTATAGAGAGTTTTAATAACAATGTCTTCATCGGAGATAGAGGGGAGGGGTTTCCGGATTAGCTCACCCTTGCCTGGTTCGGTGACCCAGAATTGCTCAGAGTGAGTAGGTGTAGTAGTCATTATTGGGATCCTTCTGGTTTCAAAATGTCTTTCGGATCAGCCCTGAATTTCAAATTAGGTTTAAACTATGTCCACTAAGGTTCCAAAACAGGTCGTATTGTTCGAGTTGCTGATAGGGATCATCCCGCTGGCCATTAGCTCTATCGCAACATGGTCCGTGTTATCCCTTAAGGCCAGTTATTTTTTTCATGCCGCAATTTTGTACACAATGTTTGGGTACCTCTTGCTCAAATTTAGACCTGCCGATGTGAAGGCACTCGGATTAGGATGGGCAAACAGAATGACGATTACAAGGGCTATTCTAAGTATTTCATTACTTGCTATCACCCTTCACCTTCAAAATGTGATGGTTGAATCTTATTGGTGGATTGTTGGAGTCAGCGTGGTTGCTCTTTCCACGGATGGCCTAGACGGCTGGATTGCAAGGGTTACAGAATCCGAATCGTCTTTCGGTGCGAGATTGGATATGGAAATTGATGCGTTTTTACTACTCACTTTATCGATACTACTTTTTACAGGTGGAAAACTAGGTTTTTGGGTGTTGGGAATTGGGCTACTGCGTTACGGGTTTGTAGTCGCTGGGAAGCTATACCCATGTTTGGAAGAAGATCTACCGCCTAGTTGGAGGAGAAAAATTATTTGTGTGATCCAGGGGGTGTCTCTACTTGTTTGTCTTGCGCCAGTGTCTTCTGCCGGAGCTGCTTTGATGACAGCGACAATAAGTTTGGGACTTCTGTTGTACTCTTTTATGGTCGATGTGAACTGGCTTTATAGAAATAAAGCTAAACTTTCTCTTCCAGAGGTTCTAAATTGATTATTCAAGGGTCAGACTCGTGGAAGTAGTCTCCACCTTTCTCTAATTTGTCATCACTTCCCCAAAAGAGTCTTTTCCCAGTGGGTTTCAAATGGGGTATATGTTTAGAGCAGTGTATGTAAGCTTCTTCGACATGGACTAAAACCCACCTTTCAGGCTTTTTTCCTATTGTAATCAGGGTGGCCTTTCGCACTTCCTTCGTCAGGTTTTTCCAGGTTCTTAGTTCAGCATTCTCGATGATCTCGGCTCGTCCATTTACATGAAGGCCTACTGTGCTTTCATAAAAGTCAGGGAAGAAAATACCCACGTTGGCATTTTCTCGGATGTTACCCAGAGTTGCCATTACTCCATTACCACGGTACTCAGGATAGATAAGAGTTTTTGGATCTAGTGTGTATACGAATCCTGGTGGTCCAGAACGAAGCGAACAATCACACTCTCCCTTGGAATCTGAACTGGCAACAAACATCATTTCTTGGCGGAGCAGGTATTCTAACATTCTTGGATTGAGATGATCGAACATCTGTTTTTTATAGAATCTGTCTGCTCTTTCTTGGGTTCCGTACTTTACCTGAAGTTCACGTTCGCCCAGGGATCCAGTTTTGATTTTGTCTACCATTTACATTTCTCAAAAGTTCTGTCAATTGGAGTGGTACTACAATACTATCATTTCTCGATTTTTTTTCCACTGGATCTACTGATTTTTAGCTAGTCATGGTGATCACTCAATTCTTTGTATCCAGAGTAGCATGTTATTGGGTGCAATCGATCCGAGCGGAGCTCGGATATGCACGCTTGATGGAGCGTGTTGGCTTGGTGGATGCCATTCTAGATAGGCGTTGGAGCCACCTCTCACTGACACATGCAAGGACTCTTCTGCCAAGATATTCTCATAGGGCTGTAGCCGGCCATTTTCAGTCCACCTCTGCATTACATCGTGGATGTTCCATGAGGTAAGATAATCAGAGACTCTTCCGTCCCCCCAAAGTGTCATGGCAAACTTAGCAAGCAGATCTCCACGTCCACCGCCTGTTCGTTCTTCGAAATTAGTGAATCCACCATAATCAGTTGCTCCGACCAAGTCTCTGCTGAGGGCCTTTTCACCTCCCGGATAAGTCGGACCGAACATATCTAGAATCATTCTAATGAAAATAGAAGGCACTCCGTAAACAGCTCTCCGATTTATACAGGGACCTTTATTATTTTGAGATTCCTTGCCCAACCACGAACATTGTTCGGGAGCACCATTAACCTTGCCTGAGCCTGAGGCGCCAAAGTAACGAGTCAAGTCACTAGCCCAGTCTTTATACCATTTGAATCCAGCATTGTATTCGGAAAGTCCCAAATTCATCCCTGAGTCATGGCCATAGATCCTATAACCAACTATTTGCTCTGCGAGTGTTGCACCACCTTCCATTTCCCAGGTTGACTTATATGTGGCGTTTTCATAAAAAGCTCGGGTGATTTGGATTACGTGAGTTGTTTCATGAGCTATCAAAGGATCATAGATTTCAGTAAGCCAGGATTTTGGAATGATGCCTTCGATCAGACCGTCTGGGTCTGGAGCCAGCCCATAAAATATTTCTGCTTGGTTGGCTCCCGGACAGAGGTTATCTGGCACCAAGTCCCCACCCCATACAAACCCTAAAACATTTTTTCTCCTGTTCACCTCTTTTGTTACTAATACAGACAATTTGCCGTTGGAGTCTATGTCTCCGTAATTCCCAAAGTAATCTTGTAGGGCGGGTAGAGTTTTTTCAGAATATTTAGTGTCAAAGTTTGTGTATTCTGATTGGCTAAATGATTCCTCCAAGGGATTTCCGAGATCTTCATACCACAGTGTTTCGTTGCCGACATAAGCAAGTTTCGCCTGTATTTGTAGAGTGTCACCAGAAGCGCAGGAGAGCCCCATATTGAATGGAACTGTATCTCCAAGGATTGGTTCACCGTAGAAGTTATCGTATAGGTGGAACGTTTGTTTTGAGTTGTTGATTTCCTGCCTGATACGATCAACTCCGATTTCCTCAATCAGCAGACGTTCGTTGTCTCTTATCAGTTGTTCTCCATGGTTGTGTCTTTCCATGCTTAAATTCATGAGTGGATTAGATGTTGATTCCCTAGGAACTGTAAGTTTGTTAGGTATTGTCCCTATCAGGCTTGCAATCGGTGTTCTCGTGAGTGGATTTGGTTCGGCTGTTCGACTAGCAAAAAGTTCGAGGTTTGTGTCCAGCCCAGCTTTCACCTCTATGGCTACATCAATTAACGAACCAGGGTCCTCTGTTATGTTCAGGGCTCCAATGAGATATTTGCCTCCAGGATCTCCTTTCGCTAATTGCAGGCAACCGTCGGTAGCAATAATACTTTCACCTGGGCTTAAAGATTGAAGATTCTGTGGTGATACAGACACTTCCGTAGCGACACTGTCACTATCGTTTTTTAATGTTAACTGTGTTTTTCGTGGCGGTAGGCAGTTGAAGGAAGGAAGTAAGAAGTCTATTTGATATGAGGTTGCCGTTGTCACTTGAGCTGGGTAGCCCCCGATTGTCAATTCGTTTCCAGATGTCCCCCACAGGCCAGCACCTACTATAGTGCCTTCCGATCCTTCTGTTAGAATTGCAGGTGTGATAGAAGATATTATTATGAGTCCATCCGTATTTACTATGACCGCTAAAGATTCTGATATTGCTTCCGAAGTCACTGTGATTTGAGTTCTTCCATTTCCTTGCGAAGTAACCAATCCTTCCTGTGAGATACTGACTATTGTTTCGTCTGCCGAGGACCAGTTTGCTATTACAGGAGTCACTAGATTCCCTCTGGCATCTTTGACAATGGGTTGAATACTAATTGTGTCTAGGATGGACTCAAAACGAAGTAATTCGGTTTCGAAATCTATGGTTTTTACTTCTTGATCTATGGTTATCGCAGCGGAAGTTTTGATCGTTCCGGATTGTGCAGTGACTACAGCCGAACCTTGAGAGATCGCGGTAACTAATCCTCGCTGGTTTACAGTTGCCTTTAGCGTGTCAGATGTTGTCCAGGTTATCTGAGGATTGGGCATATATGTACCATATTGATCAGCTGCAGTGATCCTCATTTGGGCGGTACTTCCCAAGCTCACTAAAGTATACTCTGACTGAGATAGAGCTAGTTGTGCGATCTTTGGTGGATCTGGCTGGGGACTAGGATCTGTAGGCGAACTAGAACTAGAGGTGTCGTCTGAACAGCCTAAGAAACCGAACCAGAAAATTACAGACCACTTGAAGTGCCGAATCATGTCTCCTTGAAATAGTTCTAGCTTAGGCGTTAATCTGTTGAATGTTAACATGAATACCAGACCGGGCAAATGCCTGTTGGATGGAATCGGGAGGGATCTTTTTCGCAGCTGAGGGGGTCGAGCCATGGCTCATAAAACGCCAAGTAGTATTCTGATAAAAGGAGGAAGGATCGTCTCAGAAGACGGTGTTTTTTGCGATGATCTATATATCAAGGATGGGCTGATCGCGGAGTCTGAGTCTGTTGCTTCAGATGACATCGATGAGGTGGTGGATGCGTCGGGTCTTTTAGTGCTTCCTGGTGGGATAGATACGCACATCCACCTCAACGATGTTTTTATGAATACTGTGAGTGTTCATGACTACTATACGGGCACCTTGGCAGCCGCTTTTGGTGGTGTTACTAGCGTTATTGATTTTTCTAATCAACGCCATGGTGACAGTCTAATCGAAACAATCACCGATAAGGAAGCAGAAGCAAAAGGGAAGGCAATAATTGATTGGGGAGTGCATCCAGTAATAACTGACCCTAATCCTGAGACTCTTAATGAAATTGCAACGGTGGTTAAAATGGGCGCACCCACCATAAAATGTTATATGACCTATAGAGATGAAGGCTTACTCATCGAAGACCAGGATTTAGAGCTGATATCAGAAGCTCTTTGTTCGGCTGGAGGAATGCTTTTGTTACACCAGGAAGATAATGATATGGCTGAGGCGGGCATCAAAAGGGAGTTGGAAGCAGGCGGTTTCTCTGCTTATCATCACGCTCTTAGTAAACCCTCTGAAGTTGAAGATGCAGCCATAAGGACTGCAATTGGTTTTACTGAGAGGACCCAGGGACGAACTTTCATTGTTCATCTCACGTCTGCAAATGGGTTGGACTTAATTACTGAAGCAAAGGGTATGGGGATTGATATACATACCGAGACGTGCACACATTATCTCCTCTTCACTGATGAACACTTGAAAAGAGACGACGGTATCAAATGGATTTGCTCTCCTCCACTTAGGAGTCTGGAGAATCAAGAATTGCTCTGGACGGGATTGTCAGAAGGAAGAATTCCAATGGTTACTTCTGACGATGCTGCATATTCTTGGGAGGCAAAACAGTATGGAAATGACCGATTTGATCTCTGTCCAAATGGAATCCCAGGCGTTGAATCGAGATTCATAAGTTTATATTCCGAAGGGGTTGTAAAAGAAAAAATAACACTAGAAACTTTTGTCAAAGCTGTTTCTGCTACTCCAGCAAAAATATTCGGTCTTTGGCCAAGAAAGGGCAATTTGATGCCTGGAGCCGATGCAGATGTCGTTCTGTTGGATCCCCTAGAATCGTGGAAAATGAGTGCAGATACTCTGCACATGGCTACGGATTGGTCTGTGTTTGATGAGCACGAGACAATAGGCAAGATAAAGAGAGTTTATTCGAGAGGAGATCTAATAATTGATGGTGACGTTTGTTTAGCCCAACCTGGTCGTGGAAGGTACCTCCACCGCAAATTACCAGAAGTTCTTGAATACTAGGAATTCAATGAAAAGAATATTGATTATAAACCCGAATAGTTCTGAAGAGATGACTAGGGACATACAGGATTTTGCAACGTTATATACTGAGGATGAAGCCGAAGTAGTAACAGTAAAGATTGAAGATGCCCCTAAGTTTATAGAAACATATCAGGATGAGGCGCAAGCTGCACCAGGGATGACCCGTTTAATCCAGAAAAACCAGAAACATTATGACGGTTTTCTGTTAGCTTGTCATTCTGATCCTAATCTAGATCTCATGAAGGAGGTTAGCCACAAACCAGTAGTTGGGATTGGCGAATCCTCTATGCACTCCGCCTGTCTTCTGGGCGATAGATTCACTGTGATATCCGCTACAACGGGCTCTATTCCCAATAAGGAAGCATTGGCCAGAAAGTATAACCTCGGAAAACAGCTCACTTCCGTGCGTCCTCTAGATTCAGTGACTGGAGCGGTAGATAAATTGGATTTATGTGAGCAAGTATCCAGGGGTGCGATCGATGAGGATGGAGCGGAAGTTATAGTGCTTGGATGTGCAGACTTAGTGGGGACTAGTTTTGAGCTTCAGGGGCGATTGGGTTTACCAGTAGTAGATGGGATTGCTTCTGGGTTGAGCACCCTTTTGGGATTCATTAATCAGGCCTTATTTATCAGCAAAATCAGAAGATATGGTGGTGATGTCTAGAGCCATCTACTCGGGCGCCTCCTTGGCTCAGGTTCGATCGGATTTGAAAGGCCTCGTGGAATTCGAGCACGAGGGGATGGATTCAACAGATCTATCAAGCCAGCTAGAAACTATGCTAATCCCGCATTTACTCAACTACGGTAGTCCAGAGTTTCAGTCCATGTTTAATGCATTCCCAGAAGAAGGTGCTTTGATGGGGGCAGAGCTAGCTCTTCATGTCAACCAGGGCGTTACAAACTGGCAAGTTTCTCCAGGAGGTGCAGTACTAGAGGAGCTTTGCTGCGAAAAGCTGTGCGAACTTTTTGAACTCAGCGAACAATCAGAAGCTACATTTATGTATTCTGGGACATATGGAAACCAGCAAGCTTTATATCTCGCACTACATAGACACGCTGAAAAAATGGGATTCGACTATTCTAGGGAGGGGATGTCTGGATTTGTAAATCCAAGAAACCTGAAAATAGTAGTAGCTGAGGATGTTCATTTTTCGGTCCTGCATGCCGCTCGATTTCTAGGGCTAGGAGAAAATGCGTTATTGAAAATAGGCCTGGACGAGAATTTGAGAATAAATCCAGCAGAGGTGATGAAAGTCCTGGAAGGCCACGCTTCAGAACATGAGATTGTATGCGTAGTCGTAACATTGGGATCTACGATAACTGGATCGGTGGATGGGCTGCCAGGAATATCTAAAATGTGTTCTGAGAAAGGAGTGTGGCTCCATGCTGATGGAGCCTATGGACTAGCGTATAGGCTACTTCCAGAAAAAGAACATCTTTTTAGGGGCTTACAGATGGTCGATTCCATAGTGTGGGATCCACACAAACAATTGGGAATTCCAATACCATCATCTCTGTTATTTTTGAATGATGGGACAAATTTTGAGAGGGTTAATGTTTATTCCAATTATTTCAATAGAAAAGAAGAAGAAATGCCCAATCCAGGGCTTAAATCACCTCCATCTACGAGGCCATTTTCAGCCCTTCCATTGGTCACGTCTATAAAGACCCAAGGACTTCATGGGTTGAGAAAAAGATTACGGAGCAGTATCAATGCGGTGAATGATCTAGCTGAGTTTTTGATAGATGACGCTGAGATAGAGATGATGAATGAGCCGGATACTGGAGTCATCTGTTTTAGGGTGCAGCCGGTTGAAATTGACAAACAAGATTTGTGTAGTCTACAAGAGTACTTGTACAAAAGGGCCAACCTGGAAGGCAAGAGAGCTATCTCCATTGCTACTATAAAAGGAAAAAAAGTATTGCGATTAGTCTCCGTATCTCCAGAGGTTACTGTACGGGCTTTGAAATCGACCATACTTTCAATCAAGGAAATGGCCAAAAAATTCGTCAAAAATTGAGAATCATTTTAGAGGAGTGCGCAAATGAATAGTTCGACCTCGTTAAAAGCTCTGTCTTGTATCTTATTAATTCTAGTGGGCTGTTCATCTGGAGAGCCAGAAATGGACACGCAGAACCCGAGATTTGGAGTATGGCAGATGGACTCAGACGCACCGCCTCCAGCGATAAATATTATGACCTATGAGCCGTATGGAGATGGTGGCATGAGGATAACCGTTGAGGCAACTAACTCGGAAGGGAGAGAATCAAAATGGGGTTATGTGACTCTGTTTGATGGCGAATTTCGAGATGTAGAGGGCCAGGAAAATAGCAAGACTGCTGTTGAGATAGTCGATGATAAGACTAATAAGATTTCCAATATGCGTAACGGGGAAGTCACCCAGGTAATTATGAATGTTCTTTCAGATGATGGTAACGTCATCGACAATGAATACATCCGTACGGGTCCCGACGGTGAGAGAAGGGTGAGTCGTGCTACTTATAGGCGCATAAACTAAACACCTTCTTTGATGAATGTGATTCCCAGGACGCGACCGGTATCAATTTTCATTCGGCTAGAACTTTCAAAGTAGACGACCAAGCCATCGCCAGTGTATTGCTTGTCCTTAACATACTCGAGATTGGTGACGCTACCATTGGGCCTCATCATCTTTAGTTGCTCTGCTTCTAAGTTGATGTGGAAGGATACCCCAAGTTCGGAACTCCAGTATTCACCAGTATAATTTCTCAGTGTAGCCAGCTGAGGGTCAGGTGTTTCAGATGAAACTGGAGTCAGTTGCTGGTCTGGTTGGTTCACTGGGGATCCATCTGAACGTAGGTTCACGCCTGTTACGTTCTGCTCCGTGAATTTGTCGACGAGAACAAGATCCGCGACATCTGTGATTCGAAGTTCTTGAGTTCCATCAAAGCGATTGCAGAGTAGGATGAAGCTAGTGTGTTGATCTGGATAACGTGTGATGTTAGCTCTGAATCCTCCCCAAGACCCAGTGTGCATTACTCGTTTTAGCCCCCTGTATTCATCTACCGTCAGGCCGAGGGCATAATCGATAACGTCTCCGTTATTTAACACACCACGATCATGTAACTTCTGAAGCAGTGAGTTTCCTCCCACTACTGGTTGGTAAAAATTATTGTCCCATTTGACGAGTTCATCGATGGATGTCAGTATCTGGCCGTCACCTCCCATCTGGAAGTTCAATAAGTGATCAATCTGCCAGTCGTCATTCGCAAGGCTATATCCAGTGGCCCGCTTACTAACAATTTCCTTGCTGTCGTCCCACACCTGAGTCTTGGTCATGTTCAGTGGTGCAAAAACTCTTTCTTCTAAAAAAGCACGTAACGATTTCCCCGTGATTCTTCTGACTATGTGTGCAGCTAGCAAGTAACCAGAATTGGAATATAAAAATTGGTCTCCAGATGGGAAATTCAACCCTTCTTGTCTTACTATAAGTTCAACTGCATCGAACTCGGTAAACACGTTATTGAAGTCTGTTCCGGCAAGATTCATTAGAGATAGGTAATCTCTAATACCTGAAGTGTGATTTAAAAGTTGTCTAATTGTGATAGGTGCACCGTAGTCTTTGAATTCCGGAATCCACTTCCTGACTTCATCATCTAGGCTAAGGAGACCGTCTATCTCTAAAAGGGCAATAGCACTAGCCGTGAATTGCTTAGACACTGAAGCAACGTCAAAAATAGAACTAGTGGAAATAGGTATCTCCCAATCAAGGTTAGCCAATCCAGCGCTTTTCGAGTATGTGAGTTTGCCACGTTCGATGATGCCTAAGCTACAGCCTGGGTCTCCAGGTGATATGAAAGCAAAAAGTGAGCTAATGCTCTCTTCAAAATCAGTCGAGGAAGTTATCGATTGGCTTTGAGCTGGGGAGGGCGAAAAGGCCAGGCTGAAGTAGATCGCCAGTATTAGGTGGAAAGATGTGTGTTTTTTTATATTGTTCATGGCACATTTTTCAAAGTTGAAGGATTGTCTTGTCATCTTTAGGATATGGATATTATGATGAATTGCTACACATTCCCTGATTGCAGGAAATGAAACTAATGTGTTTATAATTGTGCTGTTGTGCTAGGGCGGATGACTCTCAGTCGATTCTCGGCGGGCAGTCAGTAACGATAAAGCAAGTCGATAACCAATTTAAGGAGTGGGAAGATGTCTTTCAGTGCTAAAAACTTTATGATTATACTGTTACTCGTAGCCACTGCTAGCCTACCAGGAGATGCTAGCTCTCAGAGCGTTTCTGGCCAACACTTGGGGGCTCTTGGATTCAGACATATAGGGGTGGTGGGTAACAGGATTGCTTCAGTTTCAGGGGTCACCAATAATCCCCTTGTCTATTACGCTGGTGCTGCCGCAGGGGGCCTGTGGAAAACAGAGGATGGGGGAAACTTTTGGCGACCGATTTTCGACGACCAAGATACTCACTCCATCGGTGCGTTGGCAGTGTCTTCTTCAGACAATAACGTAGTTTGGGCGGGCACAGGAGAGCCGCATATTCGGTCAAATGTGACCGTAGGCGACGGAGTCTACAAATCGACTGATGCAGGTGAAACTTGGCATCATATGGGTCTTGAGGAGACGGGAAGGATAAGTCGAATTGTGATCCATCCTACAGATCCATCAATTGTCTTTATAGCTGCCTTGGGGCACGGGCACAGTGCCCAACAGGAAAGGGGAATCTACAAGACTACTGATGGCGGCGAGACCTGGGATCATGTGCTTTTTGTAGACGAGAATACTGGTGCATCAAGCGTGATCATGGACCCTAACAATCCTCGGATTCTTTTCGCTGGAATGTGGCAAATTCTGATTAATACATGGGGTAGACAGAGTGGCGGGCCGGGGTCGGGAATCTACAAAAGTGAAGACGGAGGGGAAACCTGGGACAGACTAAGTGGACATGGATTACCCACTCTTCCTGTAGGTAAGATCGACATATGTATGTCGGCAGCTAATTCGCAGAGGATTTATAGCCTTATAGAGACCGGAGATGGTGTGCCCTGGAATGGAGCCATCACAGAGAGTGGGGAGTTATGGAGGTCAGATGATGGAGGGCAAGAATGGCAACTGGTCAACCATAGTCGCGATCTGGGTGGCAGAACGGCTTATTACAACAATTGTCGCGTAACCCCGGACGATGAAAACGAGGTATTCTTTCTAACTGCTGGTATTGCAAGATCGTATGATGGAGGGCTGACATATATAAACCACTCAGGAAGACAGAGATCTGGTGGAGATTACCATGACCTTTGGTTCGATCCGGCTAACGGAGATCGAATGGTGATCGGCAATGACCAAGGCGTTCATATTTCAGAGAACAGAGGACAATCCTATAGGGCTGTGGAATTGCCAGTGGGTCAGATGTATCACGTTACGGCTGATAATGCTGTGCCATACAATGTCATGGGCAACCGACAGGATGGTCCTTCCTACCGGGGACCAAGCAATCCTTTGTATGATAATGGTAGGATCCCTCGAGGGGACTGGCATCAAGTTGGTGGAGGGGAGAGTGGATTCGCCACGCCCGATCCTACTGATTCAGACATAGTATGGTCGAGCGCATCAGGCGCTGGTGCGGTAGGAGGCATTGTTGTTCGCCACGATCAGAAGACACGTCAGTTTAGGAATGTGGAAGTTTGGCCTGAGTCAACTGTTGGCTGGCATGCTGAAGATTTGAAATACAGGTTTCAGTGGACGTTCCCATTGCTAGTATCTTCTCATGACAACAACACGGTATATGTTACTAGTCAGCATGTTCACAGGACCCAAAACGGGGGACAGAGCTGGGACGTCATCAGTCCCGATCTGACTACGAACGATAAATCTCGCCAAGGTATTAGTGGAGGATTAACTCCCGACAACCTTGGAGTGGAATACTGTTGTGTTATCTATAGTTTTGATGAGTCCAGAGCGGAGCAAGGTGTATTTTATGCTGGCTCAAATGACGGAATGGTGCACGTCAGTAGGGATAATGGTGACACTTGGAATGATGTAACTGGGAATTTTCCAGATTGGCCTGAAGATGGCGTAGTGCGTGGTATACATGCTTCCAAGTGGGATGCCGCGAAAGCATATCTCGTTGTTGAAGCACATCAAGTAGGTAATTTCGGAGCCTATATTTATCGGACCGAAGATTATGGCGAAACATGGACCAAGATCACCAATGGGATCTCAGATCATATACTGAGTTTCACACGCGATATTGTTGAGGATCCAGTGCGCCCAGGACTTCTCTACGTTGGCACTGAAAATCGTCTGTATGTGTCACTTAATGATGGTGATAATTGGATAGAGTGGACTAATAATTTGCCAGCTTCTCCGAAATATGGACTTGTTGTACAAGAACATTTTGGTGACTTGGTGATCGGCACTTACGGCAGAGGATTTTGGATAATGGATGACCTTAGCCCATTGCAACAACTGGATCAAGAAGTGTTCAACAGCTCGGCACACCTCTTCGAACCAAGAGACGCATATAGGTTTAATCCCAGAACCGCTCCAGCGGTCATGACGAACGATCAATCTGATGGGGAAGGTCCATCCAATGCTGCTCTTATTAATTATTGGGTTGGAGAGGAAATGGCGGGATCTGAAGCGACCGTGAGAATATGGGATACTGACGGGAAAATGATAAGAGAGATGGACGGACCAAGTAATACTGGAATCAATAGAATAGAGTGGGATTTTCGAGATGGCGGTGGTCAAGCAGCAACCCTAAGGACGAAACCTAAATATGCAGATTGGTATGATTTGGGACCTGACAGGGAACGATCTGCTGGGTCCATTGCAGCTTTACGCTATCCGCCAGGGACTTATACAGTCACCTTAGAAATAGGGAGTCAGGATTTCAGTCAGACCCTTAATGTCATAAAGGATCCCAATTCAGAGGGTTCAATGAATGATATTATGGCACAGTTCGACCTTGCTCAGAAAATTAGAGCTGATCAGATGCTTGCATCTGAAACCGTAAATCGAATTGAGTGGGTCAGACGACAACTTTATGATTTGATAGATATAATGGATGACCAGGGGGGATCCGAGGATTTAGTCGAAACTGCTGGCACTATTGATGCCGCCTTGGTAGCAATCGAAGACGAACTGATCCAATTGCAAGTGACTGGCACGGGGCAGGACCAGGTGCGTTATCCGGGCAAGGCATTGGAGAGACTTAATTATTTGTTAGGCGGTGTGACTACGGCCGATTTTAGGCCAACAGATCAACATATTGAAGTGCAGGAAATTTTGAGAGACATAGCTAATGACGCGAAATTAAACCTAGATGCATTGTTGGAGAATGAGCTTTCTGAATTCAACGAGGCGTTGACGGAGCGTGGCTTAAATTTACTTGTCTCACCGGAGGAGTAAGCCTATTAAGGTCAGTAAAGTGCTGTAAATAGCCATGAAATGAAGGAAAAAAATTGTGGTTAGGTGCGGTGTTCTACCCAAATTAGCCGTCGAGAGTTCTTTGGAGGGTTAGAGGGACTCTCGACGGTTGTTTAGGTTTTTGTACCTACTGCCGATATGAAATGTTACCCCAGAAAGTGCTTAGGACTCATTGATAAGAAGAGATCAATGTTTCACTACTATAAAAAGGGTCGAGTCTATGGTGATGAAGGCTAGCTACTATTGGTTGCTTTTGGCCGCTTTCACCATTGGGTGTCAAGATTCAGCGACAATCACTGCTCCTGAAGAGAGCAAGCTTCAAAAATTCGATTCCTTAATGACTACTTTTATGTCAGAAAATGAGATAGATGCTGGTGCTCTGAGTATCATGAAGAATGGCAGGGTTGTTTATGACAAATCTTTTGGCTGGAAGGATAGTGCCCATACTCAGATACTGCCCCAAGGTGCAATGATGCGTTTGGCGAGTGTAAGCAAGCCAATAACTGCGGCAGCCATCATGAAACTCATAGAGTCAGGGGAGCTAGATCTTACTACTCGAGCCTTTGACTTGGGTCAGGATGTTCCTGGAGTTCTTGAATTGGACCCATTTCCTGTGTTGGGAGATACTTTGTTTAAACAGATTACGGTGGAACATCTCCTCCAGCATAGAAGTGGGTGGGATAGAGGAGTAGATAAAGATTGGGTTTTCCATGAAGTTGAAATTGCAACGGCCTTGGGCATAACCAGTCCTCCGGGCCAGGACGAGATGCTTTCGTTTCTATTAGGAAGAAGCCTACAATTCACGCCTGATTCCAAAAAAGTTTATTCTAATGTTGGCTATCTAGTTTTAGGCTTGATTATAGAGAAGATCTCTGGTCAGAAGTATATGGATTATGTTCACAAAGAAGTACTAAGTCCGATAGGAATTGCTAGGAATGAGGTCATCCAGGGGAGATCATTTTTGCCCGACAGAGATTTTCGCGAGCCTTGGTATAATTCGGGTTTTAAGGGGGTGAACGTTTTTGATCCAACTGGTCCACAAGTTTTTATTTCGGATGGAGGTTGGAACCATGAAGGAGCAGTGTCATATATGGGATTAGTGGCTACCTCAAGAGCCATCGTCGAATTCTTGGATCATTATATGGTTTGGGGAGAAAACATTGGTACGGTGAGGAGTAACAGCTACGGCACGGGGTGGCGTTATCACACGGGAAGTCTCCCTGGTACTCAAGCATTGGCACTGCAAAGAGATAACGGGATCAACTACGTGACTCTTTTTAACAAAAGGCCGGGTGGAGGGGGTAGCTATAACACGGAAATCAGGCAGAAAATAGACGAGGTAATTGGACTAGGAGTACTGAATTGACAATGGTAAGAGTCTAGGCTTTTTGGAACTAATCTGAGTCGCCATGGAATTTTTCCATTATCATAGAAGCAAATCCGTCACTGGTGCAGTTGGTAGCAGTTCTCATCATATCAGGGAGGCCGCTGGACATAGCTATCCAGGTGGCCACGAACTCGGAAGCGACATTCTCTGGAAGATTGAGTACGGAGGCGAAAAGGGTCGCACTCCAAAGAGCAGTTCCCATTCCAGCTGGCAGTCCAGGAGCTGCGATGGTAAATAAAACAATGGCAGGCCAAGCCATTAGTAGGGTTACCAAGTCGATTTGTATCCCGAAGAGATAGGAGAGTACAAATGGAGCGTATGCCACATATGCAAGAGCGCTTGCGTCTAAGTTAATGACAGATCCTACTGGTAGTACAAAATCGGCGATTCTTGCACTAACTCCTTGTTTTTTAACATTTGCCAGATTGACAGGCAGTGTTAGAAGGGATGAACATGTGCCAGCTGCAAAAACAGCCGTTGGTAGCAAATAATCTCGGGCTACCTCTTTAACGTCGTGTGGTTTGGCTAATTTGAGCAGAATAAAAACGTAGAAAGTCGTCCAGGTTAGGCACAGCAAGAATGTGTACATGGTCATCAGAACATAGTTGGTTAGTCCCAATTGAGCTCCGAACCGAACGCCTACGGAGATACCTAGAAACAAGACAAATGGAACAATAACTAGCTTGATTTTGCTGCCGAAATAAAAAACTTTAGATTGGACTTTTTCCAGGAATAGTCGGAGAAAATTCCACTTAGTGCCCAAGAGTCCAAAACAGACCGCCAATAGTATGGCGATTAATGGTCTGGAGGCACTAAGACTTTCTCCAGGGGCCAATAAGGTCATCATTGTTCCAGAAGGGTTGTCGAGAGAGGTAGAGAGGGATAGCCCAAAAAGTAGTGTTGAAACAGATAATCCCAAAAGCCCAGCTAGAAAAGAAGTGAATAGGTACCATAGAATGACGGACCCAGCTAGCGAGTTGGCTCGCCCGCTATCAGCTAACGAGGCAATAGCAGGGCTTAAAGCGACAAAAATCAAGATTGGAACAAGATAAATTATCACACTTATGGCCACGTTAACCGAAGTGGCCACTCCCTGTAGTGAGTCTGAAAAAAAGCCGCCTAGGAGCATTCCTAGGATCAAGGAGGCCAGCAAAAACAAATATGTCGGAATTTTGGTCAGCATAATAAGTCTACTCTGAGCTCTTGCAACGTTTGGCCCAAAACAGGACGGATCAATAAAGTTAAGAATGAGACGATCCAGATTGGGTAAAGTTTATTCATGAAACGTTCCTATATTGATGACTAGAAAATATCTATTGTTTAACCCTGGGGGAGATTGGCTACTCTACGGCTCCTGTCTTTTCAAAGTAAAGATTCCGCACTCTCACATCATTAAATTGAAATCCTTGTATTTCTCCGCTTCCATCTCTGTCAAAAGTGATTCGTCCTTGGCCAGAACCAAACCATCCTGTTCCAAATCCAAAACGGTCATCTCCCTGTGGAATGAGTGAAGTTGGTCTGGCTCGCCAATGGTATGCGACGAGATGATCGTTAGAAACAGCAAGTCGGTAGGTCGTATCTAGCTCGTAGTTTGTATATGTCCCAATGTAATGGTCAAGCACTTCTGTCACTTGGTGAGGGTCTGTTGTAGCCTCAGGTCGAGCTTGCTGTCTATCTATTTGTGGTTCTGCCGCCATTAGCAGATCCGCTATCTTGAAGCCGCGGCCTTGGGGGTCACAGGTGGAAAAGTTGCAGAACACAGCGATTGATATCCCAGGTTCTTCCAAATGTATGAAGTTGCTTCTGAAGCCAACCCATGATCCACTATGTCCAAATGTTGGTGAATCGTTGTAATCAGAGATAGTAAGGCCGTATGCATAGCTTAGTGTGTCTCCGTTCGACAAAAGGCCTCGTTCCAACATTTGGTCCCTTAGTTCTTCTCCACCTACGGTTCCTGTCTGATAATTGTTCATCCACTTAATAAAGTCATCAATGGTTGTATGCAGTGAACTAGATCCCATAGCCGTAAGTTGATTAGCGCGACGCTCGAAAATCGCATCGTTCCCATACCTGGCAATAGAACCTCTTGTTCCCGTCAATACGTAAGATTCGGCTCGGTCTGGAACAATTTCATTGTGGTTATCAGAAAAGTGTGTATTGGTCATACCAAGTGGTTGAAAGATGCGCTCATTGGTGAATTCTCTGAAACCTTGTCCTGCTACTCGTTCTATGACGAGCGTCAGCAGGTTGTAGCCAGTATTTGAATATGCGTAATCAGTCCCTGGTTCAAAGTTTAAGGTGTTTTGATTCCTCAGCATTCTGAGTATCATCTCGAAGCTAATGACATCGCCATATTCGACACCGCCAACGGCCATTGATTGAACCCAGTCTCTGATGCCGCTAGTGTGATGGATTAAGTGCCTTGAGGTTATAATGTCACTGAACTGAGGGAGCTCAGGTACATAGGTGCGAACGTCCTCGTCAAGGTCTAACTTGCCGTCTTGAACTAAAAGCAGAGCACTGAAAGCAGCGAATTGTTTGGAGATTGACGCGATATCAAAGATTGTTTGCGGATCTATCGAAATTCCATAATCAAGGTTAGCTGATCCGTAGCCAGCTCGGTGTATGATATCCTCGTCCTTTACCACTCCAACAACAGCCCCAGGATTCTCAGATGTTATATCAGAAAAAATAGCGTCGATTGCTAAGTCTCTTGGTCCAGTGTCCTGAGTAAAATCGCATGAACCAATCACCAGAACCATCACTCCCAGAATAAAATTTGGCGTAATTAAGTGTGTCTTCATTTTAACTCCTATCAAGATTACCCTTTCAGTCGGGCTTAGATCTTCCTGCGAGAAAAACTCTAGCACCTATGCCAATTGCTACAATTATTAGGATTGTTGGGTGTGCAAGACCAAATAAAATCCAGTAAAGGCATAAGGTCAAAAGGGCGCCGACGGCCTTCATCCACTTTGTTCTTCCGAATCTAGTCATCCAAAAGTGAAAAAAACTACCCAGGATTAGCAACAGTATTCCTACGGAGATGGCTTCCCAGGTATCGCTTTCCACAAGCTGTATCATTAAAGGAACTCTATTTTAAAGGAGGACTCTAACGGAACAGGTCAAAGTAGGATTAGGAAAGAATGCACACAATCCTGCAGCGAGGACCTGGATAGGTTGGACCTTGAGTTGTATTTTGGGCACCGATGGTTCAACCAGTAGGTTCGCAAAATTACTAAGACATCTTAATGAGGGTATAGATGAATTCTAGACACAAAGAAGGACCTAGTTCAAATACGCTGGCCGTATGGGGTGGTGAAGAAGGTGTGGATAAATTGGGTGCCACCCAAATGCCTGTGGTCAATAGTGTGTCGTTTGATTATCCAGATTTAGATGCTTGGCTTGACGTGGCAACAGGTAAAAGCGCTGGACACATATACGGAAGGAATACAAATCCTACCGTCGAGGTTTTTGAAGAAAAAGTTAATCTATTAGAGGGTGGAGAAAATAGCGTTTCCTTTTCCACGGGGATGGCGGCGATCACTGGCACCCTGTTTTCTCTCTTAGAGCCAGGGAAGCGTGTTGTTTCCATTAAGGACTCTTACGGAGGAACAAATGTCCTGTTCACCGACTATCTTCCGAAATATGGAGTCCAAGTTGATCTTTGTGACACCGATGATCATAAAGCCATTGAAAGCCAAGTAGGGCAGGGCTGTGACATTCTTTATTTGGAAACTCCTACAAATCCTACAGTTAAAATTGTTGACATCAAGAGATTAAGTGCAGTAGCTCATGAAGTGGGAGCTCTAGTGGTTGTGGACAATACCTTTGCGACACCGATCAACCAGAAACCTTTGCAATTGGGAGCGGACATAGTATTGCATAGCGCCACAAAGTTCTTGGGAGGACACGCGGATGCTTTGGGGGGAGTAGTTAGTGGTAGTAAGCATTTGCTACATGAGATTTTTCGTTTCAAGGAGATAACGGGTGCGTCTCTTCATCCAGAATCGGCATATCTTTTGATCAGGGGTATGAAAACGTTAGGCTTGAGGATAGCGCAACAAAATGCCAGTGCAATGCAAATCGCTCAGTATTTACAAGGCCACGATAAAATAGATGAAGTGTTTTATCCAGGCCTAACAAAACATCGAAACCATGATGTTGCAGCAAGTCAGATGCAAGGGTTTGGTGGCATATTAAGTTTCAAACTCAAGGGTGGATATGGGGCTGTGAAGAAGTTACTTCCTCAATTAAGGTACGTAAATCTGGCGGCTAATTTAGGGTCTGTAGAGACAGTTGCTGGGCCGCCAGCGACAACAAGCCACGTTGAGTGCAGTCCAGAGGAAAGAGAGGCTATGGGTATTCCTGAAGGTTTGATTCGTTATTCCGTGGGGATCGAAGATGTTAGTGACTTAATTAGTGATCTTGGGAATGCTCTGCAAGAATTGTGAAAACTGAGTTTTGACCGAGGTGGGTGTCAATCGTTAGTCTGATGGGATGAATAGTGGTCAGAAGTAGAAATGTAGCATCCTATTTATTGAATACAGTACAAACTCGGAGGGATACAAATGAGGATATTTAAGAAATTAGGCTTTGTTGTCGTTTTAATTTCAATTGGGTGCATTCCTTCGGATCAGGAGGCTGAGGAGGATCCAAGAGTCGCTCTTAACGCTAGAGCTGCATCTCTCGAATTGGATACTGAGTATATTCCTCCTCCAGGTGATGTTTTACATCATGAAACAGCTGGGTTCGCAAAGATTCTTTGTTCTGCCGTTTTCATAACTGGTCTGGATCCCGAAGATGCCGCAGCCAACGTAGGTGGTTTTATATCCCATTTTGACCAAAGGGGCCATGTTGTAGACACGATCGTAGATTACGAAAATGAGATCGTGGCTCTTACCCTTCCAGATGGTGTAACGAGGACTGCCAAGCGTTATAAAAATCAGGGATGCGTTTCTCATGCTATTGGCGAAGACTCTGTGTATTTCACTCCTACTGATGTGGCTCGCAACTTACCCCCAGCAGAGACGACAGCGTGGCCGATGGGTGATGTGGTTTCCGAAGACCCATGGCCTGCAGGAGTAGATATGGACTTGATAGAAGAAGCACTCGATGTGGGGTTTGGTCCAGAAGAGGCTCGGACACTTGCTCTAGTAGTCACTCATAAGGGTCGAATCTTAGGGGAAAGATATAGTCCTGAAGTGGGCATCCATACACCTCTCGAAAGCTGGTCAATGACTAAAAGCCTCACTGGCACCCTAATGGGTGTTTTGATACAGCAGGGAGTCTATGATTTAGACCAGTATGCGCCGGTACCCGAGTGGCAGGAAGAGGGGGATCCAAGGCAAGAAATTAGGATCAAAGATATCATGCGAATGTCTAGTGGCATCAGACTAAGGAATGCAGGAGATCCAGATTTTGATCCCGCACTCGGGTATCCAGGCCATCTTTATCTTTATACAGCTACAGATGATTCATTTAAGTGGGCTGCAACACGGCCTCAGCAATGGCCCCCCAATACGGTTGGTCGCTATAGAAATTCGGATCCAGTTTTGACTAGCTACCTAATCAGATTAGGAGTGGAAGGCAGAGGGGATGTATACCATGACTTCCCACAAACAGACCTTTTCGATAAAATCGGCATTCGAGACGCTATAATTGAGACCGATCCTCAGGGAAATTTTCTTGGTAATGGGCTTGCATTTATGCCAGCTCGTGATTGGGCTAGATTGGCCAATCTTTACCTACAGGATGGAGTGTGGGATGGAGAACGGATACTTCCCGAAGGATTTGTGGACTACGCTTCCAGTCTTGCCCCGGCCTGGATTGCAGATGGCAGGCTTCAGTATGGAGGAGCATTTTTCTGGGTGAATGGGAATGGAGGTTGGCCCGTTCCCGAGACTGCATATTCAATGAGAGGTGCAGGCGGTCAGAGTGCTACCATTATTCCTAGCCATGATTTAGTGGTAGTCAGACTGGGCAAATACACTGGAAGTAGAGCGGGTGGAGCGGCGTTAAATTCAGCTTACGAGATCTTGATGGATGCTGTTCCAGCGGTTGAAGAGTAAAAGAGCGAAAAAGAGGACAGGGCGGTTTGTAGTGGCCGCCCTGTCCCTTTTATTCCCCCTTAGATTTTATTGCAGTAACGAACTTGCTAAATTGCGTATAGATTCTGCCAACGAGCGCATCCTCAAGCGATCTGAGTCCTGTCCACTAGGTAGCGGTTCTCTAGAATCAGCTTCAAGCGCCCCTGCAACTTCTCTTAGGTCTGTGGCGGCCGTGGTCATATCTGTACTCTGTGTCGCATTTCCAACTCTATCCAATGCAGTGGACACTGCGACTGCGCGATCCGCCCGGATAGCGTTACTTCGCATGAGTTGATCCAAATAAGCTCTAGCGACTACAACATCTGTTGGCCACTCTATTTTGGGTTGTAGCTGAGCGTTGAATTCATCCATCCTGATCAGGCCTGCCGCATCTATTTCATTCTGAGTTAGGTGCTCGCTAGGGACCAACTTGAAGACATCAAAGCCTCTCGCAATTTCGGCACCGTAAATGTGGCCGTTATACCAGTATGTAGACCAGTATCCACCGCTTACCATTTCTTCTGAATAAACTGGTCCTCTATCGAAATAGGCAATTTCAACAGCGTTAGCGGGATCAGTAAAGTCAAAGACTGAAAGCCCTCCCTGGTACCAAGCTTGCACTTTGATATCTCTACCTGGCACAGGAATAATAGATCCATTGTGAGCAACACAATTTTCAAGTTCTGTTTGTGGTGCGGTTAGCTTGTAGTACCCAGCGAACAGCAATTTTCTTCCAACCACCTCAAAAATCGCGTCTGCTCCCCATTCTAATGGGTCTGTGTCTCTACAACGAGGCGCTCCGCCTCCGCCCCATTCGTCAGTGAAAATAACTTTACTACCGTCGTTGCTGAAGGTGGCTGAGTGCCAGTAAGCAAACCCTGGATCTGTGACTTCGTCAATTCTTACAGGATTTACGACGTCCGTAATGTCAATAAGAATGCCATTTCCAGAGCAGGCTCCAGCTGCCAGTCCCAGTTCTGGATATACGGTGATGTCATGGCACTGGTTGGTTTGCCTGGAGCTTTGGGTTCCAGGGCCAAAGTCTCCTCCTTGATGGAGACCAGAGATATCACCTGATTCCTGGTCCATGAAGAGTCTAGGAGCGTTGACGACTCTAGCTGTCTCAGGGTTGGCCAAGGGGACTTGTATTACTTCTATCCTGAAATAGGAAGTATTGGGATCTTCCTCTGGGGAGAGCCCTGAACAGCCTGCCAATTCTTCAGAAGGTCTTACTGAGCTGGTTCCAGAAACGTATACGTAGACGTTTTGATCATCTTGTGGATCATTCACAACGGTGTGGGTGTGAGATCCTCTGCAGGTCTGTACAGCAGCGATTTGCTCGGGATTTCTTATGTCACTGATATCAAAAATACGGACTCCTCTAAAGCGTTCGGAGCTTATTGAGTCTGCTACACCTTGTGTTCCACAATCCAGTCGCGCCCTACGTTCTTGCACCGACATAAATAGAAGATCACCGTAGACGGAAACGTCCCCCTGACCACCGGGGCAAACAAGCGATACTAGCAGCGTAGGATTGTTGGGGTCTTCAACGTTGTAGACCTGGAAACCTTGATAGTTGCCCACAATAGAGTAGTTGTCTTTAAAGGCGAGGTCAGAATTGGTGTAACCACTGGTGTAAGGAGTTTCAGTTTCTAGGTCAGGGGAAAATCCAGGTCCCTTTGCAGTGGTGGAAATCAACTCGAGGTTAGAGATAGCTTCTTCAGCGTCATGTAGCCCAGGGGCAAGTCCGACTCTAGCATCAATAGTTCTTCTAGGGTCATTCTGTTGTCCCTGTAGATTAGCTGGAAAAGCCAGGGTGATCGCAGTAATAGCAAGTAGAATAACAGATAGAGAGGATCTCATCAGTTGTTTATGATATCCAGATCGAGTCATTGCACACCTCTTTAAGTTCCTGGGCTCCTTAGTTTGAAGGATAGCTTCCTTCAGTTCAATCAGAGCATTAGATAACTAATTTAACAGTCAAATGTTCTTGGGTTCATCTTCTTGCTTCTAACATCGAAATCATCCTTTCTATTTCAATATACTGGTCTGAGTCGACATGGTAAGCAAATTGGAAAATATCTGGCTCTAGTCCAGCCCCTGAGGTATTGAATAGGTTGGCTACCATAATTAAAGCGCCACGATGGTGTTTTATCATGCCTTCTAGAAATAGCCGATCGAACATTTCATCGTTAGAGTTTCTCAGGGCGGCCATTTCCTCAGGGGTCAACATTCCAGGCATTTGCATCCCAGGCATGTGTTCTGATCCGTGATCCATGTGTTCTTCAGTAGTCACCTCACCACGGTCGGCCAGCCAACGCTGCATAAAGGCAATTTCATCTTCCTGAGAAATCGTTATCCTTCTTCCGAGGTCATCGAGCTCACTACTTGCTGTCCTGTCACTTATCAAGGCGGACATTTCCAATGCTTGGTTGTGATGATGAATCATTCCTTGCATGAAATCTACATCTGCTTGATGATAGGTGGGTTGGACAATCGAACGAATCTCCTGTGGGGCTAACGAACGGGAAGCTTGACCAGGAGCTCCAGCCTGGAGAATCCTGGGCTCGTTATTAGATGCTGGGGAACTCTTACACGCTGAGGCGAGAATCGGTGCGAAAAGGAGGAGCATCCCTAACCTCTTGGTCCACGGAATGGTACCATTGTCGATAGTTCCAAGTGGGTGTTTTGAATCTGCTTTAGCCATAGGTCCTATGTTTTCGTGACGTTATAATGTTCAAAATCAAAGATAGCTTCCATTCAATCTTCTATATCGACACTCAGTTTTCAAGGTAACCTGACTTAATTGAAGGCTTGTCAAATAGGTATTACCTGGGAAGGACCGTGCTACAATGAAAGAAGAATAGTATTGATCCTATGTTTGAAAGAGGTGCCTGGTATGTGTAGCTGATTTGCAATATCATGATGGTTGTTGGATACCGTAGGTTTAACTCTTATCATTCTTGGATCAGAACTGAGGGAAGAAAATATGATGTTTCAGGGCGTCAAAGGTTCAGGTGCTAGGTTTCTTTTGAACGGAGCTTGTCTGGTAATTGTGGTTGCTGGACTTCGCGAAGCTTCAGGTCTCTTCCTGCCCTTTGCTATTGCTTTATTCTTGTCCATCCTGAGTATGCCCGTATTGACAAAGATAAGAAGCAAGGCATTAGTACCAGATTTTCTGGCTGTATTAGTAACTCTCTCACTGATTGGTGCAATTTTTAGCGGACTAATTCTTCTGGGTGCAGGAGCCGTTTCTGATCTTCAAATATACTTGCCCGGATACAGAGATAGTATCAGCAACATTTATACTGTTTGGATCGAAGGTCTGAGTATCAGATTCGGTTTTCCCATCCAAGAATATCTCACCGTTGATTTCTTCGACCCGGGAGTTGCAGTCGATTTCTTTGGAAGGACAGCGGCTAGTATCGTTGGATTCCTTACGAATACTTTCTTAGTACTATTGATCATGGGTTTTATCTTGGCTGAAGCCACTATTTTTCCTCCTAAATTCAAGGCCATCTCAATGATTAGGAAGGGAATGTCCGGAAGTGGAGAGATTGGTGATGAGGGCCCAGAACGAAGTCGACTGACAAAGATTGCTGGCGAAGTCCAGGAGTACCTGGCCATAAAAACCCTGATAAGCCTTGCAACTGGGTTGCTCATAGGGCTCGCGACCTGGAGGTTGGACCTCGATTTTCCTGTGCTCCTTGGTCTAATAGGGTTTGTCATGAACTACATTCCTACAGTAGGGTCGATTTTGGCAGCGATTCCAGCAATATTGTTGAGTTTGGTTCAATTCGGAACACTAACTAATTTCGGACTAGTTGTTTTGTCTTACTTTGCCATTAACGTTGTGTTTGGTAATTTGGTAGAACCCAATCTGCTGGGGAGAAGGCTTGGACTATCGACGCTGGTGGTAGTGCTGTCACTGCTCGTCTGGGCTTGGATTTGGGGGCCAGTAGGCGCTCTTTTGGCCGTTCCTTTGACTATGGTGGTCAAGATCATGTTGGAGAACACCGAAGATCTGCGTTGGGTTGCTATTTTACTAGATAAATCCCCAGATGCTGGTATTCAACAAACTAAGGAACCAAAATCCTAATCTGTGTCAAAGCTTTAGTCGTTGCTCAAACCTGGAGTTCTAACTTGTGACCTTAATACCTTTCTCTCAGCTACCCGATAAATCTCAACTCTGGATTTTTGGTATAGAGAGATCTCTTACCGAAGTAGAAGAGCGCAATTTTGTAAACAATTTAGATGATTTTTTGGAGACGTGGGCAGCTCACGGTGAAGAGATGGTTTGTGGAAGAGAAGTTACCTCCTCACGATTTTTGTTTGTGGCTGTTGATCTAACCTCTGTACCTCCATCGGGTTGTTCGATTGACGGTCTCGTTCATTTTTTGAAAAAACAGGAACTAGGATTGGATCTGAAAATCATCGATAATTCTCCAGTATGGTATCGCAGTGAAGAGGGAATAGAGAGAGTGAGTAGAGGAGAGTTTCGCGAATTAGTGCTGGATGGAATTGTGACTGAGACATCTACAGTGTTCGATACTGGGATCAGCAGATTGTCCGAACTTCGGAAGGGACAATGGGAGAAATGTGCAAGGGATAGTTGGCACAAAACATTTTTTCGTAAATAACTCTATCGTCTTCCTTCATCGAAACAGTGCTTGAGGAATCGAGATGCTTGTTCTTCTGCCCAGAATACAAAATTGCCTGGGTGAGTTCCTTCAATAAATCCCACATGCCCGCCTTTTTGAGTGAGGAGTAGCCTTAGATTCTGGTTCCTCTTGATTTCGAGTTTTGGAACCTTGCTGGGAGGCAAAAAGGGATCGTCTTCTGAATGGATTAGGAGGCTTGGGGTTGTTATCGATGAAATGTACTGGCTAGAACTGGATCTCTCATAGTAGTCAGCTGCATTAGTAAAACCATGAAGCTTGGAGGTAACCATTTCGTCGAAGTCACGAATGCTGAGGTTTACAGAGAGTGATTCGAAGTCGATAGATGAACTCAGAAGCTGTTCTTTTAAACGCATTTTTTCTATTAGTGACCTCATGAAGTACATGGTATAGATACGAGCCATCACATCACTTTCGAGGCTGTCTGCCCCAGCAGACAAGTCATAAGGGACAGATACCACAGCAGCAGCATCTAAATACTCGTCGCCAGTTTCGCCCAGAAACTTTAAGAGGACGTTTCCTCCAAGAGAAAAGCCCAGAGCCATTAGAGGCCTTCCCGGGAATCTAGATCTTAATACCTGGGTGATGAACAGCAAGTCTTCTGTTTCTCCAGAATGGTAAGCTTTCGAGGACAAATTTGGAGAACCCGAACAACCCCTAAAATTAAGACCAACTGACTGTAGACCGACCGACTGGAGTGATGTGAAGGCTTGCGTGACGTAGCGTCTTCTTGTATGCCCTTCCAAGCCATGCAGTACGATCACTAATGGTGTATCTGGGGTGGTTTCAGGCATCCAGTCTAGAACTAAAAAATCATTGTCTGGTGTTGTTAAAATTTCGGGATCGGGCATCTGATGTAAACGTGGCCGGCAAAATTTTCCGCCTATTGTCTGGAAGTGGGGACCCTTAATCCAGGAAGAACAGGAGAAGGGTCTAGCTTGCCAGGTTTGAACTATGTGTTTGCGTTTTACCATGTCCCAGTGGGGGTCCTATGAGAATAGTTATTGATTCTTGTTTGTGGGTTACTATGAGATAGTGGAATCCTTGAGGTTTTGGCTCACTCATTACAATCTATTCCCCGTGTCCACTCACAGCTTGGGCAGTGTGACTCCTTCTTGGTTTTGGTATTTACCGTTCCTGTCAGCGTAAGCCACAGAAGGTGCTTGGTCACCTTCGAAAAACAGAAGTTGTGCTATCCCTTCGCCGCCGTAGATTTTAGCTGGCAGCGGGGTAGTGTTAGATATTTCAAGAGTGAGGTAGCCGCACCATGTCGGTTCCAAGGGAGTCACGTTAACGATAATTCCACAACGTGCGTAGGTACTCTTACCCACACAAACCACTAAGACGTCCCTCGGAATGCGAAAGAATTCTTCAGTGCGGGCCAGAGCGAAAGAGTTGGGAGGGATAATACATTCACTGGTATTGACATCCACGAAGGAACGGTCGTCGAATTGCTTGGGGTCTACGATCACATTGTGGACGTTTGTAAATACTTTGAACTCAGGTGCCACTCTTATGTCATAGCCATAAGAAGACAGACCATAGGAAATATTGCCTTCCTTTACTTGGTTCGGCTCAAAGGGTTCGATCATGGCGTGGTCTTCGGACATTTGACGGATCCAGTGGTCGCTCTTAATTGGCATCTTTTGTTTCTCTTTAGGGTTAGTTGCTGAGTTTTAAAAAAGGGAAATAAGTTTAGAATTGCTTTATTGCAAGTGGATTAATGTAATCCCTAGTGTGACGGTTAGCTGACAGCAGAGAATATGACTTTTCTAGTCCTACGGCAAACGGCATTTCGGATTAGAGTTCTTGGGTTGACACTGCTTTGACGCTTGGAATAGTTTAACAGTGTTCGGCAAGTGAACTATTTCACAAGCAACTCTCAGGTGGTTATGTCGGGGTCATATATTCCACTTTTGATTCTCTTTGGCGTGTCAATCGTAAACGCGATTGGCATGGGCATAGCCTCGCATATTTTGAATCCTAGGAGACCAACGCCCGTAAAGGAAATGCCCTATGAGTCAGGCATGATTCCATTGGGTGATACGCGACAAAGATTCTCCGTAAAATTTTATGTGGTCGCCATTAGCTTTATTGTGTTTGATTTGGAGACAGTTTTCTTGATACCATGGGCCGTAAACCTTCAAAGTCTTGGTTGGGGAGTTTTTGGTGCAGTTTCTCTTTTCGTTCTCCTTTTGGCTCTCGGATTGGTATATGAATGGAAAAAAGGAGGTCTCGAATGGGAGTGAATGAACAAAGTCCTAGTAGCCTGCCAGTTGCTGGAAACGCGAGTCCCACATTTCTAACCACTAAGGTCGACTTCGTAGTCAATTGGGCCAGGAGAAACTCTCTTTGGCCTATGCCTTTCGGAACTGCTTGTTGTGCAATAGAAATGATGGCTTCGGCGGCGTCTAATTTCGACCTGGCACGATTTGGAATGGAAAGAATGTCATTTAGCCCACGTCAGGCTGACGTTTTAATTTGTGCTGGTCGAGTTCCCTACAAATTGGCTCCAGTACTCAGGAGGACTTGGGATCAAATGATGCAGCCCAAGTGGTGTATTTCTATGGGCGCCTGCGCCAGTTCAGGTGGAGTTTTTGACACATACTCAATGGTGCAGGGCATAGACACGATAGTTCCAGTAGATGTCTATGTTCCAGGCTGCCCACCTAGGCCCGAGGGTCTTATTTATGGACTAATGATGATACAAGAGAAGATCAAACATGAATCTCTGGCAGACCATGAAAACTTGAGAAAAGAAGATCCTGCTGGTGCGGGCAAGCCAGAGGCCGATCTGGAAGAAATCAAAGCATTGACTGGCGCATTTGGAAACTCTACCCAACAGGAGAAGTTGAGCTCCCTAGCACAAACTTCTAGGCCTGGGCGTTTCAAGGACATATTAGAGTAGATGAAAACAAATACAGAAAGCGCTCAAGCGGTGTATGAAGAATTGGTCGATCAGTTCGGTTCAGCAGTCCTTGGTTCAGAAACTCAGTGTGAAGACCAGAGAGTTGTTGTCATAGATCCGAAACAGAGCTTTGAAATTTTAAGTTGGTTGAAGGACAGTGAGGAACATCATTACGACCTGCTCATTGATTTAACGGCTGTCGATTACGGGGTTGGAAAAGGGGTGCAGGTGGTTTATCAACTATGGTCGATCAAGCACAAAAGATTACTGCGTGTAAAATGTCCATTTCCAGGGCCAGATTTAGAAATAAGTAGTGTCGCGAAACTTTGGGGTTGTGCTAATTGGTTAGAGAGGGAGGTTTTTGATCTTTTTGGAATTCACTTCAGTGGACATCCCGACTTACGAAGAATTCTGATGCCCAAAAATTACTCTGAAGGCCACCCATTAAGAAAAGATTTTCCCTTGAGAGGAAGATTTAGCAGGGAGAAACAAACCGAAATAGCGTTGGACCAAAGTTACGAAGATTACTATAGGCCAGAGCAGTTGAGGGATTCACTTGGTCCGCAGAAGGAGGACTGATGATCACTCAGCGTACCATAGAGCTGCCTCAACCGAACATGGAATCGGGGAATATGTTAGTAAACATTGGACCCCAGCACCCTGCGACACATGGTGTGTTGAGATTATTGTGTGAACTCGATGGAGAGACAGTAGTCAACATAGATCCTGATATCGGCTATCTTCACTCTTCTTTTGAAAAATTAGGTGAATTTCGGACGTGGAATCAAATTATTCCACTGACCGACCGGATGGATTATTTGGCCCCGTTAATGTATAACTGCGTCTATGTCATGGCCGTCGAAAAATTGATGGGTTTGGAAGTTACCGAGCGATGCAAAATAGTCAGAGTGTTATGTATGGAAATGGAAAGGATTTTCAGCCATTTGCTCTGGTTGGGGACAACGGCGATAGATGTAGGTGCTTTCACGCCTTTTTTGTATGCATTTCAGGAAAGAGAGAGAATCTACAAGCTTCACGAAGCTTTTACTGGGGCGAGAATTACCACCTCAGCGACAAGGGTTGGTGGCATGATGGCTGATCTGCCCGAGGGCTGGACTGATGAACTCAAAGATTTCGTTGATACTTTTCCCGACACCTTAGACGAAATCGAGGATCTACTTACACGTAACGGTATTCACCTCGGACGAACTCAAGGAATAGGATGTATTTCAGCAAATGAAGCTATAAATGCTGGATTCACAGGACCCAACTTGAGAGCATCGGGAGTCGACTATGACCTCCGAAAGGATCGTCCCTATTATGATTACGAAACTTACGAATTTGATGTGCCAGTGGGCACAAAAGGGGATTGTTACGATCGCTATCTCGTGAGAATAGAAGAAATGCGCCAGAGTCTCAAAATACTGGACCAAGCACTAGAAAAACTTCCTACGGGTTCAATCAATGTAGATGATCCAAGGATTTCCTTGCCGAGTAAAACCGATTGTATGAATGATATGGAATCAATGATTCACCATTTTAAAATTGTTACTGAAGGAATCAGGGTCCCTCCAGGAGATTGTTACTTTGCTGTGGAGGGCTCTAAGGGGGAATTGGGTATGTATGTAGTCAGCGATGGTGGGGAAAAACCCATTAGGTGGAGGGTTCGACCTCCCTCGTTTGTTAACCTATCTGTGCTACCTCAACTAGCAGAGGGTCATCAGGTTTCCGATTTAATAATGATAAATGCAAGCTTAGATATAGTGCTGGGTGAGATAGACAGATGAAAGCTTCAAAATCTAACCCCGGCTGGGCTGGTAATATTGGCGAATACGAACTAACTGAAGCAGAGATTAGGGGGGAAGAATTTGTTGGAGAAAGACCTTTAGAAGGCGGTCACTCTTCCGTCTCTGCAACGTATCCCTACATGCTGGAGACTAAAGATCCCAAGGCGAAATTATTTGAAGGTGCTTACCTGGAAAGATTCAAGAAGATAGTGACGAGATACCCAGAGATGCGCGCCGCCTTACTCCCAACCCTCTCGTTGGCCCAGGAGGTGAGGGGTTATGTATCACCTCAGACTATGGATGAGGTGGCAGAACTTTTGAAGCTCTCAAGTGCCTACGTTAGGGGAGTGACAACCTTCTACACGATGTACAATAAGAGTCCAGTAGGAAAATATTTGATTCAAGTTTGTACAAACATCAGTTGCAATCTTTGTGGCGCAGAGGATGTGCTTAGGACTTTCCTTGAGGAAACGCAAACGGAATTGGGAGAGATTTCAGGTGATGGTTGTTTCACTGTGGTGGAAGCTGAATGCCTGGCTGGGTGTGGTTTCCCCACCTGCGTTCAGATCAATTCTAAGTACTTCGAAAATGTGATAGCGGGAGATGTCCCCGAGATTCTGGCCATGCTGAGAACTGAGCAGTCCACTGATACAGAAAAAGAAGGTTCAAAAGAGTAGAATGGGCTATCCATACAGTCATGCCAGTGAAGTATCTATCATCTCGAAACACTTTGGTGATCCAGATGCTAGAACACTGGAAGGATGGAAGAAGCGAGGGGGATACGAAGGATTACAAAAAGCTCTACAAATGGGTCCAGAGGAAGTGATCGGATTAGTCAAAGATTCTGGATTAAGGGGTAGGGGCGGTGCTGGATTTCCAACCGGCTTGAAGTGGAGTTTCATGCCCAAAGATTCAAAAAAACCTCATTATCTCTTATGCAATGCAGATGAATCAGAGCCTGGAACTTTTAAGGATAGAGAGTTGTTAAGGTGGGCACCTCATCAATTAATCGAAGGCTGTGCCATCGGAGCTTATGCAATTGGAGCGGAACAGATTTATATCTATTGCAGGGGTGAATTTTTTGAGGCAAACCAAGTTTTGGCAAAAGCAGTGGAGGATGCCTATGAGGCTGGCATCTTGGGCCAGGATGTTTTCGGTTCTGGGAAACGTATAGAGTTAACGGTACACGCAGGCGCAGGCGCATATATTTGTGGAGAAGAAACTGGATTGATGAACTCATTGGAGGGAAGAAGAGGGGAGCCTCGAATTAAACCTCCCTTTCCAGCAGCAGCCGGGCTATTCGGTTTGCCCACCACAATAAATAATGTGGAGACCTTGTCAGCAATTCCTCATATAGTAGCAAAGGGATCAGATTGGTATCGAAAATGGGGCACCGAAGATAGTCCAGGAACCAAACTATTCTGTGTCAGTGGACATGTAAGGCGCCCTGGAAACTATGAGCTTCCCTTAGGTTTCCCCTTGAAGGAACTGATTGATGAGGTATGTGGGGGCGTGGTGGATGGCAATGCACTTAAAGCAGTAATACCAGGAGGTAGTTCTGTTCCTATATTATCAGCTGAGCAAGTGGAGAATTGTCTATTGTCCTATGAGGGTGTCGAGGAGGCAGGGTCCATGTTGGGCTGTGCCTCAGTCATTGTGATGGACGAAACTACAGATATCGTTCACCAGGTGATGAGAATGTCCTCATTTTATGCCCATGAATCTTGTGGTCAGTGCACTCCCTGTAGAGAAGGTACAGCTTGGGTCACTAATATTTTGAAAAAATTATTAGCAGGAAAGGGAAACGAAGAAGATCTTGCTACACTTATGGAACTAACTGATCAAATGACTGGGACTACAATCTGCGTCTTGTCTGATTCAGTGGCTGCGCCAGTGCAGTCCTCTATTAAGTACTTCAGGGAGGATTACCAAAAATTGATAAAAGAGGGCGAGGCCGATGGCTAAGAAAAGGCAACCCCCAGTAGAGAAAACTTCTGTTCAACTAGTCGTTGATGACGTTGAAATAACGGTTCCAGAGGGAACGACTCTTTTAGAGGCTGCGAAAGAGGCGGGCACCGAAGTGCCGCATTACTGCTATCATCCGGAACTTAGCTCACCGGCACAATGCCGACTTTGCCTAGTGGAAGTTGAGGGATCTCCCAAATTGATGCCTTCCTGCACGACCACGGTTGCAGAAGGTCAGGTGGTCAAGACGGATAGTGAATCTGCAATGAAAATGCGCCAAGGGGTATTAGAGTTTTATTTGGTGAACCATCCTCTGGACTGTCCGATTTGCGATCAATCGGGAGAATGCGATTTACAGGATTTTGTATTTTCAGAGGGTAGGAAGCACGGCAGGAGTAAGGCCGCCAAAAGGGTAATCGGAAGAGACGACTTCGGAGGAGACATCCTCTTCTATGGGGACAGATGTGTGATGTGTACCAGATGTGTGAGATTCATGGAAGAGATGGAACAAAAACCCATACTCACCGTTGTTGAGAGGGGCAATCGTGCTGTGATCGACACATTTTTTGAACAAGGCTTAGAGGAGGCTGAATGGGCTGGTAATGTTGTAGACATCTGTCCTGTGGGGGCGCTTGTATCGAAGGATTTCTTGTACAAAGCGAGAGCTTGGGACCTAGAGCATACCCCCTCTATTTGTCCCAACTGTAGTATGGGATGTAACATTGAGATCCATACCAGAGATAATCTAGTGCAGAGGTTTAAGCCAAGGAAAAATAAGGAAGTCAATGCCTCATGGATTTGTGATTACGGCAGAGGGCGCTACGAGTGGCTCAATCAAGGTGGCCGAATCGAAAAACCGGTAATCAAAGACAGGCAAGAACCAGGGAATGGAACACAAGAACCTTTGGAATGGAAAGATATACTCAGAGGGTTAGCTGCAAGGTTAAAAGACAGCGGTGAGTCAGTGGATGTGATTGCATCACCCGTGACTTCAAATGAAGATGTTGGCGCCGTCATTGGGTTGCTCAAAGCTCTTGGGGGTGGAAAAATATTGTACCGATGTCCAACCTCGACCGAAGAAATCGTACTTCCAGGTAAGGAGGGATTGAAAAGGACCAATCAATTGGCTCCCAATGCTGATGGGTTGAAAATCCTCGGAGCAGTGAATGTGGGTGATGGGAGTGGATCGGGAGGATTAGAAGATGTTTCGGCATCCAATAGCATAGTTCTGGTACTAGGAGACCGATTGGATGACCAAAAAGATAATTTTGCAGAGAATGCATCGTTACTTGTCTACCTTGGTTCACACACTTCTCAGGCCTTAAGCCAGGCTGACTACACACTGCCCATTACGACTTACGTAGAACAGGAAGGAACTTTTGTTAGTAGCGGTGGAAGGGTTCAAAGGTTTTCCAAAGGCCTTGAAGGGCCACATGCCGCTCGTCCAGCTTGGTCTATCCTTAACGAACTTACAAGTATTATTTCGGGGTCAAGTGACGGGGATAGTATAGAAGAAGCTTTCCAGCAATTGTCGAGGATTTCGGAGGTGTTCACTGGTTTGGATTATGGGGATATTGGTCCAGAAGGTGTTCAACTCGACGCAGTATCTAAAAAGGATTGACATGGGAAGCTCGCACATAATAGGTATTGAGGATGGAACAGCATATTTCCTAGTCACCTCGGCCAAAATTGCGGTCATGTTTGGGGTAGTGATGATAACTGTGGCGTATACCACACTGGCCGAGAGGCGTGTATCAGCTTTCATTCAAGACAGACTGGGTCCTAATAGGGTAGGCCCAATGGGGCTACTCCAACCGATAGCGGACGGCTTGAAAAATTTGCTAAAAGAAGAAACATTACCCGCTTCAGCGTCAAGGTTGTATTTTCTTCTAGGGCCAATGCTTGCAATGATCCCAGCGTTGGTGACATTCGCTGTTATTCCTTTCGCGGCTCCTCTACCAACACCTTGGGGGGTAGTGCCAATGGTCATCGCTGATGTCCCAATTGGAGTTCTTTACATATTGGCACTTAGCTCACTGGGAGTTTATGGCGTAGTGATTGCTGGTTGGGCTTCTAACAATAAATATGCCTTTCTCGGAGGCCTCAGGGCATCAGCTCAAATGATCAGCTACGAAGTCGGCCTGGGACTGAGTTTGATTGCAGTATTGATGTTAGCTGGTAATGTGACCTTGACGGAAATCGTTTCAAAACAACAACAATTAGGCATCTGGTTTGCTCTTCCTCTGTCACTAGGGTTCATTTTGTTTCTTATCTGCGCATTCGCAGAGACTAATCGTTTACCTTTTGATATGCCTGAGGCTGAGTCGGAGCTTATAACTGGATTTCATACTGAGTATTCTGCTATGAAATTCTCAATGTTCTTTATTGCCGAGTATGCTCATATGCTGACTGCTTCCGCCTTGATGGCCACATTGTTCTTTGGAGGATGGGATCTTCCTGGTACTTGGGACGATATGTATATGTTTCAGGGTCAGTTAATCAGTGGGTTTGGAGCGGATGGTGCCCCGATTGCTGCTACCCTAACTGTTTGGAAATCCTTAGCTACATTTCTTGGGTTTTCCCTCAAAACAGGTTTTTTCCTTTTCCTCTACATTTGGATACGATGGACCCTCCCTAGGTTTAGATATGACCAGGTAATGGAACTGGGCTGGAAGGTGATTCTTCCCATGGCTTTAGGGTATGCGATGGTGGTAGCTGCGACTATGCTAGCACTTTATGAATCAGGAGTGGAATACGGGTTTACTTTCGGATTGGTGCTTTCTGTGGTTAGTGGACTGTGCACGTTGGGGTTTGTGTTTTTGTTAGATAAAGGAGGTACAATCGGTGGTGCCGCATCTGGCAAGAAGGTCATATTCGAACAGGAAAACCTGTGACGAACTTTAGTAAAAGAGTAATGAGTGAAGTAAGGGTGTTCAATTTGGAGATTAGTTAATGGCAATAACCACAAAAGTACTTAAAAGACCAGAGGCTGTGGAAACATCCTATTTGCGAGCTGCCTTAAAAGGTATGAAAATTACCCTCAAGCATATGTTTAATCCCAAAAAAATTACTCAGCAATACCCAGAAGTTGAAACTCGGCTTCATCCAAGGTGGAGAGGTACACATCGTATGGAGGTGCACGCAGATGGAAGGCCAAAATGCGTAGCCTGCGGTCTTTGTCCGACGGTATGTCCAGCGAACTGTATCAGACTCGTTGGTGGGGAAGATGATCAAGGCAACCGATATCCAGTAGTTTATGAAATAGACGAATTCCGGTGTATTTTCTGTGGCATGTGTCAGGAGGTATGCCCTGTTGAGGCAATTCATGTTGGTCAAGATTTTGAGAATGCTGAATACACTAGGGAGCGTTTTGTTTATGATCTTGATAGGCTCATGAACCAGGATCACCCAACCACTTTGTTGTGGGATCCTGCAGATCCGCGTAGCGAATGAGGGGGGAGCAATGTTCTCGTTTCATCGATTACCTTTCACTGCGAGGTATTTCTCTTGGATAGCCTGATTTATTTTGTTTTGGCTTCTGTAACCGTTGGCGGTGCCTTGGGCGTTGTTTTCGGACGAAGTCCGATTGCGAGCTTGTTGTTTATGATTGCCAGTCTTGGAAGTACTGCTGGGATTTACGTGATGCTCGAGGCTCATTTTCTGGCAGCAATCCAGATCATTGTATATGCTGGAGCTATTATGGTGCTATTTCTCTTTGTAATTATGCTCCTAAATCTTGGACATGATTACAAGAGGGATATCAGAGGAGGATTAGCCATCCTTTTAGGATTCGGCGTGACTGGGGGCATAGGTGGTTTACTGGCCTCACGAGTCATGCCTGAAGGCACGACCTTGTTGACCACCTATCCAGCAGAGGTTTCGATTGACACAGAGATCGCAGAGAAGGGTATAATAGGGATAATAGCCGAACCATTATTCAACGAATACCTAGTGGCTTTTGAATTTACTGGTGTACTCCTTTTTGTCGCGATAGTAGGGGCATTAGCTCTTGCGAAAAGGTCGGATTGATATGTTGCCTATTCAAGTACTTTTTCTTAGCGCAGTTATCTTCGTCATAGGGACGCTAGGAGTGATTGTGCGACGCAACGCGATCATAATGTTTTTGTGCATTGAACTACAACTAAATGCTGTAAATATGGCGTTCGTAGCCCTTTCTCGTTACGTCGGCATAGAGGGCCAGTTGTTCGTATTTTTTGTTATGACTGTAGCTGCCGCAGAAGCTGCAGTGGGTCTTGCTATCATTATTTCTATCTTTCGACATTATGAATCAGTCATCACTGACGATTTCAGCTTTCTGAGGTGGTAGCCCAATTGACTAATTCGTATCTGATCCTGCTCATAGAAAGCGGCCTATTTGCCGATGGTGATATGAACTGGAAGCCAATTTTACCTGCCATCATAATATTGGCCCCTCTGATTGGTTTTGTCATAAATGGCGCCATTTCACTTTACTTAAATCGACCTAACGGCAACGAAAAGGGTGATTCTGGTAATCGGCTCAAGCGGATTGTCTCTGTAGTAGGCCCGGGAAGCATTTTAGCTTCCTTCATAGTTGTGGGCTTAAACGGGTTCAGGATGTTACTGGCAGGACACCCAACAACCTTCAATGCAAACTATTGGACATGGCTCCAGACCTCAGACTTCCAAGTCAATGTGGGTATACAGATAGATACCCTAACTATAGTCATGATGGCAGTGATAACTGGTGTTGGCTTCCTTATACACCTTTTCAGTATCGGCTATATGGAATCGGAAAAAGGGTATGCCAGGTACTTCGCGTATTTAAATCTTTTTGTGTTTTTCATGTTGATACTGGTAATGGGTTCTAGCTATCCCATAATGTTTGTAGGTTGGGAGGGGGTAGGGCTCTGCTCCTATTTATTGATCGGCTATTGGTTCGAGGATGAGGAAAAGGCTTCAGCTGGCAAAAAAGCTTTCATTGTCAACAGGATAGGTGATCTGGGCTTTCTCCTCGGCATCTTCCTACTCTACAGTGCTTTAGGATCGGTGGACTATGTGGGTGTCGCAGAAAATGCTTCTGGGGTATTCGAATACGGTGGCGGCTTAGTTACTTTGATCACGTTATTTTTCCTGCTGGCAGGGGTCGGAAAAAGTGCCCAAATACCCCTATTCGTGTGGTTACCAGATGCCATGGCTGGACCAACACCAGTCTCGGCTTTAATACACGCTGCCACAATGGTGACTGCGGGAGTTTATCTGATTGTAAGATCCGCTGTTCTCTTTGCCATGGCTCCAGTGACTTCCGCGTTGGTGGCTGGTATCGGGGTCAGTACAGCACTCTTTGCCGCTACTATTGCCTGTAAACAGTATGATATAAAGAAGGTATTGGCATACTCAACCATTTCCCAACTTGGTTATATGTTTTTGGGTGTGGGAGTAGGTGCATACACGGCTGGCGTTTTCCACCTTGTGACTCACGCATTCTTCAAAGCTTTGTTGTTCCTCGGTGCTGGTGCAGTGATTCATTCCATGCATCATGCTCTTCATAAAGTGCACTCTGAAGATGATCCACAGGACATGCGTAATATGGGAGGATTAAGGCAGTATATGCCCATCACTTGTTTTTTGATGTGGATAGCGACTTTGGCAATATCAGGAGTCTGGCCGCTGTCTGGATTTTTCTCCAAAGATGAGATCATCTGGATGACTGGTAGCTTCGCAATGGCTGAATCTTCACCATTCCCATCTCTTTATAAAATCTATTGGGTAATGGCTGTAGCCACAGCTCTCATGACTGCCTACTACATGACTAGGTTCATGGTGATGACTTTTCACGGGAAAAATAGAACAGTAGATGAAGCAGGTTCCGCAATTCATGAGACACCGAAAATCATGCTGATACCACTGATTATTTTAGGTTTCCTATCCTTTTTTGGTGGCTGGGTGAATGTAACCCCTCACTTAATGGAATCAGTGATTGGAGGTTTTGGGGCTCTTCCAATGACTGATTGGTTGCACCACTGGATTGAACCAGTGATTGCAGAAAGCCATCACATACAGTTGGAAAATATCGGTGAGATAGGGCATGTCTCTCCGGTGGGGGGTGGGGAAGTGTTTTGGGCAGTGCTTTCAACATGTGTCGCGGCTGTGTTAGTTATTGGTACGACCTACTTTAAGTCTAAAAATTTAAGTTCTGGTGTTCTAGGAGAAGACAACGGGACAATATCCAGATTTTTGTATAACAAATGGTACATTGATGAGCTCTACGATAAGTGGATCGTCAAACCTTTAGGACAGATGTCTAAGCTCTGTTGGTTAAAGTTCGATCAAGGGTTGATCGATAGGGCCGTTAATCTATCAGGAAGATCAGCTAAAGGGATTGGTTGGTTCGGCAGTCTTTTCCACACAGGGCAGGTCAACACCTATGCATTTTTTCTCACTCTCGGATTGTTAGCAGTCCTCATTACGGTGATGTTCTGAACATGATTTCATTAGTTACTGGTGACGCTTGGGTTCTTCAAGCGATACTGTGGCTCCCAGTTGTCGGAGCGGCACACGTCATCTTGGGACCAGAATCCAGAGCTAAAATTCTGGCGTTAGTTTGGAGCACCCTAGTGTTCCTGCTAAGTGTAAGTCTTTGGTGGTTGTACAATCCCAATGCTGGATCTGGATATCAGCTTGTCAGTTCCTTCGAATGGATACCAAATTTTGGAGTGAATTACGCGCTTGGCGTGGATGGAATAAGCCTTTTCATGCTTCTCCTTACCACTCTTATCACTCCGATAGCCATTTTAGGTTCATTTGAGTACATAAAAACAAAAGAAAAATCCTTTTATTCCTTGATGCTGGTGCTGGAATTTGCTGTATTAGGTGTCTTCTCAGCGACAGATATGTTCTTATTCTATGTGTTTTTCGAGCTCACATTAATTCCGATGTATTTTATCGTAGGAATTTGGGGGGGCAGTAGAAGAATATATGCCGCAGTTAAGTTTTTTCTTTTTACCTCCCTAGGCTCGCTACTGATGTTGGTGGGGATCCTGTACATGTACTCTAGGGGAGGATCAGAATCTTTTGCGTTCGACCATTTTCTGCAGATACCCCTGAATTTAACTGAACAGTTGTGGCTATTTGGTGCTTTTGGACTAGCGTTTGCAATAAAGATACCCTTATTCCCATTTCATACATGGTTGCCAGACGCTCATGTCGAAGCCCCAACTCCTGGGTCTGTAGTCTTGGCGTCGGTATTACTTAAAATGGGCACCTATGGATTTGTACGCTTCCTACTACCCTTCTTCCCTTTGGTTGTTAGCAATTCCTTTATAGTTGGCCTAGTCATGGGTCTAGGTGTCCTGGGCATTCTCTTATGTGCCTGGATAGCCGCTGTACAGCACGATGCAAAAAAATTAGTGGCCTACACTTCAGTTGCCCACATGGGCTTTGTGGTGCTGGGGATTTTTGCAACCAACGAAATTGGACTGCAGGGAGCGATGATCATAATGATCTCCCATGGACTCTCAACGGGAGCCTTGTTTCTGCTGTTGGGTATGCTGTATGAGCGAACCAAAACAAGGGAAATTAGTGAGTTTGGAGGATTGGCAAAGTCCGTGCCTTGGCTGACGACGATGTTCGTAGTGTCAGCGTTTGCTTCTATTGGTGTGCCGGGAACAAGTGGGTTCACTGGAGAGTTCCTAGCCCTTATTGGGGCTTTTGAAGTCAGTCCAACCATGGCGATTTTTGCTGCCACTGGAGTGGTTTTCGCAGCCTACTATATGCTCCCAATGGTCCAAAGCATCTTTTTCAACACAAAGACCGAGCCAGAGAACTCAGAAATACAGGATCTCACTAGGAGAGAATCATTAGTGTTAATTCCACTTATTGTTGGGATTTTTTGGTTGGGTGTTTATCCGAAACCTTTCATGGATAGGATGAGCCCGTCATTAAATGAAGTGGTTGAGAGAGTGAAAGACCAAGAAGACGTAGGAGTAACTCTTTTCACACCAGGTACATCGGAAAGAAGAGTGAGTGAAGATTTGGGACATGTTGTTGACTCCTGGGAAACAAAACCCACGGAAGTTGGAGGGTTTGACTGATGAGTTTCCTCAACCAGTGGAATTATTTTTTGGCTCTAGGTCCCCAGGCAATCCTTACCACCTTCGCTATTGGGATCCTCTTATTTGGTGTGAGTAGTAATAATACTTCAGATAAACATCAGGGTTGGTTGCTCGGACGCATTAGTCTAGTAGGTGTTGTAGTAGCAGGAATTGTGAATGCAGGACTGTATCCTTTCGCTGATAGATTGTCTGACGGAATTGTGGCTTTAGACAGATATACTCTGTTTTCTAATTGGGTGCTCCTGTTGGGATCTGCCATGGCGATTCTAATCTCAATATCATATGTGGAAAAACAAAGAGTTCAGGTTCCAGAATATTTCGCTCTGCTGTTGTTCTCTACCGTAGGGTTAATGTTAATGACAGCCTCACTGGATTTAATGCTGGTCTTCATAGGCCTAGAGATTGCCTCTATCTCAGTTTATGCATTGGCTACCATTGATCAGCGTAGTCCTAAGGGTTCTGAAGCAGGCCTGAAGTATTTTTTATTGGGAGCTTTTTCCACAGGCATTTTTCTTTATGGTGTGGCATTGATTTATGGCTCCACTGGGTCCGCCAATCTTACCGAAATATTGAATGCAACAGTTAATGCTGATGATACTGGAGTTATGCTGATAACAGGAGTTATCATGTTGGCCGTCGGTTTCTGTTTTAAGGTTGGTGTTGTGCCATTTCACATGTGGACTCCAGATGTATACCAGGGCTCTCCTATGCCCATCACTGGATATATGTCTGTGGCTATTAAGGCCGGAGCATTTTTCACCTTTTATAGAATTTTTGGCATATATCTGGATAATATCCAATTTTCATGGGCTACAGTCTTCTGGTGGCTGGCTCTGGTGACCATGATTGGTGCAAATTTAGTCGCACTAGTCCAGGACAATATCAAGAGATTGTTGGCTTACTCCGGAATAGCGCACAGTGGATATCTACTCATTACCGTTCTGGCTAATAACACAACTTCAGAATCTGGCCTACTATATTATTTGGCTGTTTACACTGTAGCAAATATGGGTTTATTCGCAGGTTTTGTGTTGGTGGCGAACCACGCTGAACACCGAGTTGAAGTGAGTGACTATGCGGGACTGGGAAGTAAGCAACCTTTCATAGCAATTGCTTTAACTGTTTTTCTGCTCTCTTTGGGCGGATTTCCAGCCACTGGGGGATTCATTGGGAAAATCCTGATCTTACGTGGCGCTCTGGAAGATAACTATCTCTCGCTTGCTATTGCGCTTGTAATAAGCACTCTGGTTTCATACTGGTATTATTTGAGGCTTGCTTGGTTTATGTGGATGAAGGAAAAGCCTGCGACACCTAATACCGAAAAGGCCCCAGAGATCGAGATTCCTCTTGTATTGAAACTTGTTTTGGCCGTCTCTCTGGTTTTGATTGTTTACGCTGGAATCTTCCCTTCTCAGTTAATCGGTTTCATAGAGACCTCATTATTGAAAGGTTGATTTAGACACAATCAGAACAAATTAGTCGAAAAGTACTTTGGAAATTCAAAGATGACCAACATAGAACATATTTTCAGAAAATATGACATTCGAGGTATCGTGGGCACTGAACTCTCGAGTGAGCTTATGGAAAAAATCGGGTTTGCTTTTGGTCGCTTACATCCTCGTCAGGTTCCACAGATCGTCATAGGTAGAGATAACAGGCCTTCTTCTGACTATTTGACTGAAGGTTTGATTGCCGGATTAATTGATGCGGGTGCACGAGTCTTAGATCTGGGCACTGTTCCGACTCCCGTGGTTTATTGGGCTGAAAAGACTATGGAGGCTGATGCTGGCATTCAAGTAACGGGTTCGCACAATCCATCTGAGTGGAACGGTGTGAAAATGAGCTCACTTGGAAAGCCATTCTACGGAAAAGATATACAGAATCTATTGAAGATCCTCGAAGAGAAGAGAGAGGAAGGGAGGGTTGGTCAACGGCTAGCTGTAGATGTTGTAGATGATTATATCAGTGATATAAGTGGACGTTTCAGTCTCGAGAAACCTTTAAAGGTTGTTTTGGACTGTGGTAATGGAGTGGGCTCTTTGGTGGGTGTGGAGATTTTGGAGACAATCGGTGCTGAAGTGGTGCCTATACACTGTGTGTCGGATGGAACATTTCCCAATCACCATCCCGATCCTACCGTCGATGAGAACCTGGAAGATTTAATTGATACAGTGAAGAACGAAGAAGCAGATTTGGGGATTGGATTTGACGGTGACGCTGACAGAATTGGTGCTGTAGATGGTGAAGGTAATATAGTTAGGGGTGACTTGTTATTACTGTTGATGGGCTTAGACATGTTAAGCCAAAAAGGGCATGGGAAAATGATTTTTGACGTTAAATGCTCCCAGATCGTAAAAGACGAGTTCACCAAAAAGGGCGGGGAAGCTATTATGTGGAAGACAGGCCATTCTCTCATCAAAAATAAAATGGCTGAAGAAAATGCTGATTTAGCTGGCGAGATGTCTGGGCATATTTTTTTCGCAGATGGTTATTTAGGGTTTGATGACGCGTTATACTCGGCAGCACGCTTGCTAGATGTGGTGGCGCGAGCAGAAAAAAGTTTTGCCCAAATTGCTAATCAATATAAGGTCTACCAGAGTACACCAGAGATAAGAATTGAAATCCCCGAAACCAGAAAGAAAGAAATAATGGATGCAGCTGCAGAGCACTTCGGAGGCCTCTATAAAGTTGTGGATATAGATGGTGTCAGGATCCTTTTCGAAGGTGGGTGGGGCTTGCTGCGCGCTTCAAACACCCAGCCGGTACTGGTAGCTAGGTTCGAAGCAGAGAGCTCAGACCAACTGAATAAGATACGACAGGAAATCGAAGGATGGCTTTCTAACCAAGGGGTGTCAGTAGAATGATCCGAAGTCTTTTCAGAAGTGATAGGCGTGTGGTCAGCTTGGTTTCTGTCTTCTTTATCGCGGTAGTTTTCGCTGATCTATTCGCGAGATTTTATATCGACAAACTGTGGTTTGAAGCTGCGGGTTATTCTGCAGTTTTCTGGAAGCAATTGATTTGGCAGTGGGGTGCTCGGGTTTTTACGGGGATTTCAGCGGCCTTGTTTATTTATGCTAATCTGAAAATCGCCTCGAAATCCCTCGGTAAATTTCGCATCAGACGTCAAATGGGTGATCTCGTGTTTTCTGAAGAAGTGTCGACAGGTCATGTCAATCGAATTGGGGTTATTGTCGCTACATTTTTTGGTTTATGGTTTGGTTTAGTAGTTTCCTCGAGGTTGGGTTTACAGTTTCTTTTCACCCTAAATGGTACAAGCTGGGGTGAGACGGATCCAATATTTGAAAGAGACCTAAGCTTTTACGTAGTCAGTCTCCCATTTTTTGAAACATTGGTTGGGTTAGTTGCAGGTATCGTCGCAGTTAGTTTGCTGATTGTGATCATTATCTACGTATTATCAGGAGTGATTGGAATTTCAAACAAACTGCAATGGACCCCTTCAAATTTGGGAACAAAAGGTCGGCCTAGAAAACACCTGGCAGTCCTAGTGTGTAGTTTACTCAGTATATCTGCGGGTATGATCTGGCTGTCCCGATATGGACTGCTGACGAATGGAAACTCTGCGGTGCAGAATATTTTTGGATATACCGATTACTATGCGCGACTTCCAGTTCTCAATTTACTCACTGGACTGACTTTGTCATTGGCTATAAGCACCCTTGCTGTTGGATTCAAGAGGTTAACAATTAGGGTACCCATGGTCATTTTTGCGTTTACTGTGTTGGGATTAGGTGCTGGGCAGATGTATCCCTCTTTTGTTCAACGTTTTAGAGTGGAACCGAATGAGCTCAGCCTAGAAGGAAGTTTTATAGAAGAGAATATGCGTTTCACTCGCATGGGTTTTGGGCTCAGTGAATTAGAGCGTAAAGAATTTGAGTACAAGAGACCAGAAGAAGGAGTCGACTGGCTGGAAGCTATGGAGCAATTCAACGGCCTTCCTGTTTGGAATGCTCAAGCACTGCTGACTACTTACCGCGAATTAGAGGCCCGGTTTCCTTACTACGACTTTTTTGGTGCTACGATAGATAGGTATCCGACTGATGAGGGGGTTGTTCCAGTAGCATTATCAGTAAGGGAAATTTTACCATCAGGTATACAAGATAGAAATTGGCAAAATGTACATATCCGCACTGAGTATATACAGGGAAACGGAATCGTAGCTAGTTACGCCAGTAATCGAACATCTGAAGGAAGACCGCCGATGCTCATTTCTGGAATTCCTCCAGATGTGACTAGTAATGCTGAAACTCCCAGCAAACTACTCGTTGACAACCCAACTGTATTTGTGGGGTCAAACCCTCAGAATTATGCGGTGGTAAATGAAAAATTCTCTGAAGACAGGAAGACGATACGATCTCAGTTCAATTCTAGAGGTATACCCATAAATTCTTTGACAAGAACTATTGCTTCAGCCTGGTATTTCCAAGATACAAACTTACTTTTTTCCGATGACTTGGATACAGCGAGTGAGTTGTTATTCAAGCGGGATGCCCTGGATAGGGTGCGGTCGATAGCTGGGTCTATTTTACATTTTCCAGAACAGCCATATCCTGTGGTTCACGAAGGTGCAATAGTCTGGGTTCTAGATGGCTTTACGATGAGTTCTGACTATCCCTTAAGTAAATTAACGGAATTTCCTGGCACGAGAGGTATGAGGTATGTGAGGAATTCGGTCAAAGTGACAGTCGATGCTGAGACGGGTGAAGTGGTGTTTTATGTAGTGGATGCCAATGATCCTCTGTTGGATCTTTACAGGAAGAGCTTCCCAGGCATGTTCTTGGAATTGACCAGCATGCCGAGTGAACTGCAAGCTCACTTGAGGTACTCCACTTCAATGTTGGACTTACAGGCTAATATCCTAAACCAGTATCATCAGGAAACTGCCAGTCTTTTCCACGGTCAACAGGACGTCTGGACACTACCACAAGAGCTCTCCCAAAACAGTAGTACTGTGCCGTATAGATCTGAATATGGCATTTACACATTACCTGGAGAGAGTGAGGAAGCTTTTCTCCTAACAACAGCTTTTGTGCCACGAGGGCGTCAAAATCTGACTGCAATCTTGGTAGCCCATAACGATCCACAGGATTATGGGCGTTTGGTCTTGTTTGAAATTCCAGTAGAAGATCAAGTTCCTGGACCAAGGCAGGTAGAGGCGCTGATTGAGCAGGATCCTGTAATATCGCAGCAGTTTTCTCTTTGGAGGACTGGAGGTAGTCAGGTCTGGACCGGTCATATTCATTTGGTGCCAGTCGGAGAGACCTTGGTCTATATGGAGCCAGTATTCCTGGCAGCAGAGGAAGACGCCATACCTGAGCTTCGCAGATTTGTTGTAAGTGATGGTTATAGGGTCTCTATGGAGCCTACTCTAGCGGGAGCGATCGGAGGGCTGGAAACTGATGCTTTTGAGATGACTGCTGAATCTCTTTCGGATATGGGGGATATCGAAGAACTCAGGGAAGTAACAAGGGATTGGCCAGCAGAAGCTCTAGATCTCCTTGAGCAAGCAGAAAGGGCAGCTCAAAATCTCGATTTTGCAGCGTTCGGCGAGTCACTGCGACAGTTGAGAGACCTCTTACAGAATCTTTCGGTAGAAGGGGGTCTGTAGGAACCATTCGAGGGCTGTTAGTTTAGTCTGCAAATAGGGCAGAAAGTAGGTCTTGGAATTGATATTTAGCCAGCATTAGGAAGAGGTTGTCAAACACTTTTATTAGGATAACGAATGGATATCCACGAATATCAGGCGAAAGAGATACTAAGAGATAATGGTATTCCTGTACCACCAGGTAGAGTAACTAAAGACCCCAACGATGCAGTCAATATTGCCAAGGACTATGGTGATACTGTTGTTGTCAAAGCACAGGTTCACTCAGGTGGAAGAGGGAAGGCGGGAGGCGTTAAATTGGCTGGGACTTCAGATGAAGTTTTTGCTGCTGCAGACCAGATTTTAGGATTGACGATATCAGGACACACGGTCAAGGAAGTCCTGATTACTCCAGCAGAAGATATCGACAGCGAAGCATACTTGGGAATCCTGATTGACAGGGAGTCGCAAAGTCCTGTCGTCATGGTTTGTTCCGAAGGTGGAGTTGATATTGAAGAGGTCGCTGAAAAAAGTCCTGAATCCATAAAAAAACTCATAGTAGATCCTAGGCACGGATTGTTACACCATCAGGCTTATGGTTTGGCCGGGGCCCTCTACAGTGATCCTTCACTAGTCAAACAGGCTACTATCATAATAAAACAGTTGTATCAAGCTTTTGTTACTAGTGGTGCTTCCATGATAGAGATTAATCCACTGATTAGCACTCCGACGGGTGAGGTTAAAGCGATAGACGCTAAAATGAGCGTAGACAACAGTGAGTTGTTCAAATATCCCTCAATAGAAGCTTACCGTGATGTGGCATCAGAACCTTGGGCTGAAACTATGGCTCGAGAAGCTGGACTGAGTTATGTCAAGTTGGACGGTAACGTTGGCTGTTGCGTCAATGGTGCTGGATTGGCCATGGCTACAATGGATCTAGTGAAATATTATGGTGGCGAACCAGCGAATTTTTTAGATATCGGCGGTTCCTCTAATCCCCAGAAAGTAGTAACTGCTCTTCAGATAATCACCTCCGATCCAAACGTAGAAGTAATCCTCTTTAATATCTTTGGGGGTATTACGAGATGTGATGATGTGGCCAAGGGGATCATCGAAGCTTTAGGTCAACTGGAAATAGAGGCCCCGATCATTATTAGGCTGACCGGGACGAATGAGGAAGAAGGTTTGAAGATACTTTCCGCAGAGGGTATGTCAGCGTTTACATCCATGGATGAGGTCGTCGAAAAAGCGGTTTCAGAAACGTCGAATTGAGACAAACTGATAGGTGGTAAAAAAATATTATGTCAATTTTTGTAGATAGCAAAACCAGGTTATTGGTCCAGGGTATTACTGGTAGAGATGGGTCGTTTCATACGACTGAAATGATCCGTTACGGCACAAATGTGGTGGGAGGGGTAACCCCAGGGAAGGGAGGGATGTCCTTCAAGGGCCCAGATGATCAGAAGATTCCAATTTATAACACAGTCGAGGAAGCTGTAGCTGATACTGGAGCTAATACATCCGTGATCTATGTACCACCAGCATTTGCAGCTGGAGCCATGGAAGAAGCTGTTGATTCAGGGGTGGCACTTGTTGTCGCAATAACTGAGGGGGTGCCTGTCCAGGCCATGACAAAAATACATGCTTTCGCTCAAGACAGAGGAGTCAGGATACTTGGACCCAACTGTCCGGGAGTGATATCTCCTGGAAAAGCCAAGGTTGGTATTATTCCAGAACAGATTGTGATGCCAGGGCCAATTGGAGTCATATCAAGATCGGGTACTCTGACATATGAGGCTGTCATTAATCTTACAAAAGAAGGAATAGGTCAGACCACCTGTGTTGGAATAGGCGGTGACCCTCTGATTGGGACTTCATTCATTGATTGCCTTACGCAGTTCAAGGGCGATGAAGAAACAGAAGCCATTGTTATGATTGGGGAAATTGGTGGGACCGATGAACAGGATGCGGCAGAATGGATTTCTGACAATCTGGATATACCAGTTATTGGGTTCATTGCTGGACAAACTGCTCCTCCTGGGAGGCAGATGGGCCATGCCGGAGCCATTATAAGCGGATCCTCTGGAACTGCGGAAGAAAAAATGCGTTGCTTTGAAAAGAATGGAGTGCGAGTAGCAGCCAGGCCCATTGACATAGTCGAGTTAGTCAGAGAAGCACTAGATTAATTCGAAGCTGACGATTGAAATTGAAAATCAAACGACTCAAACTTTAACGGTTTTAAACGTATGGATCATACATTAGGTATTATTAAGCCAAATTCCGTAGCTTCGGGTCATACTGGGAAAATACTTAGTCTTTTAGAAGAATCTGGATTCTCACTTGAAGCCATACGGCTAGTGCAGCTAAGCCGGGCAGATGCGGAGAACTTCTATGCGGTACATAGAGAAAGACCATTTTATCAGTCTCTAGTCAATTTTATGACTTCAGGGTCTGTGGTGCCTATGGTCCTACAGGGTGAAAATGCTGTGCAGAAATTTAGGCAAGTGATAGGAGACACAGACCCAAATCAAGCAGAAGAAGGCACCGTGCGAAAGCTTTACGGAGAATCTAAAGAAAGAAATACTATACATGGCTCAGATTCTGATGAAAATGCCAGGATCGAAATAGAGTTTTTCTTTCCAGGTTTTTTTGGCAGTACCTGACAATCCCGAAATATTGGACTCGTTGACTGAGTTCGGACCATAAGATATTTTTTGGGATGTTAGAAATCGATCTGAAGCAACTAAAAAGAGATAAAACAATAGTAAGAGAAGTGGGTGTCGAGCCAGAGGAGTTCGATGTCTCACAATTTGGCTTTTGTTTAAGTTCTCCAATAAGCGTGAATCTAAAGGCTCATCACGCTAACAATGAAGAACTGACAGTCAAGGGATCACTGGAGACACTTGTCGAACAGGAATGCCGCAGATGTCTCAAACCCGTGGAGACCAAAATGATGACAAAGTTGGATCTTCACTTCACATCTAAACAGGCCCTACAAACCTCAGAAAAAATAGAGGAGGAATTACAATTCGACTGGAGCCAGGGTGAACTGGATTTAATGGGATATCTATTTCAAGAGATCGTCCTAAACGCTCCAACTTTCGTTGAATGCGACCAATCTTGTAGAGGTATTTGTGCAGGCTGTGGAGTAAATCTCAATAAACTAAAGTGTGATTGTCCAGAAGGGGCCACTGACCCTCGGTGGAATGTCCTTCTAAAAAACTCTAATAAGTGAAATAAGACTATGGCAGTTCCAAAGAAAAGAACCTCAAAGCAGCGTCAACGGAAGAGAAGGACTCATTACAAAGCATCTCCCGTGAATATCGTGACTTGCTCTCAATGCGGTGACCCAAAACAGCCCCATAGGGTTTGCTCGAGTTGTGGATATTATAGAGACGAACAGATTGTGGAAAAAAGCCTCGTTTGAACCTTAACAAGGCATACTGCAACTCTGGCTCAAAAAACGGGAGATATAAAGAGTGCTGATTGGTTTAGATGCTATGGGAACTAACAATTCTCCCCGTACTGAAGTAGAAGGGGCAATTGACGCACTGAATAGCTCGGACTCGGATGTTCGTATTATGCTATTTGGAGATAAAGAGACAATCGAAGAAGAGCTCGAAAAATACGAGAAAACCTGGCCAGTCGAGCGCCTTAGCATTAGCCATGCTCCAGAGAAAGTTTTAGTGGAAGACTCGCCTGCCAAAGTTCTAAGAAGGAAACCAAAGTCTTCTATAGTAGTAGGTTTAAAGACTCTCAAAATTGGTGAATTGGACGCATTCATTAGCGCTGGGTCTACTGGTGCCGTGATGGCCGGGGCGTTGTTGACATTACGCCCACTGAAAGGTGTTGATCGTCCTTGCATAGGTACTGTTGTCCCTACTGCTAAGGGTCCCCTCTTACTCTTGGATGCGGGAGCCAATGTTGATTGTAAGCCCCACCAAATGACGCAGTTTGCTGGATTAGGAAAAGTATACGCTCAGGATTTGATGGGAATCGAAAATCCAAAAATTGGATTACTGAACATCGGCGAGGAGCCAGAAAAAGGAAATGAGGTTTCCCTAGCGACTTTTCAGGCTTTGAAGGCTAGCCACTTGAATTTCGTAGGAAATATCGAAGGTGGATCTATACTAGACGGGTCTTGTGATGTTCTAGTGTGCGATGGCTTTGTCGGTAATGTGGTTTTAAAATTCTACGAATCTGTTGCCAATTTCATAAGTAATCTATTCAAGGAAAAGCTTGGCGAAGAATCAAGATCAACAGATCTGAAGGAGATATTTAGAGAGTTTTAGACTATACGGAAACGGGTGGTGCCCCCTTATTGGGGGTTAACGGGGTGGTTGTTATTTGCCATGGAGGGTCTCCCCCGAAGGCAATCCGCAATGCAATCGGTGTTGCTGAAAAGGCTGTAAAATCTAAAATGGTTTCACATTTTGTAGAGGAAATAGATTCTTTTAGCGAAAAGGGAATGTTTCTTTGAAGAAAACTATACCTTTTGTAGAGATCGTCTCGACCGGTCGATTCCTACCTCCTTCCGTAACAACCAATGCAGATTTGGAATCTATTGTTGATACTTCTGACGAATGGATTACCACGAGAACAGGGATCAAAGAAAGGCGTTTGGCTGGAAATGAAATCAGTGCCGCTCAAATGGGAGCTAAGGCTGGGGTAGATGCTCTCGATAAATCGGACTTAAACGCTTTGGATATTGATTTGATTATAGTGTCTACAGCCACCCCCGACCGACTTCTTCCTTCAATGGCATGCGATGTTCAGGCACTGATCGGAGCTGTTAACGCAGTGGCTTTTGATGTTGGAGGGGCGTGCTCTGGTTTCCTGTATGGATTAACTGTGGCTGAGGGACATATAGCCACTGGTCATGCCACAAATGTATTGGTTATCGCAGCTGAAAAAATGAGCTCGATACTGGACTGGAACGACCGCTCCACTTGTGTCCTTTTTGGTGATGGGGCGGGGGCATGTATCGTTCGGGGCTCTGCAGGGAGCCGCGGTATTATTGGAACCCACCATGGCTCAGATGGTAATTTAGCAGAATTGTTACATAGGCCCCCCGGAGGCCTTGTTCAAATGTCCGGTCAGGAGGTTTATAGAAATGCCGTTCGTTCAATGGCTCTAGCATCAGAGCGAGCATTGGAAGATGCTGGAATGAAAGCGGAAGAAATTGATTTACTGATCCCTCATCAAGCTAACGTGCGCATTATAGAGTCTACGGCCCGTTATTCTGGGATACCAATGGATAAGGTGTTTGTGAATGTGGATCGATATGGCAATATGAGTTCAGCTACAATTCCAGTGGCTATGGATGAGGCAATAGAGCAGGGAGTGTTAGAGGAAGGAATGAATGTTCTAACAGTTGCATTCGGGGCAGGTTTTGCTTGGGGCGCTTTGGCAATAAAGTGGTAAATGAGATTAAAGGGAGTTCTATAGTTTAATATGTCTCTAGGTCTATTGTTTCCTGGTCAAGGCTCTCAATACGTTGGCATGGGTCAAGAGTTAGCTGTTTCATATGACTCTGCTGCACGAATATTTGAAGAAGCGGACGAAATTTTGGGTTTTAATCTATCTAGGTTGATGTGGGAAGGACCAGAATCAGATCTCCAGGAGACGAAATACGCACAGCCAGCCATTCTAACCCATTCCATTGCCTCATTGGCGGTCCTGAATGAACGGTACGGCAACTCATTGAAAAAGGTTGCTATGGCTGCTGGACATTCGCTTGGAGAATTCTCCGCCCATGTATCAGCTGGATCTCTGAGCTTTGCGGAAGCCCTGAAAGCGGTGCAATTGCGGGCAGATCTAATGCATACAGCGTGTTCGCAACAGGAAGGAGCTATGGCCGCCATCATTGGGCTAGGAGATTCAGAACTACAGTCAGTTTGTGACTCTGTAACAGAACCGAACAATCGATGTTCACCAGCTAATTTCAATTCTCCCGTGCAAATTGTAATCAGTGGTGACCTTAGAGCTGTGAAATCGGTCATGGAAATAGCCCTGCAGAAAGGCGCAAAGAGAGCTGTACAGCTAAATGTGGCCGGTGCATTTCATTCGCATTTGATGAAGTCAGCCAACAAACCGTTTTCTGATTGTATGAGATCTATAGATTTTAAACCATCGCAATTCCCAGTCATTTCTAATGTGACTGGATCTGAAAGCGGTCCGCCTTCGGGTGTTGGAGAATTACTCGTCAAGCAATTGACGAGCCCGGTATTGTGGGCATCTTCCATTAGATATATGGTCCACCGAGGAATCTCTAGATGTATAGAGATAGGTCCAGGAACTGTACTTAGAGGGTTGAATCGGAGAATTACAAGAGATATAGATTGTAAGTCAGTAGGGAAACCACAAGATCTTGATCAACTGGTTGATTTCTTGGAGATATCCGCAGAGTAGGAATAAACCATGACAAATGAACTTCAAGACAAAGTCGCCTTAGTAACTGGAGGCTCGAGGGGAATTGGGCTAGCAATTGCCAAGGAATTGGCTCTGGCCGGAGCTAGAGTTGCCGTGGTGGCAAGACATCAGGAGGGTGCAGTCAAAGCCGCTACCCAGTTGCATGGCACTGGCCATGAAGGTTTTGGCTGCGATGTGAGTTCTAAGAGTGATGTAGATGGGCTAACTAAAACTGTCACCGAAGGCCTAGGGGTGGTTCAGATACTGGTCAATAATGCTGGCATAGCAAGAGATAACATCTTCATCCGAATGACTAAAGAACAATGGGATGAGGTACTGGACATAAATCTGACTGGAGTTTTCAATGTTACTAAAGCTTTCGCCCGGAAGATGCTGAAAACTAAAGATGCAAGTATACTGAATATCAGTTCAGTAGTTGGCTTAACTGGGAATGCTGGTCAGGCCAACTATTCAGCGTCCAAGGCAGGGCTGATCGGGTTAACTAAAAGTTTAGCCAAGGAACTAGCTTCGAGGAACGTTAGATGCAATGCAATCACCCCAGGTTTTATTGAGAGTGATATGACCGATGTGCTACCTGACTCAGTCACTAATGACTTGAGTTCAAAGATTCCTCTTGGTTATTTTGGAGCACCAAGTGATGTAGCAGGACTAGCGCGCTTCTTGTCTGGACCATATGCTCGCTACATTACAGGTCAAGTTATTTCAGTTGACGGTGGGCTGGCCATGCATTGAACATATGACGGGTCAATATTGTGAATGAAATGAACATCAAAACTCTGGAGGAATGATGGCAGAGGAAATCGCCAGTAAAGTAAAAGAGATCATCATTGAGGAACTTGGGGTAGATGCAGAAAAGGTAACGGATCAAGCTTCTTTTATCGACGCTCTGGGTGCCGACTCCCTAGATACGGTGGAGCTAGTGATGGCATTTGAAGAAGAATTTGATCTTGAGATACCTGACGAAGATGCCGAAAAAATGCGTACAGTAGCGGATGTTGTTAGCTATGTCAGCGCTGCTACTAATTCATAGGCATTCATGTACACACTCTATTGTTAGGTAACATTCGGTCCAATGAGAAAGTCTTCACGGGTTGTGATCACGGGTTTGGGTGCAGTTACACCGCTCGGCAATGATGTTGCTAGCACTTGGCGGCGTCTTAAGAGTGGGGAGAGCGGAGCTGGGGTTATCACAAGATTCGATCATAACGAAGAATTTCCGACTAGGATTGCGTGTGAAATAAAAGATTTTGACCCACTCACTTTTCTTGAGAAAAAAGAAGCGCGTCGTTTTGATAGGTTCACTCAATATGCATTGAAAGCATCAGACGAAGCTATCACTCATTCTGGCTTAGAGGATGGCTCCGATTTTCTCAAACCAGAGCGTTTCGGTGTGATTTTCGGAAGCGGGATAGGCGGGATAACTACTCTGGAGGATCAACACGATATCCTAAGAGAAAAGGGGCCTCGATTTGTCAGCCCTTTTTTCATTCCCATGTTCATTCCAGATATAGCAGCGGGGCTCATTTCAATCAGGGCAGGTGCTAAGGGGCCTAATTATGCAACAGTGTCCGCTTGTGCTTCAAGCGCTCACGCTATCTGTGATGCCTACAGGTATATTGCTTCAGGAGAAGCCGATGTCATGGTCGCGGGGGGTTCTGAATCGACTTTGACACCCTTGGCCGTAATGGGATTTGCTAATATGAAGGCGCTGTCACGACGTAATGAAAACCCTGAGGGAGCTTCTAGGCCATTCGATTCTGGAAGGGACGGTTTTGTGATTGGGGAAGGCGCGGGAGCTGTTTTGCTGGAGTCTCTAGACATGGCGCAAAAAAGAGGGGCAAAAATTATAGCAGAAATCGTCGGATACGGCGTTTCCGCTGATGCCCATCATATTACGCTTCCCGCTCCGGAGGGAGAGGGGGCACAGTATGCAATGCATAGAGCACTTGAGTCAGCGAATCTCCGACCACAGGACGTTGACTATATCAATGCACACGGAACGTCCACTATGGCAAATGATAGAAACGAAACGATAGCGATAAGGACTGTTTTTGGGGATTATGCTGATGAACTATTAGTTAGTTCGACAAAATCAATGACAGGGCATCTTTTGGGTGCGGCTGGAGGTGTAGAGACAATCATTAGTGCATTGGTTTGCTCTGAAAACCTAGTCCCTCCCACAATCAACTACACGGACCCTGATCCCGATTGTGATCTTAACTATGTGCCTAACCATTTGGTAGAGAGCGAGATTTCTGTAGCACTTTCCAATTCTTTCGGGTTCGGGGGACACAACGCTTGCGTAGCACTACGAGCTTGGAATGATGAGTAAAAAAATATTTCCATCCTACCTTTTTTCCAGGAACAAATGGGAATGAAAGTCGGATTTGGTTATGACTCCCACAGATTCACGGAGAGCCGACCTCTAATATTAGGTGGTGTGGTAATTCCGGAAAACCCAGGACTTCAAGGTCATTCTGATGGAGATGCTTTATCTCACGCAATCGCTGATGCTATCCTTGGTGCGGCAGGGGCAGGGGATCTTGGAAGTTATTTTCCTTCAGAGGATCCGAAATGGAAAGATTGTGATTCCCTTTTAATACTGAAAGAAATAATCGGCATCATAGGAGACGCTGGCTTGAAGATAGGCAACGTAGATGTCACGATAGTTTGTGAAAAACCAAGAATAAGTCCCCACAGAGAGGTTATCATACAAAGCCTTTCTAGGACCATGAGAATAGAACAGAAGAGGTTGTCTATAAAAAGTAAATCGAACGATCAGATGGGCTGGATTGGTTCTGGGGTAGGCATGGCTGTGTATGCAGTCACCCTTTTAGAAACAATGTAATAGTGACAGACGCTACTAATATGAGCGAGTCAAGATGTGGCAATTGATTGCAGATCTCAAAGAAATACCTGTCGCTCTCATGTATTGCTTCCTTGGATTAGGGGCTTTCGTTGAAAACCTGTTTCCACCGATACCGGCGGATACATTTGTGCTATTAGGAGGAGCTCTAGCAACTTCAAGTGGGGTACTTAAAGTCAATTTGCTATTCCTCACCGTATGGTCCACAAACCTTATAGGCGCTGTAATTGTCTATGGTATGGGTTACAGTTACGGGCACCCATACTTCCGAGGAAAAAGAGGAGGTAAAATATTTAACAAGAAACAAACAGAAGAATTGGAAGTATTCTATCACAGAAATGGATTGGTGGCGTTGTTCTTTGCACGATTCATACCAGGTTTCAGAGTAGTGGTTCCAGTATTTGCGGGTATTGCTCGGCTAAATCCCATGAAGGTAATAGTTGCTATTGGATCCGCCTCTGCAATTTGGTACAGCATTCTACTCTATGCTGGTATGGTCATCGGTGAAAACATGGCGGCTATCACTGGATTTCAGGACAAATTAAACTTGGCGTTAGGATTTATAGCGATACTACTGAGTGCATACGTTACATGGTGGTGGTTAGGCAGTCGGAGGAATAACGAATGATGGCGAGGCAAGCCAGTGATTTATCCAAGTGCCACGCAGATCAATTTATGGAATACCTCGGTTTTGAAAGGGGCATGTCATCTGCCACCTTATTGGCTTATCGAAGGGAGCTTGCAAGGATGATGGGTTTTCTAACGGGGCAAGGAATCTTAGATCCCCAGGGAATCACAACAGACGTATTGAGGAGTTACATCCATCACCTGGCAAAGTTGGGTCTTTCTCCAACTTCTGTTAAACGCGCCCAGTCGGCACTAAGGACCTATTTTGGTTTCTTAGAACAAGAAAAATTAATTTCGGTGAACCCGTCGCTTGATATCAGGAGTCCCAAGACCACTCGAAAGATTCCAGAATATTTGACTCAGCAAGAGGTGTTGAAGCTTCTGGAAGGCAATCCTGTCCACTCTACATTCTATTGGAGAAACCAGGCTATCCTTGAATTTCTATATGCTACCGGCGCTAGAGTCTCTGAGGTGGCATCGATCACATTGGTCAATCTTGATCTGGAGAGAGGGCTTTGCTTGGTGATGGGCAAGGGGTCCAAGGAAAGATTGGTGCCTCTGGGTGCTGAATGTTGTGTTGCTCTGCGTAGATACTTGACGGACCTGAGACCAAACTTGATAACCGATAGAATGACTGACATTGTTTTTTTGGGTCGCAGTGGAAAAGGACTGACGACTAGGTCAATTCATCAGATAGTCCAAAAAGCTGGGGAAAATGCTGGTTTAAAGAAAAAAGTAAGTCCTCATACCCTAAGACATAGTTTTGCAAGTCATCTCCTAGAGGGAGGTGCCGATCTTATAGCCGTTAAAGAACTTCTTGGACACTCTGATATCAGCACTACTCAGATCTACACCCATATCGATCGCAAGCAGATCCAAAAAATACACCGGGATCATCATCCAAGAGGAGGATGAATTTGTGCTTATTTAAAATGAAGTGAGCCTTCCTCGTTCTACCTGGATGGCTCAGTCGTTTTCAATGCGGAGAATAGTTCTGCAGGTCTTTCGGCAGATTCCAATAATTTTAGAGCTTCGGTAAGAACTGGATCTCTCTCTAGGCGCAATTCGATAGATCGTCCTGGTTGTTCCATTCTTTGAGCAATTCGGGGAAGTAATCTCCAACGTAGGTAGCTCTGTATCTCATCGCTGGCAAGTAGCTCACTTAGCTCAGATTCCTCCTCAAGTGATTCTATGAATAATTCAAAATCCATAGATGACAAAGAAGGTCGAGAGGTTTCTGTCTGTTTATGTTTCTCAGATTGTTCAAAAGCGAACTCTTCGATCCTGAGGTCAAATGGAATTTGTTTCTGGGCCATTTGAGAGAGGAAATCCCTCTCTAACGATGTTAGCGTATCATTGAGAATTGTCACGTCGGGAAAGACTCCGCCACCAGCATTAAGTGTTCTTCCTTCGGGAGTCAGGACGGTAGGAAATGTATCAGGATTCTCTGGAAGTGTCCTTCCCTGGGTGTTACGAGGTCTGTGCAGTGATCTTCCCAAGGGGGTGAACCACTCGCCTGTAGTGAGTCTCAAATGTCGGTCTTCACTTAAGCGGAAAACATTTTGGAAAACCCCTTTGCCAAATGTTCTTTCGCCCACAATTAATGCTCTGTCGTGGTCTTGAAGTGCTCCCGCTATTATTTCGGATGCGGAAGCAGAGAATCTGTCTACAAGTACTACGACGGGCTTGTTGGGGACCATGTCCATTCGACGTGCATCCCAAGATTCATCAACATTTCTTCCTGATCGCCCAGGAGTCCTACTTTCAGCGCTAGCTAGGCGTTTACCTCTGTCTAGAAAGAGGTCGGCTATTTTCAGGGATTCATCTAAATAGCCTCCAGGGTTTCCTCTCAAGTCAAGGATGACTCCACGGGCTCCACTTAATTTGGTCAAAGCCTCTTCAATTTCATCAGCTGAACCCCTCGCAACTCTATCTAAGGCTATATAGCCCTGGTTGTTGCCAATAACATCTGAGATGACTGCGCTCACATGAACGCTGTCTCGTGTGATCGTTGAAGTGACAGGTGCTCCGAGTCCCTGTCTGGCAATGGTGACGTTTACAGTTGTACCTACTTTACCTCTAATTGAGTCGGATACGTTACCTGTAGTCCATCCTTCGGTGCTGATTTCGTTAACACCAATTATCCTATCCCCAACAATTAAGCCAGATCGCTCGGCTGGAGTCGACCTGAAGACAGCGGTAATTGTGATGGATTCATTCAACTGGGTTATTTGTACTCCAATACCAGCATAATTTCCAGTATTACTCTCTTGGAACTGATCAAACTCCACGGGATTGTAAGCCTGGGCGTATGGGTCATTCAATTCCTGCAGTAGCCCTTTCACTGCCTTTTCCCAAAGGAGGGAATCAGGTATCTGTTCTAGCCCGTAGTTGCGGATGGTTTCAAAGGCACTTAGGAACGTTTGTGCCCCTGGAGACACACCTCTATTTAATCCGCCCCTGTAGTTATTTGAAGATTGACTTGCAGCAGGCTGAACTATAAGTACTGTTGTAAGGAGACAAAGAAGAATTCGCAATATCATAGAGTTGGTTTATGGTCGCTGGTTAGATTGTATTACAAAAGTAAGGAATAGGATTTTCTAAGGAACAGTGTAAATTTATCTTGTCCGAAGTTCCATTCTCCCTTCCAGGATACTTTGTTCATGACAGTACCGAAAGAGCGTAAACAGATGAAGGTAGGATTGGCTCAGGTCAAACCGATCAAGGCGGACCTATCTACAAACATAGCTAGAATCAAAATGATGATAGCTGAATCTGCTGACGACCTTGATCTAATGGTGTTTTCTGAAACTAATTTGAGTGGATATTTCCTTGAGGGTGGTGTTTCAGAGGTTGCTTTGACAGTGGATACTTTAATAGCGTCGCTGGGGCGTCCTCCAGAGAATTGTCCAGATATAGTGTTGGGATTCTACGAAGATCACTTAGATGGACCCTTCAATAGTGTGGCATATTTCGAACCAGGCCTCGAGCACTTTAATTTAAAGCATGTCCACAGAAAGCTGTTCCTACCTACTTACGGAGTGTTTGATGAGGCACGGTTTGTCCGGCCAGGAAAGGAACTGAGTTCGTTCCCCACAAAGCATGGAATGATGGGTTTATTAGTCTGTGAAGATATGTGGCACTCTCTACCCCCCACGATACTAGCTCTGCAGGGTGCCGAACTGATCATTGGGGTCAGCGCCAGCCCTGCGAGAGACTTCAAGAAGGATGGACGAGGTTTGCCAGGCAATCTAAAGAGATGGGATACATTGACTCCCTCTATCGCAATAGAACATGGCGTCTTTGTTGTGGTAAGCCAACTGGTTGGATCTGAGGCGGGAAAAATATTTCCTGGTGGTTCAATTGTTAGCTCTCCCGATGGTTCGATTATAGGCCGATCACCTTTAATGGAAGAAGGTGTAACGAGCGTCACGATTGACACTGAAGACATTTATAGAGTAAGAGCCAAGACTCCTCTGCTCTCGGACCTTCAGGGAACACTGCCAGTCCTTTGTAAGGCTCTTATGGAGGTGATTGAACCCGATTCCCAAGACGAATCGTGGATGGAGGATCATCATAGGAGCTTACCGAGATCATCAGCGACCAAGCGGCAACATGAGACCTCTGTCATTCCTGATACTGAACATATTTTCGACTTGGATCTGGAGTTAGTAGAGAAAGTGCTAGTTGAATTTGTTAGGGATGAGTTCAATCGCAATAGAGGGTTTGATAAAGCTGTTATCGGATTGTCTGGTGGTGTCGATTCCAGTGTAGCTCTCTACCTGGCTGTTTCTGCTTTGGGGCCAGAAAATGTTATTGGTATTAAAATGCCCTACGCTACCTCAAGCACTGAAAGTATAGAACATGCGGACTTAGTACTAAAAGCCACCATGGCTCAAGAAAAAATGGTTGATGTGTCCCGTCCCATAGATTCTTATATTCAAGAGTACGAAGAAGATCTAAGTCCCTTGAGAAGAGGCAACCTTGCAGCTCGATTTCGTTCACTGGTGCTCTTCGATCAATCTGCCAAGGAAAATGCATTGCCACTGGGAACAGGGAATAAATCAGAAAGATTATTGGGATATTATACCTGGCATGCAGACGATTCTCCTCCGATCAATCCCATTGGGGATCTTTACAAAACTCAAGTTTGGGAGCTTGCGCGCCATTTGGGGGTCCCCAGTGTCATTGTGGACAAACCTGCATCCGCCGATTTGGTCACAGGTGTAAATGATGAGGATGAATTGGGAATTAGTTACGAGCAGGCGGATCCAATCTTGTACTGGTTACTAGAGGGTTACAGTCCAGAGGAATTGAAGCGCAACGGATTTTCTGACACAAATGTCGATTTAGTTTGGAAGCGTCTTTCTCAAACACATTGGAAGAGAGAGCTACCAACGGTAGCAATGATGTCCTCTACCGCCATTGGTGAGTTTTATTTACGCCCCAAGGATTTCTAGTTTGCTTTTGGATACTAATAAGCTCTTTCCAGTGGAATACTTTCCTTAAAATGGAAATGCAGATAAGACCAATATGATATTAGTCATTGATAATTACGACTCATTCACATTCAATCTTGTGCAGCTATTAGGTGAAACAGGCCGTCAGCTCCAAGTTTGTCGAAATGATGCATTGACATTTACGGAAGCGGAAGAATTGCGTCCCACTCATGTGGTAATATCTCCTGGTCCATGTACACCTAGCGAAGCAGGCGTAAGCACAGATCTTTTTCGTTTTCTCAACCCCAGTATTCCGATTCTCGGGGTTTGTTTAGGTCACCAAGCTTTAGGAGAAGCTTTTGGAGGCAAGACTATCAAAGCAGACAAATTGATGCATGGAAAAATCGGGATGATTCAGCATGCTGGTAAGGGCATATTTGAGGGCATTCCAAATCCTTTTGCTGCTGCGAGGTATCATTCCTTAGTCACTTCTTCTGCCGACCTTCCAGAAGATCTTATTCCGGTGGCTTGGTCCGCTGACCCGGATCCTACACAGAGAGGAGAAATACAAGCCATGCATCATATCGATAGACCACTGTGGGGTGTGCAATTTCATCCTGAATCTCTCTTTTCAGAGCATGGCAAGAAATTAATTCAAAACTTTCTTGATTTGTGAAAACGTTGCCACTCTTTCTTGGCATCTGTACCTTTCAGACCGACCGTTAAGTCCATTTAGACATTCCAACCCTAGGACATTGATAGAACAAGTTTTGGGAGTTATTCCGGCGAGACTAAACTCCTCTCGTTTACCGCGAAAACCCCTTTTGCCCCTGGCTGGGAAGCCGTTGATATACTGGGTATGGAAAAACGCGGTTAGGATGAAGGTATTTGATAAGTTATTGATCGCTACTGACAGTGAGGAGATTGCAGAGATTTGTAGTCGATTCGGAGCTTGTGTGGAATTGACTGGTTCTGAGCACTCCTGTGGTACTGAGAGGGTTGCCGAAGTAGCAGAGAAAAAGGACTATAAAAAATACGGGTTAGTAATAAATATCCAAGGAGATCTACCTTTATTGGGAGAAAACTGCTTGGAAGGCATGCTAAATGAATTGAGAGATAAATCGTTCGATATAGTTACTTGTGGGACTAAATTTAAGAGTGAGTCAGAATGGAGAGATCTCTCGAAAGTTAAAATGAATGTAGGTTCTTCTGGATCGGTGCTGGGCTTTTCTAGGAAGGATGTTTTCGGCAGTAAACAAAAAACTCCTAGTTTGGATAATGAGGCGCAATACAGACACATAGGCGCCTACGGTTACGTGAGGGAAGCTCTAATAGAATGGGCAGTAGCTCCTAGGGGAGCTAAGGAAAGAGAGGAAGGGCTCGAGCAATTAAGGGCGATGAACCTAGGATTGACCATGGGAGCAGTTATAGTGCCCAGCGATGCGGGCGCAGTAGATACTTTTGGAGATGTCAGCCGGATCGAAGAGATGCTGGCAAAACTTTAAAACACCACATGAAAAATAACGAGACAACAACAAAGTATATTTTTGTAACAGGCGGCGTAGTGTCGGGTCTTGGCAAGGGCATTATCGCTGCCTCGTTAGGCAGGATCCTTAAGGAAAGAGGCCTGAGAACAACTCTGCAAAAGTTTGATCCCTATATCAATGTTGATCCTGGTACAATGTCTCCTTTTCAACACGGCGAAGTGTTCGTGACTGATGACGGCGCAGAAACAGATCTGGATTTGGGACATTATGAAAGATTTATTGACGAATCCTTGTCTCAAGCGAACAATGTGACCACTGGCCGTATCTACCAGGATGTGATCAAGAAAGAAAGAAAAGGTGACTATTTGGGATCTACCGTCCAAGTGATCCCACATGTCACTGATGAGATTAAACACCGACTAAAACATTTGGCTCCAGATTATGATGTTATAATTACGGAGATTGGCGGAACAGTAGGTGATATTGAGAGTCTACCCTTTCTAGAAGCTATAAGGCAGTTCCGACAGGATGAAGGCAGAGAGAATGTGATATTTATTCACCTAACCCTCGTTCCGTATCTGACGGCAGTAGGTGAATTAAAAACGAAACCTACTCAACATTCTGTGAGAGAGCTTATGACAATTGGCATTCAACCGGATGTGCTAGTTGCCAGATCAGAGCATCCACTAAACGAATCCCTAAGAGAAAAGATAGCTCTTTTTACGAATGTACCACCTCAAGCCGTTATCGAAGCCAGAGACGTTTCTACAATATACCAGGTGCCCTTGGAGTTAAGGGATCAGAATCTTGATGATGTGGTACTCCAAAGGTTGGGCTTAACCAGAGAACCAGCGGAGTTGCTGGAGTGGGAAAGTATGGTCAAAAGGATAATTCAGCCGAATTTGGGACAAGTTAAGATAGCGATTGTTGGCAAATATACCGAATTAGTGGATGCTTATAAGTCGATCCATCAGGCTCTAATCCACGGTGGGATTTCTAATGATGTCGGTGTTAAGATGTCCTGGATTTCAGCTGAAGACTATGAAAATGGTTCATCACTAGAGGGCTTGAAGGATTATGATGCATTATTGATACCTGGAGGTTTCGGAGAGAGAGGGGTTCCGGGGATGCTAATGGCTGTAGAGTGGGCTAGGGAAAACAAATTACCTTTCTTTGGGATCTGTCTTGGACTACAAGTCGCAATAATAGAGTACTCTCGTAATATTTGTAAATTAACAAATGCAGATTCGATGGAATTTTCGGATGACACGGATCAGCCAGTAATTTGCCTGATGGATTCCCAGCGGAATGTTACACGAAAGGGTGGCACAATGAGGCTCGGGTCTTATCCAGCCATATTGGCCAAAGATTCCAAGGTAGCGAGTATTTATTGTAATTCGGAAATTAAGGAACGACACCGTCACAGATATGAAGTAAACAATGACTTCAGATCTTATTTAGAAGAAGCCGGCCTAAGTATGTCAGGGACTTCTCCCAATGGTGAACTAGTGGAGATGATAGAACTGAAGGATCATCCTTGGTTCGTAGCTTGCCAGTTCCACCCTGAATTGAAAAGTCGACCTACTCGCCCCCATCCACTTTTTGCATCTTTTATCGAGGCAGCTTTGAAGAGATCTAATAGATCAAAGTCCGAGTAGTACGAATATTTCTAATCTACCTTTGCTACAGGAATTCAGTGTAATAGCTGGGCCCTGTCAGCTAGAATCAAGTGAGTTGAACCTCAAGGTAGGCATCGAACTAGCAAAAATCTCAGAAGATTTGGAAATGCCTGTAGTTTTCAAGGCATCCTTTGACAAAGCAAATCGATCTAAATTGGACTCCGCTAGAGGTCCTGGTTTGAAGAAAGGACTTTCTTTGTTGTCTGAGGTCAAGAGAGAGACAGGTTTGTCTATCCTCACAGATATTCACGAACCATATCAGGCTAGAGAAGTGGCAGAGGTCGTTGATATCATACAAATACCAGCTTTTCTAGTAAGACAAACAGATTTGCTCCTGGCAGCGGGGGAAACGGGAAGGCCAGTAAATATCAAGAAATCTCAATGGATGTCTGTTCAAGAACTAAAAGGAGCCCTAGGTAAGGTCAGAGGTACTAATAACCCACAAGTTATCTTTACAGAGAGGGGCACTTTTTTCGGCTACGGTGATTTAGTTGTGGACATGCGAAATTTCCAGAGAATTAAAGATGAATTGGCCTGCCCAGTATATTTTGACGGTACACATTCAGTTCAGAAACCAGGGCAACATGTTGGTTCGACTGGGGGTGAGTCTGCCTTTACCCGTTCTTTGGTACTAGCGGCTGTTGGTGCTGGTTGTGGAGGACTATTTCTGGAAGTACATCCTAATCCGGCAAATGCTCCGTCAGATGGTATGAGTATGATGCCACTAAACGAACTGCGTAGCCTTCTAGAAAAAGTCCTTGAGCTAAGAGATGTACTGCAATGAAAGATCCACATTTGACAGCAGAGGAACGCGAGGTAGCATCAAGAATAAAACTATTGATTCTAGACGTAGATGGAGTGCTTACCGATGGTGGAATCATAGTTGGACACACATCAGACGGGAGAGGTGTGGAGCTAAAGCGTTTCAATTCCCTCGATGGAATGGGATTGAAGCTAATTAAACACTGTTCTATCGAGGTAGCAATCGTGTCTGGGAGGGTATCTTCAGCGACTACATATAGAGCAAAAGAGTTAGGAATAGTTGAATGCCACCAAGAAGCGTCAGGAATAAAATTACCGATTGTGGAGCAATTATTAAAAGAAAGATCCTACGGATGGGAGTCGGTTTGCATGATAGGAGATGATTTAGTGGACCTGTCCGTGTTGGAAAGAGCTGGGTTGCCAGTAGCTGTAGCAAATGCTGTTCCAGAGGTTAAAAGTATCTGCAAGTGGATAACTGAAGTACCTGGAGGTCATGGTGCAGTGCGAGAAATCTGTGAAAAATTGATCAAAGCTAGAGGCATGTGGGACGAGATATTAAACGACTATTCCTCTAGAAAACCTTAGGATGGAATTACCCTTGGTATCACGTGGCCCTGGAAATCAATCACAAACTGCTAGAGATTACAGGATAAACATTGTAAAAATATAGATATTTATGGGGAATCACATGGATATAGGTAGAGTGAATCCTGCGAATTTGTTGGTCCTGGCTTTGTCATTGTGTTTACTGCAATGCACAGATGATCAGTCGCAGTCGACTGCTGATAAAGGTTTTGAGGATATTAAAGCTGATTATGTGATTTTTGGTCTCACTGATTACCTGACCAGAGACGGTGTCAGGGAAGCACTGGTCGAAGCAGATACTGCCTATTTCTATAGAGATTCCACCGTGGTGATACTCCAAGGCAATGTTCGGTTGTGGGCGTATAATCGTGATCTAGGGACGGAGAGGGCACGAGTTACTGCTGATAGGGGTCGTTTAGATACCGTTAATAATTCAATGATTGCCCGAGGCAATGCTATTTTGCTCGTAGAAGCGGATGGACGCCGAATTGAAAGTCCAGAATTAAGCTACTATCCTAGCAGGGACGCCATCTCCAGTGATTCGGCCACGATCTTGTATGAGGATGATATGGTAGTCGAAGGAACTGGTTTCGACGCAGATCTAAATTTTGTAAATGTTAGAATCAGGAATGGAAGGACTCGGGGTGGAGTGATACGCTAGTGGTAAAGAGCCTAACATCGTCCGCCTTCTTGGCGATTACTCTGGCAGCCGGACCGGTAACAGCTATGCAGGCTCAAGTTTGTGACCTAATCTCTTCTGACCAAATAAATTCTGCTGGAACGACTGGATTGCGAGTTAGTTATCTTTCGAATCCCTTCTTCAGGTGTAGTGATGGGACCCAAATAAAAGCAGATAGCTCTGTTACATATGAAGCTACTGGGCTAACAACTTTCATTGGAGATGTGGTGTTTAGGGAAGGGAGGCGGGAGATGCGATCTGATGAGGCCCAATACTACAGCTCATTGGGAAGGTTAGAAGCAGAGGGAAGCATTGAAGTACGGATGATGGATAAAAATGAAGTGATCGTTGGAGATCGACTTTCACTATTGCAGCAGAACCGGGACAGATCAGAAGACCTAATGACTGTCAGGGGTAGCCAAGCATACGCCTTGATCTCGGCAGGGAGTGTTGGTGTGAATGCGGAAAGCAATGATTCCCGTATTAACGCTGATCTCCTGCATTTAATAGGCGACAGGATTCTTCAAGCTGTGGGAAATGTAAGCGTGCAACGCAACTCCCTGGAACTTTATAGTGATTCGCTAGAACTTCTTCAGGACGGCACTAGAACAAAATTGTTTTTTAACGCAGAGATCCGTGGAGCACAGGATAATTCAGGGATATCTACAAATGTTAAAGGCGATTCAGTTAATATTTTGTTTTCCGATAATGTACTAGAAGAGATACAATCTGTGGGAGAAGCCGAGGTCGAATACGACAATGGCAACGGCAGTGTCAGGGGATCGGAAGTAGACATTTTCTTTCGGAATGATGAACTGAAGCGAATCACTTCAACAAATGACCATGCCTCCGTTCGAGAGATGATAGACAATGGTCTTCGAGCAGTCGCAACGACAGAAGAGTTCACTATAACAGGAGACTCTATAGATCTTAGATTGGAGAGTGGAGATTTGGTGAGTACTGAGGCTTTTGGAAACGCTAGAGGTACATCGCATTCCGTGTCTAACGAACAGGGTGCTGTTATATCTCCTCTTCTGGAAGAGGACTGGATAGAGGGTGATACGGTTGTCGTTTTGTTTTCTGAATCGGTATCATCTCAGGACTTGGCTACAGAAAGAAACAAGAGGGTAATAGAGCAAATGACTGCTCTTGGTAGGGCGCGAAGCTTCTTCCGTAGGCGTCCAGTACTGGAACAAAGTGACTCGGAAGAAATCCCTGAATCAGAGATGGAATTGAATTATGTCCGTGGTGATGAGGTGCGAATTTTGTTTTCCAATGGTGAGGTGCAACAAATGGAAGTGGTTAATGCACAGGGTTCGTTTCTTCAGCCTACAGGAAGACCAGATACGATATCAGCTGGCACCAATATGACGCTGAGGAGAAACAGGAAAGATGATTGACATGGAAGGGATGGCCCCCTCGAAATTTTCTGACTGTTCAGATAAAAGTAAACTCTACGCCGAACATTTGAATAAATCTTACCGGAAGAGGCTTGTTGTAGACGATATGAATATATCTGTAAGCCAGGGGGAAATTGTTGGACTTCTAGGGCCAAATGGAGCCGGTAAAACTACAACCTTTTATATGATGGTGGGTCTCATAGCTCCCGATTCCGGTAAAGTATATTTGGACGAAATGGATTTGACCAAAGTTCCCATGTTTCGAAGAGCTAGAATGGGACTAGGTTACTTGGCTCAAGAACCTTCGATTTTCAGAAAATTGTCGGTAGAGGATAACATTAGGGCTATCCTCGAAACTATAGATTTGTCTAGGGAAATAGCTGAAAAACAGTTAGAGTCACTCATTCAAGAGTTATCTTTAGCCCATGTACGTGACAGTAAGGCCTACTCTCTTTCTGGCGGAGAACGCAGGCGATTGGAAATAACTAGAGCTCTTGTTCAACAGCCAAAATTCATGCTTTTGGATGAACCTTTTGCAGGAATTGATCCCATAGCAGTGCATGATATACAGGATATCGTAGCCAGGCTAAAAACCAGGGGTATAGGGGTTATCATTTCAGATCATAATGTTGAACAGACAATGGAAATCGTCGACAGAGCCTACATAATGTATGAGGGCAAGGTAAGAGTTAGTGGGACCGTATCAGAATTAGTATGGAACGATGAAGTTGCAAAAATCTATCTTGGCCCAGCTCTAACCGAACGACTCCGTGACAGGTACCCTGAATCAGAAGGGCATTGAGACGGTCATGAGCCTTCTAAATAATCGCCTCTTCCAAGTTCAAGATCTCCGGCAGGAAATGCGAATCAATCCACGCCTGTATCAGAGCATGGAGTTGTTATATATGCCACTCTTGGAACTACAGAAACATCTTGAAACAGAATTGGAAGAAAATCCCTTCCTGGAACTTACAGAGTCCGATATAGGGGAGGATGGCAATAAGGAATCAGAAAATTCGATGGATCTAGAACAGGATGATTCCAATAGTTCGTCCGATGACGTGACCTGGGAAACTTTTGATGAGTTGAGTCTGGTTCCCGAAAGGCCCAGTGCTCGCCTTGAAGTCAGCGAATTCTGGGACCGCCCAAGCGTAGAAACAGTTGATTTAGCATCCCATCTGACAAGCCAACTGAGATTAATATTGGAGTCTGAGAGAGACATGAGGGCAGGGGAAGAAATCATCGGCAATCTGAACGAAGAAGGTATGCTGAGTTGTGATCTAAAAGAAGTACAGGTTGACCTCAACTCCTGGCTAGCAGAAATGCGTCTTGGCCCACAAGAGGAGATAGCTAAACTCGAGACAGATGCTGAGAGAAGTGAGGCAAAGGAAGAACTAGATGCCTTATTTAGTCCTTACAGTCTTCGAGAGATAGAAGAGTCCTTGAAAATAGTTCAAAGTTTGGATCCCTCAGGTGTTGGAGCGCGAGATGTTAGAGAGACTGTTTTGATCCAATTGGAACAACAGGGAAAGTCAGAGGGATTAGCATACAGTCTGGTAGAACACCAATTTGATTCCCTACTTAATCACGATTGGGAAGGAGTTGCTAGGGATCGTAATATCGATATTGGGATGGTACAGGAGGTGGCTGATGAAATAGCAAAGTTGGATCCTAAGCCTGGGCTTAAATATGCAGTGTCTCCTGACACCTTTATCGTTCCGGATCTTATCGTGGAGGAAGTTGAGGGTGCTTGGCTCGTATTTTCCAATGACACTAATCTGCCGAGACTTCAAATTGCCAACTCCTACAAAGAGCTATTGCAGAAGCCGGAGCAATTAAAGGGGGAAAACAAAGACTTTGTGACGAGGAAAATGAATGCTGCTCACTGGATGATACAAGCCATTGAACAGAGAAGAAAAACGATGATCAACGTCATGACATTCCTACTGGAAAAGCAACGCGAGTTTTTCGACAAAGGAGTGGAGTATCTCAAGCCATTGACGCTCAGGGAAGTTGCCGATCACATAGAAGTTCACGAATCGACTGTTTCTAGGGTTGTGAACCAAAAGTATGTTCAGACGCCGAGAGGTGTTTTCTCTCTCAAGTATTTCTTTTCGAGTGGACTAAGGACTACAGGAGGAGAATCTATTTCAGCCAAAGGGGTGCAAAATAAAATCAGAAATATCGTTGAAGGAGAGAATGCCACAGCACCATTGAGTGACCAAAAAATCAAGCAAATCCTTGAAAAAGATGGTGTGAGGATTGCAAGGAGAACTGTTGCCAAATACAGGGATCAGCTTGGAATTCCACCGACTCGTGTTCGGAAGAGAGTGTAATGACTGATTCTACTAATTTTGAGAAACTTGGGCTTTCTCAAGCCTTTAGAACGAATTTTACACTGGTCATTCCTGCTTTTAATGAGGCGCCAGTAGTCAAAGAACTTATTTCCGAACTGCGTAATACCTTTGATAAACACAGCCTCAAAGGGGAAATTTTCTTGGTGGACGATGGCTCTACGGATGACACCAGGAAGCTAGTTCTAGATCTAACGGATGATTGGCATGATTTCAGGGTGTTACATCACAGAGGAAATTTGGGGAAAACTGAAGCTATCATGACAGCTTTTAAAGAAAGCACTCGGGAGTACATGATTATTTTTGATGCAGACCTACAACACAGTCCAGAGGAGATCCCACGATTTCTAGAGTTGTTGGAAAAAGGTTCAGATATAGTCACGGGAAAAAAGGTCGGCAACTACCAAAAACCATTTGTTTCAACTATTTATAACTGGCTGAGCCAAAAAATATTTAGAGTGCCAGTGAGTGACTTAAATTCAATGAAAGCCTTCAGGACCGAGATTCTTGCAGGGATGTATCTGAGGCATGACTGGCATCGTTTTTTTGTTGTAATGGCCTATCACAAGGGTTACTCAGTAGATGAAATAAATATAGAGTTATTTCCTCGAAGAGCTGGAGTTTCTAAGTATTCCAGTCCGTTGCGCATTATACCAGCGATTATCGATATGATATCCGTATGGTTTTTGTTAATATTTTCCCGAAAACCACTCATCCTATTTGGATTTTCTGGTTTTGTTCTCATAATATCTGGAATTTTAGTGGGAGTGCTTGCGTTCTATTTTAGGTTCGCACTTAGTTCTGGCTTTCGTCCTCTTCTTTATTTGGTCATTCTCCTAGAAACTGTGGGATTCCTGATGCTTGGGTTCGGCCTTGTTGCTGAAATGATTGCCCAAGTCAGAGAGGAACTGCAGGGACCTAAGCAGGGCAGACAATGACTTCGGAGAGGAAGAACCCTCACATTGTTGTCGTTGTAGGCACAAGGCCGGAAGTATTAAAACTGATTCCAGTCATTGATGCACTGAAAGAGCAGAAGAGTGTTCAGTCAACCCTAGTATTTACAGGACAACATGATTCACTAGTATCTGATACGATCCACGGTATGACGTTCGATCCAGATGTGAGTCTCAATCTCATGAGTCAAGATCAAAGTCTTTACGATTTAGTGAATAAATGTATGCTGCAACTCAAGGAAATAGTCCAAGATCTAAGGCCACAGTGCATCATGGTTCAAGGAGATACAGCTACAGCCTTTGCTGCTTCGATGGTGGCTTTTATGGAAGGCATACCATTGGCTCACGTAGAAGCGGGTTTGAGGTCGCACAATAAAAAGGAACCATTCCCGGAGGAGGGTTATCGCAGGCTGATTGACGTATTAGCTAACTTCCATTTTGCACCAACAGGTATGTCGGCACAAAATCTTCGGCGTGAAGGCGTCCCCAAAGAGAATATCTATATTACAGGAAATACCATAGTAGATGCACTTAATACAATTGTACCTCAATGTCGGACGGTCCAAAATCCAGAGCTGTCTTCTCTTCTTGAAAAATCACAATCCAAACTTGTTCTCCTTACAGCACATCGTCGTGAATCATTTGGCGAACCATTGGATAATATCTTTGAAGCGGTGAAGAATCTAACTTTGATGGATCCAGAAGTGGAAATAATTTATCCAGTCCATCCTAATCCAAATGTGTCAGAGAGGTCAAAAGATCTGAGGAGTCACGATCGTATTCATTTACTAGACCCTTTGTCTTATGAAGATTTACTTTTGACACTGCAGCACGTCCACTTAGTCTTGACCGACTCTGGGGGTATCCAAGAGGAAGCCCCATCATTTGGGCTTCATACCATTGTGCTGAGGAATAATACAGAAAGACAGGAGGGGGTCGCTGCAGGCATAGCCACAATAGTAGGAACAGATAAGGAACTGATTACTACTACCGCTTTGCAAAAACTCAAAGCCTATCAGCCTGTCAGTGAGATGTTCGATGTTCCCGTCAATCCCTACGGGGATGGTAAGGCGAGTCGACGGATTGCAGACATTGTGGCATCCAAGCTCACTGGGAGTCCCAGAAGCACTAGAGATTGGTGTGGCCCATGAAAATAGTGATGCATTGCCTTTATTTCCCGCCAGAAATAGGAGGACTGGAAAGCCACGTGTTCCACCTCTGCAAGGGTTTGGTTGAAGCAGGATGTGATGTGTCCATTGTAACCTCCTCTTCACAGGAAGGGTTATTAGCTGAAGAAGAAATAGAGGGTATTAAGGTTTTCCGGACGTGGTTGCCACACCGGTCAGCTTTTGGATGGACTACTCATGCAATTGGATCGATGCCGAAACTGATCCAGTTGTGTGCTGATGCAGATGTCGTCCATGGCCAATCATTTCAAAGCGTTTTGCCTGCTTATACTGCTAAGAAGATTAATGAGATTCCCATGGTAACGAGTTGGCATACTTCTCATTTCCTTGAGAAGGCCGACCAAGTTTTTTGGAAGCCAATTTTTCGGAAATTCCTTAGATCGTCACAGCATAATTTTACCGCAAGTATCGAAATAGCAGACGTAGCGAAGAGGTTGGCTCCAGACGCGATGATCGAAGCTATACCTAACGGAGTAGATACTCAAATGTTCCAACCCTCCGCAGATATGAAGATTGGAGGCAAGCCCACAACCCTTATTGTACCACGCAGGCTATACGAAAAAAACGGGGTTGAATTTTTTATCAGAGCGATGCCCTTGATCGCCCAATCCATTGATGTACAAGCATTGATAGTGGGTGACGGTCCGGAAAGATCTCGTTTAGAGGAGCTGACTTTATTATTAGGGATGCAGTCCAGAATTGAATTTTTAGGAAAAAGAGAACACTCGGAGATGCCGAAGCTTCTAAATCTGGCGGATATAGCCATTTTCCCCTCACTGATGGAGGCGACATCAGTGGCGGCTTTAGAGGCGATGGCTTGCGGCATACCAGTGGTTGCTTCAGCGGTAGGTGGATTGCCAGAATTGGTTGACAAGGATATTGGAGGGCTTTTCAGACCGAGAGATTCAAGGTCTCTTGCAGAAACGGTACTCTCACTTATAAGCAGGAATGATTTTCACGAATTGGGCTCCACGGCAAGGCAAAGAGTGGTAGAAAAGTGGAGCAACCAACATCTGGTAAATCACCATCTCGATACATATCAATCTATTATTGATAGTTGGGATGAGCATTAATAGGGACGGAACGTTGGAGAAAAATACTTCGAGTAAATCGAGCAAGCTATCGACTTCCGACTGGAGTATTCCTGATTGGGCGGTCGTTTCAACACTGGTCGTGTTGGCTACACTACTCTTCAAAGACTTTGTGTTTTCGAATGACATGTTGTATGGATCGGATACCCTAAGTCTTGGATACATGGCCCGGGAATTTTTTGCCGATTTACTGAGAAATGGTGTGTTTCCAATGTGGAATCCGTTACTCCTAGGTGGTACACCATTCATAGATTCATTGGCAGGGGGAGATTCATTGTATCCTCCAAGCCTGCTGCTACTCCTTATTCTTGATACACATCGGGCGTTGGGATGGAAGCTGATAATCCACATCATACTAGCTGGATGGTTCATGTATAAATGGATCCAGAGCCTTCATTTGTCCAAGAATTCAGCATTTGTTGCAGCTGTGGCATACAGCATGTCACCCGTCATGGTAACGCTAGTACACGGCGGTCAGGATGGAAAAATATTCGTCATAGCGTTGACGCCGTTGGTTTTTTGGATGACGGAATCCTTTTTGAATAAGCCGAGTGCCAGGAATTTTAGCCTGCTATCCCTGGTCATCGGATCGACCATTCTGACCACTCATTTCCAGATGGCGTATTTCCTCTTTATAGGGGTGAGCATTTACTTCGTAACTAAAGTGTTCTCGAGATCACCTAAGGACAAAGGAAGAAGTGGGCGAACCCACTTTCCCAGAAGAATGAAACTTTGTTTAGGATATGCCTTAGCAGGCATTTTTGGGTTGAGTTTAGCTGCTGTCCAGTTTTTTCCAGCTGCATCATACGTCGTTGACTATTCCCGACGAACTTCTACTACCGTAGAGGCCACAGCTGTTGAAAATCGTTCCTATTCAAGCTCATGGTCCTTACATCCTGAAGAAATTATGGGATTGGCTGTTCCTGAATTTGTTGGCGTCAGCAATGGGACTGAACCTTGGACACAGAACACATATTGGGGAAGGAATGGGTTTAAGGGTAATCATGAATATCTGGGTATCGTGGTGCTGTTACTGGCTGGACTGAGTTTGCTTGGTAAAAGAAAGAAACATTTGACAGTTTATATGAGTTGTATGGGTTTAGTGGCTCTGTTTTTTGCTCTGGGTGAACATACTCCTCTTTGGAGAATTTTTTATGAGTTAGTACCGGGAATTTCACTCTTCAGAGCTCCATCCCTAGCGATTTTCTTGACTACCTTTTCAGTCGTTACCCTTATGGCGCTCGGCCTTGAAGATATTGTCATCTCGAAGAATACTGGATCGGATCAATTAAAATGGACAAGAAGGAGGGCGTTTTTATCCACAATATGGGTCCTGCTTTTGGGAGGGTTCTTCTTGGCTAGATCGGGTGTACTGTCTGATTTGTGGGTGTCGTTATTCTATCAAGACATTACTGAAGGCTCCAGGGACATACTTAGAAATAACCAGGACTTTATCACGTGGGGCCTGCTGAATAGCCTGATAGTAACAACTGCCCTTATGCTATCGTTAGCAGCTTACAGAAAGCGGTATTTTTCTGTTCAAGTGACTACTCTCTTGGTTGTTTTCATCATTGCTATCGATATGGGGAGAATTAATAAGGCATTTGTTTCCACGGTAGATTTTGAAACATTTCGAGCGCCAGAAGCGTCCATACAAACTTTATTGCATCGGCAGGCGAGAGAAACGCCTTTTCGAGTCCTGTCGTTAGTGGGGCTGAATGGCCAAGATGTAAGGCCAGGAATGTTCGGATTGGAACTGGCTGGTGGCCACCACCCCAATGATATAGCCCGGTACCGGGATTTGATTGGGATGGTAGGAAGTGGCCTCCCAGTGAACCTACTTACTAATCCCAATGTGATGAAGATGCTTAACGTACGTTATGTTCTTTGGCCTAAACAACTGGGGACACCTACTGACCAAGGACTACCCGAGGAGATAGTTAATAACCTAACCGTCCTTCCAGAGGCAAACCCTGGAGACTCATACGCAGAGTCGATTTACCGATTTCCAACGCTAGAAAGAGCTAGGCTAGTAAGTGACTTTGTTGTAATTCCAGAAGAATCGGAAGCACTTGCGTTCATGCTCAGCGACAATTTTAACCCAAATACGCAAGTTGTACTTCATGAGGAATTTCCCATGACAATGACTGGGGACTCCAAGGACGGTTCGGTTATATGGGTAAGTAGGGGGATTAATCACATGGAGCTCGAAGTCACCACGAAAGGTTCAACATTTTTGGTATTAAGCGACAACTGGTTCCCTGGATGGAGATCGCAGGTCAACGGTACGGAGGTAGATATACTTAGGGTAAATCATTCTTTGCGAGGTATACCCCTACAAGCTGGAAAACACTCAGTCAGTATCTATCATCAGTCCAAAATCTTAACGTGGTCTTTAAACATTACTGGAGCAGTTTTAGTTCTTCTAATAGGTCTGGGACTAGTGAATCCACTAGCATTCGAGAAAAGCCTGACAACAACTGAAGAAGTAGAGTTGTGATTAGGCTTTTTCGGTTCATAGCAACACTAGTTATCATCTGGTTTGTTGTTGACCAGGTGTCAGTAAATTTAGACAGGCTTGCGCAGGTCGACATACGTAGTTGGGCGCCGCAAATCAGCTTGTTTCTGATGTCTTGTTTCCTGCTTTTTGTAACCTTTCTTTTGTCCGCTCTAGTTTGGCGAGAGATGATAAAAGATGTTGGTCGTATGCAGGTCCAAGTTGTTACCGCCATTTCTATTTATCTATCAGCTAACATTTGTCGCTACGTTCCTGGAAAAATTTGGCAAATCGGGGGACTGGCTTATTTTTCACAACAATCTGGAATCCCTAAAGACCTATCAATTTTATCTGCTGTCCTAGGCCAGTTACTTGCCTTATCTGCTGCTAGTATACTAGGTGTATATGCTATTGTTACGTCTCAAACATCATTGATTCCAGATCCATTGACGATCGCAATGTTGGTCATTGGAAGTGTGTTAATAGTAGGGTTCATAGGCTTCTGGGCACTCAAGAAAATCATCGCTGAACGACCTGATGCCGTTCTGTATCCTTGGGAATGCTGGAAACCATTTATGCTAAAATGGTTCTCTTTGTACCTGTGCAATTGGATCCTCTATGCAGTGTCATTTTACCTTTTCTGTGCATCTATTGGTTTTGAAACAAACTTCTTTTTAATAGGATCAGCTTTTGCTGGCGCCTATGTTTTGGGTTATATAGCATTGTTAGCGCCAGCAGGATTGGGAGTTCGAGAGGTGTCACTGGCTGTGCTTCTCAGTCCTATCATGTTAACAGAAGAAGGTTTAGTGTTGGCTCTGTTGGCACGGGTATGGACCACTTTTGTTGAAGTGATACCTGGGTTGCCTTTGCTAATTGCACAACTGCAGAAAGAAAAGAAGAGTTCTTTATGAAAACCGGAAATAGCTATCTAGTCATTCTTCCAACCTTCAATGAGGCTGACAATATTCAACGCATTGTCCCATTGATATTGGAGCAAGATAGTCGAATAAGTGTTTTAATAGTCGACGACGATTCCCCAGACCGCACGGGAGAATTTGCCGATATCCTCGCGACTAAATATACAAGGGTCCATGTGCTTCATCGGTCGGGGAAGCTTGGACTTGGATCGGCATACATAGAAGCCTTTAGGTGGGGAATCAAAAGGGAGTACACCCATTTTATAGAAATGGATGCAGATTTTTCACATAGACCTGAAGACCTTACTGCTTTTATAGATAAAAGCAGTACTTTTGAAGTTGTGTTGGGATCTCGTTACCTAGATGGGCGAGTAACTGTGATCAATTGGCCCATGAGCAGATTGTTGATTAGCTACTTCGGAAGCTGGTATGCTAGACTGATAACAGGCCTGCCAGTTAGAGACGCAACTGGAGGATTTAACTGCTGGCAGAGGAACGTTCTTTCACAATTAGATTTTGAGACTATTGAGTCCAATGGCTACATCTTCCAGATCGAACTGAAACTAAGAGCATGGAAAAAGGGCTCTAGTATGATCGAGATACCGATCATATTCGAAGAACGTGGGGCGGGTGAATCCAAGATGTCTAAGTCCATAGTAATAGAAGCGGTGTGGAAGGTATGGAAGCTTAGGTTTTTAAGCATTGTTAACAAACTTTGAGGAGCACATGCCAATCACCGACCTTATCTACAAATGTCCGTTCTGCAATTCCAAGATCCTTGGGGTTGGACCAAACAAAGCCTCCTGCCTAGGCTGTGAGATTAGATTTTCTAGGTCAGAAGGGGCACAAATCTTAGTGGAGTCCAAAGAAAATCAAGCTTATCTCACATCAGGTGATCTGCTAAAAACTGCTATTGAAACATCTGTAACAGATAGGACGGAGTCATTTAATGGTGATGGCAATATCCTTAGTTCTGATTCTGTCGTCTATAGAATGGAAGGGTGTCAACCAGTTTATAGTTCTGGAGCATTGATGGGCTACACAGAGATTATGCTTGAGCAGGAGTCTGGACTATTAAATTTAGGGGAAAGATTAGTGTTCACTGTTGGTGATGACACCTTGTACAGTTGGGGTCTGGAAGAGATAAGCTCTTTTCTAATAAGTTCCAAGGCAGTCCAGGTATATATTCGCAAACAAGGGCTTTTCCAATTCGAATTGACAAGTGATTCGCCGAAAGAATGGGAGGATACCCTAACAGCATCAGTAAACAAGTTTCATCGACTAAGAGGAAATGAGGTATTTGCATACCACCCCGTCATAAAGACTAGAAAATTAAAAGAATGATATTTTATCGGTTTTTGCGATTTCTAGGGAGAACTTATTTTCGATTGCGATTAAGAATTCGCATCGAAGGAGAAGACGTTGTTCCAAAAAGTGGACCTTTCTTATTGATATGCAATCATGTCAGTGATATAGATCCTCTCTTGACCCATACATTTTGTCCTAGATTACTTTTTACCATGGCAAAAAGTTCAGTATTTCGATTCTGGATCATTAGGGTTTTAGGGCCCAAAGTCGGAGCTTATCCAACTCGTCGTTTTCAAGTGGACCCACAGGTTGCTCGTGTCACATTAAGGCTTCTTGCAAAAGGGCAAGCAGTAGGAGTTTTTCCAGAAGGAGAACGGTCTTGGGATGGAAAACTTAAGGACCTGAGGATAGGAACTATTAAATTGGCACTGAAGGCAGGAGTACCAGTGATACCATGTGGAATCATTGGGGCCTATGAAGTGGCACCTCGTTGGGGGAAATTTAATTGGAAGAATATTGGGATTAAGAGAGAGACAGTTGTGATACGGTATGGGGAACCTTTTGTATTCGGGAGCCACGATTCTAGGGTAGCTAGAGAGAAAGCGCTACCCGCTGCTATGGAAAAGGTGCAGCGAGCTCTGGAGCGTGTAATCCAATGATTTCAGGCAATAAAAGTATAGATAGCGATTTTTATGACAACAGCTGCTATCATGAGATAAACGCCTCACATCTTCGGGATTTCAAAAGTCGTTTTCAAAAGTATAGAGTTGAGAAGATTAGAGATATTTATGATCCCCAATCGACTGACGTCGTTGTCGATTTTGGATGTGGCTGGGGTACATTTTGCTGGGCTTTTGCAAGAAGGGTGAAGAATGTCGTTGGTGTTGATTTTAGTGAAAAGAGCATCCTACTATGCAATGAACAGCTCAATAAATGGCAGTACGATAATGTAACTTTTCTACATGGTGATGCTAGGAGAACAAATTTACCATCTGAAATGTGCGACCTGATAATAGCTGCAGATCTGTTCGAGCACCTGTACCCAGAGGACTCAAGACAAGTAATTGGAGAGGCCTTTAGATTGCTGAAGAAGCAAGGCCATTTTTCGATCTGGACACCTCACAGGGGTCATATCATAGAAATATTGAAGAGTCGCAACATTTTGTTCAAGAAAGATGAAACCCACGTCGACTATAAGTCGATGCAGGTATTAATAGAAATGCTTGAAAGGGCTGGATTCACAGTTAAGAAGCATTACTACGCAGAATCACATATACCTGGATTCAACACCATCGAAGGAATCTTTTCGAAGTTAGTCCCGTGCTTAAGAAGACGTATCGCCATATTGGCCTACAAACCTTAATTTCTATGGTGTCGTGGTAAATGGGTAAGGTAATCCGAAGGAGGATAGGGTTGGTAGGGGCAAATGCACTAAAATCGCTGAACGTATGTAGAGTGCCAATATTGCTTGTGGTCTTTATTATATCCTGCAGAAACGACCATAACCAGGAAGTGCCCTCCCAATTTTTAATACAAGATGTAACACTGATAGACGGCACGGGAAGTGATCGAAAGACTGTAGATGTCAGAATAGTCGGAAGCCAAGTGGACGCCATTGGAGATTTGAGTCCGAACGACGACGAGATTATTGACGGTACTGGTCTCGTGCTGAGTCCCGGATTCATTGACACGCACAGCCATCATGATAGGGGATTATTTGAAGCTCCAGACGCGCTAGTACTAATTAGCCAAGGAGTGACGACTATTATCGTTGGCCAGGATGGAGGGTCTAGGCTGCCTATCCGTAGCCTTAAGGAAGAGTTCTTAGCGACTCCAACATCGGTGAATTTAGGTTCCTTCGTGGGTCACGGCACCATCCGAAGTGAAATAATGGGTGTTGACTATTTGAAGGCTGCTGAACCTGACGAAATCGTTGCCATGGGAGAACTGCTAAGCGAAGAACTCGAGTCTGGCGCATTAGGTCTCTCGACGGGATTGGAATATGATCCCGGAATTTATTCAACGACTTCAGAAGTAGTGGCGCTTGCTAGAATCACCGCTGAACATGGTAAGAGGTACAGTAGTCACATGCGCAGTGAAGATCGGAATTTGTTTGACGCTATAGAGGAAACGATTTCTATAGCTAGGAGAACTGGCATCCCTGTGCACATCTCTCATATCAAATTGGCCATGAAAAGTCTGTGGGGTAGAGCTAGCGAAATACTCTTATTGCTTGATCAAGCCAGGGAAGAGGGATTGACAGTTACAGCAGATTTGTATCCTTATGAGTATTGGCAGTCAACAATGACAGTTCTCTTTCCTGACCGGGATTTCAACAGGGAGGCCGCAAAATTTGCTCTCGAGGAGCTCGCACCACCTGAAGGTATACTGATCGATAGGTATGAACCTAACCGATCATACGAGGGACGGACTTTAGCAGAAATTTCAAACGTGAGGAATTCCGATCCTGTGACCACCTATCTGGACTTGATCGCTGAATCACAAGCTGCTAAGGAAGCTGGAGGCGGGGGAGGGGAGAGCATTATAGGGACCAGCATGGCGACTCAAGACATAGCTACCCTATTAAAATGGCCTTATACGAATGTTGCATCTGATGGATCATCCACAAGCAGACACCCGAGAGGTTACGGGTCGTTTCCCAAAATATTTCGGACATATGTTAGGGAAAGAGGCGATCTCTCGTTGGAAAAAGCCATTCACAAGATGACAGGACTTGCAAGTGAAACATTAGGTTTGCAAAAAAGGGGAACGTTGGAGGTTGGTTCCATTGCGGACATGGTATTGTTCGACCCTGATAGGATTGCAGACATGGCAACCCGTCAACATCCACATGCGCATGCAATTGGGGTGGTTGGAGTTTGGGTAAGTGGTTCTCGGGTCTACGAAAATGGTCTGTTTACAGGGGTATATCCAGGTCAGTGGATTGAAGAATAGGATAGCTGGGTATAGTTACAATAAACTTTAGCAGAGTAGCATAAACTGTTATATAATAAGGAAATATGATGAATAGACGTTGGAGATGGGTGTGGTGCCTTGGGGTAATTGGTTTCAACCAGGGTTGCACTCCGGTGGGTCACATATCGGCGTCCGTGACTCCCACGTCAGTTGATATGATAGAGTCAGTTGCCATTCCCGGGTATGACCTCAAAATGATCAGTATGGAAGACGTGGTAGTCCCCAGTTCGTTGATCAAATCCAGAATTGGTAACCCTGACTCCTACGTGGAATTCGGAGAGCGCTATAAAGTACTCCAAAGTAGCAACGGTTTTAGGGAGAAAGGCTTAGCCTCATGGTACGGTATCGATTTCCACGGTCGAGATACATCGTCTGGAGAGGTGTATGATATG